>JAEEGL013745116.1_pt1 | contig 20389 bp, 16 predicted proteins | sample 9134231 | NCBI WGS metagenome assembly JAEEGL01 (sample SAMN16246548, study PRJNA631951) | gut metagenome | biome: gut microbiome; feature: rumen; material: fiber-attached | host: Bos | place: Iran: Karaj | collected 2018-10 | reverse complement strand
CGATTTGTGCGTTTTGTGTACCCACAAGATTGTGAGTTACTTTTAATGTGTATTCACCGTTAATATACAAAGGCCCTTCAAACACCAAATCCAACACTTGCCCCACAACGCCTGCATAGCTGTTTTCAAGGGGTAAAACGGCACAATCACACTCTCCCGATACTACAGAATCATACGCCTTTTTAAAATCGGGAAAGCCTATATAATTTCCACCGGGAAATATCTTTCTGGCAACTATATTTCCAAAAGCGCCTTTTATTCCGCTGTAAGCGATATTCATGCCGCACAGTATTTTTTGGCTGTATGCTTTAGAAATACTGTCGATTTGGTTTTTCAGCATTATATAATAAGGCTGATATTCGTCGTCAAGTGATATGTCGCTCTTGCAATACAAATCAAGCGCTTTATCGGGCAGACCTTGGCGGCGAAATTCTTCGGACGCCTGTTTTATAAGCCCCAATCTCTTTTTGAAAATATGAGATATTTCACTGTCTGCGTCTTTTATTTGTTCGCTTATATTATTAAAATCCTTCATATTTTCCTCTTTTTCTAAAACAGAATGAGTCTGTTTTCAGAGCTATTGAGGATTATTCCGTTTTTCGGAATAATCCTCACATCTTAAATACAATATATCAATCGTCGTCTTCTCTGTAAGTAAAGAAAACATATTTCGGCGTGGTGGAGAATGTTCCCTCCGATTCTCCGCTTTGTTTGTAGAAACAGTACCCGTCAAACTCTTTTCTTTCGGCCGTGTATGCCGCTGCGTCATCGGGCTGAGACTTCAATATATCGTGCTTTAGTATTTTTGCGTCCATTGTTATATAGACAATGTGAACATAAGAATAGAAACCCGTGTATTTCACTTTTTTGTTCGTTATTATTGCCTGACAGCCCCTTATCTTATATCCGCCCTGACCGTTTCCCGGCTCTTGCTGACCGTCAAAATTGAATATTGCCTCAGGCACACACCTGTCCGCAAGGTCTCCGATATTAACGTCAAGCTCCCATAATCCGCCGCCTATAGGATTCATCGGTGAACCGGGCCAAGCGCCGCTGAATAAATATTCTCCGTCGTTCCCGTATACATAAGCGTTTATATTCGACCTGTCACATTTATCTTTATAATAAAGCTTAACGCACCTTGGAGAGATACTTTTGAAATAGTAATAAACCTCGGTTACATCATTTTCAATAACGCCTGAGCTGTTTGTGGGGTATCTTGAAAAATCAAGCTCGTAGCCTTCTATATGCGGCAGGGTCCTTACCACATATCTGCGAGATTTTCTGTCTCGTACAACTCTTTTCGGCGCAAGCTCTTTTGTGCCGTCTTCATTAAGATATTTTACCACTATTGTGCCCACGCCTTCGTTGCAGGGAGCATAATAATACACTACTTCAGTAGTATTCTCCTGATAAACACCGTTTTGCTTGCCAAGCACTGCTCTGCAATCATAATCTACCATAAGAGCTCGGCTTGCATACGTTCTGTATTTATCGCCCAGTACTCCGCTGTATTGCTCAGTCTCAAGTATAATTCCGCTTTGCTTTTCAATGTGCTTTACAACAAGCCGGCCTCTGCGCGATCTTATATCGGCGCGCTCAAAGCTTTCTTTATCGACAAGTATCGCACAGGAAGACGGTTCCAAATTTATATAATCTGTGTTGATCTCTCTGAGCTTTGTAACACCTGCGTAGTTTTCATCGGCTATTTGTATCCATTCATTGGGTAAACCGTCTTGGGTGAGATATACCGATTTCTTTTCGTAAGGGTCGCTGTTAAAAATAACGCAAACCATATTCCAGCCGAGCTCGGGATCAATTTGATTTTGCAAAACATAGCACATAACGTGTCCGTCATATGTGTTTAAGAATCTTATACCCATTGCAGACGTACTGGTGTTATCGGTAAAAGGCGCAAAGCTTTTTCTTATTTCTATGAGACCTGCATAATAATCGTGCAAATCTCTGAATTTTTTTAAGTTATTCCAATTTAACGCATTTATCTCTACAGGCAGGTTGTAGCTGTTGTGTTCGCCCTTCTTGCTGCGGGCTATTTCTTCTCCCGCCTGAAACAGCACCATTCCCTGTGATGTAAGGATAACGGCAGCGGCAAGCTTGTTCATAGCCAAAACAGCTTCGTCACGTTCATCGTAGTTACAATTTGCTCCCCTGAACGATATCATAAGCTTATCCCAAAGCGTATAATTGTCGTGGCAGGAGCAATATGTCAGCGTCTGAGAAGGGGATTTTGCCCAGCCCCAGCCATAGCCTGCACTTTTTGCCGTAATACCCGATTTAACCGCATCGGGATGACCGCAACCCTGCGCAAAGCCCTTGTTGAATTTATCAAATGTATTGCCCTTTATTGCGTCTCTTATTCCGTCGTTAAAGGCGGCTATTCTGTTACTTAAAGCACCTATGTTATTTTTATTTGCCATAACGGTATCCGGAGCGCAGGCAGTAAACATATCCCACGCCTCTCCGTACATAAGTATTCTTTTTCCGTTCGGCAAAGTGTCGAGAGCCGTTCTTATGGAGTTCATTACAGATACGTCGTGCAGACCCATAAGGTCAAATCTTACGCCGTCCAAATGGTATTCGGTCACCCAATACATAACCGAGTCAATCATATATTTTGCAAACATAGAGTGTTCGCTCGCGGTGTCGTTGCCGCAGCCCGAACCGTTTGAAAAACTGCCGTCGGGATTTTTTCTGTAATAATAGCCCGGTACAGTTCTGTTGAACCAAGATGTCTCTGTTTCGTATGTGTGATTATACACCATATCCATAACAACGCCTATTCCTGCATTGTGCAGTGCCATCACCATTTTTTTAAATTCTCTTATTCTTATGTGGCCGTCGTATGGATTTGATGAATACGACCCCTCGGGTACATTGTAATTCTTTGGGTCATAACCCCAGTTGTAGGTGCTTTCAATAGGCTTTTTCTCATCTACCGAGCCGAAATCGAAAACAGGCAACAAATGAACATAATTCACGCCCATCTTCTTTAGGTAGTTTAAGCAGGTGGGTGTTAAGCCATCATTGTTAAGTGTGGTGTCTTCTTCTGTAAACGCAAGGTATTTGCCGCGATTTTTTTCGCTTACGCCGCTTGATGGATGAATAGAAAAATCTTTTACGTGAACTTCCCATATTATAGCCTGTGTTTGTGTGGGTTGAACTATTCTTTTATCATTTTCCCAGCTTTCGGGGTCTGTGCGTCGCAAATCAACTACCATTCCGCGGTTGCCGTTTACTCCTGCCGCTTTTGCGTAAATATCTACCGTTTCGTTGTTTATACCGTCTGTTACTACACGGTAAGTATAATATACTCCGTCAAGGTCACCTTTTATCTGCGCAGACCAAACTGCCGTAAGGTCATCGCGTTCCATGGGTATGCTTCTTATAAATTCTGAGCCGGGTTCGCTGTCGCTTCCTTTTGTAAAAAGACAAACTCTTATTTGAGAAGCCGTAGGCGACCAAACCTTAAAAACTGTTCTTTCCCTTGTATAATCGGCTCCCAGATCGTTGCCCTTGTATGAATAATTATCAACAAATTTCCAGTCGGCATCTTTGGGAACAAGTGCTTCCGTTTTACCGATCTCTATCAAAATATATCACCCTACTATAAATGTGTTTCGATAAAAAAATACCGACAAAATATAAATTAAATTTTATCGGTATATAATTAATTAACTTGCGCTTTCTGATAAGTATTTCATCTTACATTCTCTTAATTGCTCTACAACGCTGTCGTCTACGGTCACGGTTCCGATCACCCGTTTTTCTTTGCTGTATCCGCCGTGAAAATCGGTACCGCCTGTTGCAATAAGACCATATTTTTTAATTATGCCGTCAACATATTCTTCCATTTCGGGGTTGCTTTCGGGATAGTAGCGTTCCACGCCGTCCAAACCGCATTCGGCAAGCTCTTCCAAAAGCTCATAGCTGTCATATACACCCGGGTGAGCAAGCACTGCAACGCCGCCTGCATCGTGAACACAGTTTATTACCTCAAATACATCGGGATATTCTATTGCCGTTTTTGCAAGCCCCATGCGGGGATGAAAAAGTTTGGTATAGATATCTCCGTAGATTTCAGAAGCATATCCTGCGTCCACAAGCGCTCTCATAATGTGTTGTTTAAATATATTGGAGCTTCCCGTTGCTCTTCTTACAATCATATCAAGAGGTATGGGATACATTCTGTTTACCTTTTGATACGATATTGCCATTGCTCTTTTTCGGCTGTCGCCTATTTTCTTAAGCATACCCATTATTCTGTCGGGATATTCGCAAATATATGCCAATATGTGTGCTTTTCTTTTTCTTTTATAATCATATGCGGAAATCTCCACACCTTCTACAACTTCTATTCCGTTTTTTTTGCCGAATATTTTAGCTCTTGTTACACCTGCAAATGTATCGTGATCTGTTATGGCTATTGAAGAAAGCCCTCTATCCTTTGCAAGTAAAATTATTTCCTCTAAAGTTGCCGTGCCGTCGGAAATAACAGTATGGCAGTGTAAATCTGCAGACATAATCTAACTCCCTTTTTATACGAAATATAAAAATTTCACAAAATTCCTTGTTATTATTATACTATACCACAAAAAAGATTGTCAACTTATTTTTAACCAAAAAGCAAATTAAAGCGTTAAAACGCAAAAAATATCAGACACTGTTTAGAAAAATCAAGTGTAGACAATAACATTAATTCTGTGTTATAATATCGCCGATGCAAAAAGAGTAATAAATGAGTCCGAACCCGTATAAATTTTATTTATGAGAATAAAATTTAGGAGTTGGGATAAATGTCGGAATTTGTAAATAACGAGATCATAAAAAGCAATAACAAAACGAACATACTGCTGCCCGAAAACGCGGTTTATTTCGAGAAACCAAAGGCAAAACCCATAGGCAAGCTAAATACGCTGTTTTTTTTGTTGCTTGTTGCGGGAATTGCTTTCGGCGCATATTATTGCACGGTTTATAACAGCAGTTTATATAAAGACCTCGATTTTTTATTTTCCAGCAATATAAAACAAAGGCTTTCGCAGAGTCCGCTGCAAACGTTATTATCCTCTTATACGGGGTGCTGCGTATTTTTGTTATCCTCGTACTTTTTGGGCTGTTCTATGTGGGGCTTTGCACTGCTGCCCGTCGTTTCATTTTTTAAGGGCTTCGGTATAGGTTTGACTGCCTCGTACTTATTTATAAATTATGCTTTTAACGGAGCGATATATTATATAGGTGTAATGCTGCCCGGTGCGTTTTTATCGGCGGCGGCTCTTATACTTTTACAAAGCGACGCATTCAGATTTTCCTCGCAATTATTAAAATTCACCCTTTACCCTGACAAAGGCGGCAACCCCTCAAACAAGCCCGGCTTCAAAAAGTATTCAAAAAGGCTCTTTACCGCGCTTGCAATTACACTTGTTGCGTCGGCTGCCGATATGGGGCTTACTTTAATGTTCGGTAATATGTTCCATTTTTAGGAGACAAAACAAATGACAAATAACACAAAGGACGAAAACAAGAATATAAATATAAAAAATTATTTTTCTCTTTTATTCGGCAATTTTAAGTACTTTTTAGGGTTAAATATAATGTTTTTCATTCCCTGCGCGATAATTATATCGTTGTTTACTTTAGCGTCGGTATTGCTGACATCGGGAGTCAACATATATTTAACTGCCATTTCACTGGTGTTTATCTCACCCTTTTACAGCGCGTTGTGTCACACGGTAGTAAGGATCATCAACGGTAAAAAGATATCCCTTTTAAAGAATTATATTTACGGTTTAAAAGACAACTTTTTGCAGTCGTTTTTAAACGGTATGCTGTTTTATGCCGCTTTTATACTGATTTACTCTGCACTGAGTCTGTACGGATATTTAGCCCATACATACGGCGGGGCGTTGTATATCTCACTTGTGGTAATAAATATTATCATAGCGATTGCCGTGTTGTTCTTTTTTATGAGCGTAAGTGTTATTACGGTTTCGTTTGAGCTTAGATCCTCACAGATATTCAAAAACTCAGTTCTTGCGATATTCGGAGAAATGAAGAACAATTTACTTGCCCTTTGCGGATTAATAATCATATTCTCTCTTTCAGCCGGTTTGATTTTTATGTTCGGAGACAACACCGTAAAAATAATAGTTTTTTTGATTCTTATGATGTTATTTATACCGTCTTTTTCGGCTCTCGTTTATTTTAATCTTTTATACAAGAGTATGGTAAGCGTTATGTCGGATTCTTCGCAGACAGAATCGGAAAACCCTGCCGAAGCATCAATAACAGACGCTGAAGCAGCCGAGATAAACGCCCAATACGGAGAAAATCACAAAGACGACGATTATATATTTTATAACGGAAAAATGATAAAATGGGGAAAGTTAAAAGAAATTCTTGACTCAAATAATGATGAAATTAAGTAAAGGCGTCGCTTTTTGCTGTTGTAATATTTTTTCGACACAATAAGTATTGACTTTGCCCCGATTATGTGTCAAAATTACTGATATAAACGGGAGCGTAAAGGTTTCGACGGGAGTTGTGAACCTGAGCAAGCGGGCAGTGGTCGGGCACCACTATAAAAGCTCGAATTTTTCAAAATTAAACGACAATAATTTACAACTTCGTGCTGCTTAATTAGCGGCACCGTTCCTATGGAAAGTACTGCGGTTTCATAAGGAGCGTCATTTTGCAGTGAACATGAACGCGGAAACACCTTGAGCCGCGTCACGATTTAAAGGTTACCAATGAAAAAAGCCGGCTGTCGGGCGTTTTTTAAAGGGAATGTAAAACGATAGCTGCGCCCGGAGAAAGCTTTGGCAAGTGATTTTCGGACAGGAGTTCGATTCTCCTCGCTTCCACCAAACAAGTATTGGATGAACACCTACTTTTTCAGCGACGGTTTTGCCGTCAGATGTGTTCTCTGATACAAAAACGGAACGCCGTTTCAGTGTAAAAACCGGAACGGCGTTTTTTGTTATTATCGTGTCGTTAAATTATATTTTAGATGAATAGCTTCTGAGATGGGCTATTGCTTTCTTAACGGATTGGACAATATAGTCAGCTTCGGCTTTAGAGATATTCTCACTGATACTTAATCTCAGAGAACCGCGAGCCAAATCGTGACTGCGACCGATAGCCAAAATTACATGGCTTACATCAAGCGCACCTGAAGTACAGGCACTGCCCGACGAAGCGGATATTCCCATTTGGTCGAGCATGATCAAAAGAGCCTCGCTCTCAATGCCCTCAAAACTGAAATTTATGTTTCCCGACAGCCTTTTTTCGGTATCGCCGTTGAGAATGCTGCGTGGAATTTCGGAAAGACATTTGATTATATGATCCCTGATTATTCTCATGTGAGCATTGTTTTTATCCATATTGGCAACGGCTTCTTTTAAGGCGACAGCCATTCCCGCAATGCCGGGCAAATTTTCCGTTCCCGCGCGCTTGCCGCGCTCCTGTGCGCCGCCCTCGATCAGGTTTTGAAGGATAATTTCTTTGCGTGCGTAAAGAAAGCCTACGCCCTTGGGTCCGTGAAATTTATGTGCCGAAGCCGATAACATATCAATATTTTGCTTCTTAACGTCTATAGGAATATGACCGATTGCCTGCACTGCGTCGGTATGGAATACAACGCCGCGTTTACGGCAGAGCGCGCCAATTTCTTTTATAGGTTGAATTGTGCCTATTTCATTGTTTGCGCTCATAATTGTAACAAGGCACGTGTCATCCCGAATTGCAGCTTCTAATTCATTTGGTCTTACAATGCCGTTTTCGTGTACGGGCAAAAGTGTTATTTCAAACCCGTATTTCTCCAATTTGTTAAGCATATGAAGTATAGAGTGATGCTCAAATGCACTTGATACAATGTGCATTTTACCTTTATCTCTGCCACGGACAGCGGCACTTATCAAAGCCTGATTATTTGATTCGCTGCCGCCCGAAGTGAAGATGATCTCTCGTGGGGCTGCATTGACCGCAGCGGCTATTTCCTCACGCGATTCTTCCAATTTTTGCTTTGCTCTCTGACCGATAGTGTACAGGCTCGACGGATTACCGTAATAATTCTCCATACATTCTGTCACAGCATTCATTGCCGCTTTGCTTATTTTTGTTGTAGCTGCATTATCGGCGTATATTTGCACGACATCAGCTCCTTTCCCTTTGATCATATTTCTTTTTACCGTTTTATTATCTTTTGTACAAGAAACAGCAAAAATCACCCTCTTTCCCGATTTGCATAAGAAAGAGGGCTATTATCTTTATTGATCGGCAAAAAGCGGGGTAGAGAGATAGCGGTCGCCGGTGTCGGGAAGGATAACAACAATGCTTTTTCCCTTATTCTCGGGGCGTTTGGCGAGTTCTATAGCAGCCCACGCTGCCGCGCCCGAGGAAATACCCACGAGTATGCCTTCCGATCTTCCTATCAGCTTACCTGTTGCAAAGGCGTTTTCGTTGGAAACAGGGATTATTTCATCGTAGATCTGCGTGTTAAGTACGTCGGGAACAAATCCTGCGCCTATGCCCTGGATTTTATGCGCGCCTGCGGTGCCTTTTGAAAGAACGGGAGATGTCTCGGGTTCAACCGCAACAATCTTGATATCCGATTTCTGTGATTTCAGGTATTCGCCTGTACCCGTTATGGTGCCGCCGGTACCGACGCCTGCCACGAGAATATCAATCTCGCCGTCTGTGTCTTCCCAAATTTCGGGACCTGTGGTTGCTTTGTGTATAGCGGGATTAGCGGGGTTTACAAACTGACCGGGTATAAAGCTGTTCGGAATTTCCTTTGCAAGTTCTTCTGCCTTGGCAATGGCGCCTTTCCTGCCTTTTGTGCCGTCGGCAAGTACAAGCTCCGCACCGTATGCTTTCATCAATTGACGGCGCTCAACGCTCATGGTTTCGGGCATGGTGATGATAAGGCGATAACCCTTTGCCGCCGCCACAGATGCAAGACCGATGCCTGTGTTGCCGGATGTAGGCTCAATCAAAACGCTGTCAGGCTTCAAAATGCCCTTATTCTCTGCATCCTCTATCATCGCTTTTGCAATACGGTCTTTAACACTTCCGGCAGGATTAAAATACTCCAATTTTGCCACGAGCTTTGCCTCAAGTTGTAATTTCTTTTCGATGTGTGTAAGTTCGAGTAAGGGAGTTTTCCCAATCAATTGATCTGCCGATGAATAAATCTTTTTCATAACAATACCTCCGAATAATATAAACATACTAAAATAATATGTTAATATGTTTTATATTATACTTTCTTTGCTACTTTGTCAACCTAAATTTGAAAAAACTTGAAATCATACTAATATTCTATTATAATAGGCTGCAAGGAGGCGATAGATATGTTGATTTCAACAAGAGGGCGTTACGCACTGCGAATTCTTGTGGATATGGCAGAGCATAGCTTTGACAAATATACCAAACTTAAGGATATTGCGCATCGGCAAGAAATATCGGAAAAGTATTTAGAGAGCATTGTTAAAACTCTTGTTAAGAATAATATTGTAATCGGTCTGCGCGGAAAAGGCGGCGGATATCGCCTTGCTATGGAGCCCGACCAAATAAATATCGGAGTTGTGCTTACCGTTATGGAGGAAACACTCGCACCCGTAGCGTGCCTGGATGATAGCTCTGAACCTTGTGCAAGGGCAGCTTCCTGCCGTACTCTTAAATTTTGGCGTGGACTTGACGATGTTATAAAACACTATACGCACAGCTTTACAATAGCTGATTTAATGCACAACAGCGAAGCGGGTTATGACTATATTATATAAAAGTTATTAAGCGTTTTATGAATAAAACAAGCTCATTCCCTGATAATTTACGGGATGAGCTTGTTTCGTTTTATATACTTGACAAGGAAAAGATTGTACTTTATAATCAACCTACTATGTTAATATTAATTTGTTATTCGGTTTAATACACTGCAATATAACCTGTCCGGGTGTAATTTCTTAATTTTGCAGTTTAATAAAAGAATTGTATTGGTCGAGAATAAAGTAAAATCGTGAAATATTGAAGCTTGGGAAAGAATAAAAATCCCGAAAGAGAGGCTGTTATGAATAAAAAGGCGCTAATTGCAATGAGCGGAGGAGTTGACAGCTCTGTTGCGGCATACTTGATAAAGAGTTCTGGTTATGACTGCACAGGAGTTACCATGAAGCTTTTTGATAACGATGAAAGCAGTACCCACTACACATGCTGTTCACTTGATGATGTTGAGGACGCGAGGAGCGTATGCAGAAAGATCGGTATACCGCATTATGTATATAACTATAAGGACAGCTTTAAAGAAAAGGTAATTATGCGCTTTGTTGAGGCGTACGAGAACGGTGCGACACCGAATCCGTGCATTGACTGCAATCGTTTCATAAAATTTAAAAGGCTGTTTACCCGTGCCGACGAACTTGGATTTGACTATGTTGTTACAGGTCATTACGCGTGTGTGGATTTTGATAACGAAAGAAACAGATTTCTTTTGAAGAAGGCGGCGGATCCGTCTAAAGATCAGAGCTACGTATTGTATTTTCTTACTCAGGAGCAGTTGTCCAAAACATTATTTCCGCTGGGTAAATTAAAAAAATGCGCTGTACGCAAAATAGCCTCGGATATTGACCTGATAAATGCAAACAAGCACGACAGTCAGGATATTTGTTTTGTTCCCGACAATAAATATGCTGATTTCATCAGAAACTTTACGGGAAAAGATTACCCGGAGGGAGATTTTGTCGATGAAGAAGGCAAAATTCTCGGAAATCATAAAGGTATAATAGCATATACCGTTGGACAGCGAAAAGGACTCGGGTTATCATTTCCGAATCCAATGTATGTCAAAGAAAAAAATGTTGATAACAATAAAATTGTTTTATGTGAAAACAGCGGTCTGTTTTCAAAAGAGCTGATTGCGACAGACGTTAACTTTATTTCTGTTGATACAATTACAGAGCCTGTGCATATTAAGGCAAAAATCAGATATAACCAGCAAGAACAAAGCGCAACAGTTACCAAAATTGACGATAACACAATACATGTAGTTTTTGACGAGCCTCAAAGAGCCATAACGATAGGGCAGGCTGTCGTATTATACGACGGCGATATTGTAATGGGAGGAGGAATAATTTCAAAACTGTTGTCTTAATGATTATTGTTTTTAAATAAGCAAAGAAACGCCCCTCGGCTAACAGCGAGGGGCTTAAATAATAAAGAAAACAAATAAATAATATTTACTTTTGGACGTTTCTGTATTATTCTTTATTTATTAAAAATAAACCAAATTTTGAATCTGTATCAGTTATAACTATTATCGGAAACAATGGAGGAGCAGTTTATGACAAACAGCAAAACCCCAAACCCCAACACAATACACCCCATTGCAGGCTATGACAAGGAAATTTACGTAAAGCCCACAATTAAGAACCCGAATATTATCGTCGGCGATTTTACTTACATTGCAGATTCGGAATTTGAAAGTCACGTAACACATCATTATACTTGGAACGGCGACAAATTGATAATAGGCAAGTTTTGCCAAATAGCGGCAGGGGTGGAATTTGTGATGAACGGCGCAAATCATCAAATGAACGCTGTATCAACGTTTCCGTTTTATACGCTTGAGGGCTGGGATATGGAACCGCCTTTATTATCCGATCTGCCGCTAAAGGGTGATACGGTTATCGGCAACGATGTATGGATAGGGCAGAATGCCGTGGTCCTGCCGGGCGTAAACATAGGAGACGGGGCGATTATCGGCGCCAACAGCATTGTCGGAAGTGATGTGCCTCCGTATACCGTTGTTGCGGGAAACCCTGCGAAAATTATACGCAAAAGATTTGACGATGAACTTATAAGCCTTATGCTTGATTTTAAATGGTGGGATAAAAGCATCAAAGAGATCAACTTGCTTATTCCGCTGCTTACCTGTAAAGATCTTGAAAAAGTAAAAGCCGCATTAAAATCCATGCTCAAGAATGATAGTTTATAAATTTGACAAGTTATTCCGAGCAACTGGGTTTTGGTATTTTAAAGAGTCTTCACGGAAAATTGTAAGATAGAGATTGTAAGCTTTTAATCTTTAAAACAGTAGCGATAGGTAAATCACTGTGCGCTTCATTATCATTTTCTACACAATATTCATTATTCCGGCGGTTTGCCCTCGTGCCGGACAGGCACCTACTTTCCCATTTGTCATACGCACAATGCTTTCCAAATTTATTTGATACCACAGTTATTCGTGAATAATCATTTTAAATAACATTTTAAGCCGCTGCAGATTATTGAAAACCTGCAACGGCTTTTTGTATAAATTAATTATTTTAACTCCGCTATTGTTACGCCGCTTTCACCTTCGCCGTAGACGCCGAGTCTGAATGATTTTATCGCTTTGTGATGCCTGAGGAAATTCTGTACCTCTCTGCGCAAAACTCCCGTACCCTTGCCGTGTATTACGGTAAGTTGATGAATCCCCGACAAAACCGCGGAATCGATTGCGTTATCGAGCGCCATAATAGCTTCGTCGGCTGTCATTCCGCGCAGGTCTACATCAGTCATCGCTTTAATGTCAACTTGTTTTTTTATGCTTTTTGTCGCCTTTACGGTAACATTAGGCTCGTCTACAAGTCTTACATCGCTGATTTGAACTCTTGTTTTGAATATTCCCGCCTGAACATACAGAGTTTGTGTTTGCTCGTTTACTTCGATAACTGAAGCCTTTTTATCAATATCTGTCATTAATACGGTGTCACCGGGCTTTATTTTTCTCGGCAAAACATAGCCTTCGTTGCTGTTTTTCTTTTGGGCAGTTTCATTTTTTGAAAGCGCGTTTATTTGCGCCCTCAGTCTTGCTTTTTCTTCAGGGCTTATGCTTTTGCCTGCTTTTGACAGCGCGTCGAGCTCATCAAGCAAGTCATAAGCCTCACGCTCGGTTTTTTCTACAATAGCGCGTGCTTTTTCCTCTGCCTGCTCTATCTGCTTTTTTGTTGTTTCTTTTATTCTTGCGAGCTCTTGCTCCGCTTTTTCTTTTGCCGCTTTTGCAAGCGCCGCCTCGCTGCGTGCCTGCTCTATGCTGTCGTCAAGCGCCTGACGCTTTGTTTGAAGCTGACCTACAACATTTTCAAAGCTTCTGTCCTCTGCAGATATGAGTTCTTCGGCACGCTTTGTTATTGCCTTGTCAATTCCCAGCCTTTCGGATATGGCAAAAGCGTTGCTTTTGCCGGGCAGGCCTATCAGCAAGCGATAAGTGGGACGCAGTGTGTTTACATCAAATTCACAGCTTGCGTTTTCAACGCCCGGGGTATTAAGCGCGTAAGATTTGAGCTCGGCATAGTGAGTGGTAACACACAAGCTTGCGCCTATATTCCGTATTTTTTCTATTATTGCCGTTGCCAGGGCGGCTCCCTCTACGGGGTCTGTTCCGCTGCCAAGCTCGTCTATGAGAATAAGGCTTTTTTCATCGGCAATTTTAAGGATATCGATTATATTTGTTATGTGAGATGAAAATGTGGACAGCGACTGTTCTATTCCTTGTTCGTCGCCGATATCCGCCAAAACATTGTCAAAAACGCAAAGCTTACTGTTGTCCCCTGCGGGTATCATAAGTCCGCACATAGCCATAAGCGTAAGCAGTCCCACAAGCTTCAGCGATACTGTTTTTCCGCCGGTATTAGGTCCCGTAATGACAAGAGTATCAAAGCCGTTGCCGAGTTCTATTGTCATCGGTACAACTTTGTTTTTGTCAATTAAGGGGTGCCTTGCTTTGTTGAGATATATTATGCTTTCATCGTTCATATCGGGTAAAACGGCGTTCATTTTGTAGGCAAGGTTTGCTTTTCCGAATATTACCGATACTTCCGCAGCCGCTTTTATGCTGTTTATTATAGCCTGCGCAAAGCTGCCTGCCTCTGCCGAAAGTTCCGCCATTATACGTTCTATCTCTATTTGTTCTTTTGATTTTAACACACGTATCTCGTTATTTGCCTCAACCACGCTCATAGGCTCAATAAATACGGTTGCGCCGCTCGCAGATGTATCGTGTACAAGTCCCGGAATGTTGCCTCTGCACTCTGCCTTTACAGGCACAACAAATCTGCCCGAACGTATGGTAACTATGCTGTCCTGCAAATATTTGCGCTGTGAATCGCTGTGGATTATTCTGTCGAGTTGTTGCCGTGCCTTTGCCTCTGATGAGCGTATCTTTTTTCTGATATTTGCAAGCTCTTTAGAGGCGTTGTCGCTCATTTCTTCATCGGAAAGGATAGAATAATTTATCTTTTCTTCGAGATATTTATTCGGGACCAATGATGAAAAATAGCTGTCGAGTACTGTTTCTATACCTGCGCTCCGGCTTTTCCATTCTTTAAGGTTCCTTATAACAGCCAGAACTCTCGATATCTGTAAAAGCTCAGACATCATAAGCACACTGCCTGCTTCCGCGCGTCTTAAAGGCGAAGTTATATTTTTCAACCCGCCCATAGAGGGACTGCCGAATCTGCCTATAAGCATATGGGCATCGTACGTCTGTTTTAAGAGATACCTTACTTCACCTATATCGTGTGAAGGCTCAATATCAAGCGCCATTGCGGCGCCTTCCTCGCAGGGTATCTCCTTTGCAAGCATATCAAGTATTTTGTCAAGCTCAAGTGTTTTGTAATGCTTATTCATAGTAATGATCTCCGTTATTTATGGTGTGGAAAGAGTTTTATAAAAATCAAGAGTGGGCAGGCGTTTTTCTGTTTTCCTGACAGTGTAGCTTTCAGCGGCGTTAGCAAAAATTTCAAGCGATTTGCCCGATAAATTAAACGCAAAAATTTTTTTGTCGTCGGCATATATTGCGTGGCGCATTGCCGCTGTTGCGCCCAAACCTGTCTTTATGCCGTAATTATTCATATTATCAAGGCAATCTTCGCAATAAAGGCAGCCTTCGTCGGGCGCAAATCTCATTTCTTCGTCCTCAAATTTGCCGCAGATTTTACAGCATTTGAGGTCCGGCATATACCCCGACAGCGCAAGCATACGTAGCTCAAAAACAGCCTTTATCAAGCTCAATTCTTTGTCGCCTTTGCACAGCATATACAAAGAATTAAGCACCGTGCGCAAATAAGAGCCTGCGTATGCGTTATCCGAGCAAAGCTCATAGCAAAGCTGACAGAAATACTGTGCAAGCGCTGTTTTAACAATATCCTTGCGCAGAGCGATAAACATCTCTTTAGATTCGGCAGAATCGACTGTAAAGCTGTCTTTGCTTTCGTAAACTATAAAGTCACTGTAACAAAGCAGACGTGTTGCCGCCGATTTAGGATTTTTTAAATTATAGGCGCCCCTTACAAATGCGTGTATAACGCCTCTGTCTTTTGTGAGAATTGACACATATCTGTCAGTTTCGCCTGCCGGTTTTTCGTATATTACAAGACCGTGTGTTTTAAATTTCATAGTATATTATAATTTGTTCGGGGCAGGATAATCCTCGCCGAACAATTCTGCGGTAATACTGCTTATCACCTGAGGTTCGAGAGGCTTGTCCGAATAATCTGTTCTTACCGACGCAATCGCATCTACAACATCCATACCCTCAATAACCCTGCCGAAGGCGGCATACTGACCGTCAAGATGCGGTGCCGACTTGTGCATTATAAAGAACTGTGAGCCTGCGGAGTCGGGATGTCCTGCTCTTGCCATAGATAAAACACCGGGTTCGTGTTTTATATTGTTGTCATATCCGTTAGCTCTGAATTCTCCTTTGATCCTGTATCCGGGTCCGCCCATACCGTTGCCGTCGGGGCAGCCGCCCTGTATCATAAAGCCTTTTATTACACGGTGAAAGGTCAGACCGTCATAGAATTTGTCTTTGATAAGGCTAATAAAATTATTTACGGTCTCGGGTGCGCGGTCGGGATAAAGCTCCGCTTTTATTATATCTCCGGTTTCCATTTTTATGGTGATTATTGGGTTTTTCATTATATTTGCTCCTTTTGCAAGTAAAGTTTTTCCGATTGTGCTCTGCATATAGCATTATCATACAAAAAACGCAAAAAGTCAAGTTAAAAAGCCGTTTAAGTTTGTGAGTTTTGCAATTCGGAACGCAAAAATTAATTTTGGTATGTAATTAAATTTACAGCCGTTTTTACTTGACAAAGTATAAATAATGTGATATATTCTTTTAGCAACATTGGGCTATAGCCAAGCGGTAAGGCAACGGACTTTGACTCCGTCATTTCGCTGGTTCAAATCCAGCTAGCCCAGCCATCTTGAGCATTCATAACGGACTTGAGTTATGGATGCTCAATTTCTTTTTGTTTATACACATTTTTAGACACTGACAATTCATCTCAAACAGTAGCAGAATACAAGTATAATAATCATGGCGGCATATCGAGCATAAAAGATAACCGAAATAACCGCACAAAAACATATATGTATGACCTGATAGGCAGACTTACCTCTGTAAGCGGAAAAGGCGGAGATATTGACTATAGATACAATGCTTGCTATAATACAATGGATGCCGTAACAAAATACGATAATGTTGTAGACGGCGTGCATAATGTAACAACTTACGGATATACGAGCGACAACCTGCCAAGCAACACAAACAATTCCGAAGCGGTAAAGTCAACCGTAAGGCGTTGTGGATACTGATATACTGTCCGTCTACGATAAGGAAAGTATAGATGAGCTACCCTTAGGAAGGATTGCAACTACATCAGATGTAGCAAATGCAGTGCTGTTTTAGCAAGCGGCAAGGCTGACTTTATAACAGGTCAGATTATAGGCGTTGGCGGAGGGTTTGATTCTTAAAAATATAGCTTTCGGCACTTACGAAATTAAAATAAAGGCATGATAAATATGAAACTAAAAAAATTATTAACAAGTCCGTTTTTACTTGCAGCTTATATATCTTTAAGCGCACTGATCCTTACATTGCTTTTTACTGATATGAGGTATGTAACCAACGATGATTACAGCTTTTCGATTGTGCTGTCAAGGGATAAATATCCGGTCATCCTTTTTATTAATTACTTTTTTTGCCGGTTTGTTATTTTTGTACAGAGTATTTTTACGGGATTTAACGCATTTGTTTTGACGCAAATATTCTTTTCATTTATATCGCTTTTTGCAATATCTTACGTGCTTATTAAAAAATGCGGAAATACCGCCGGTTTGATTTTTGCTGCGTGTATTAACGCCTTTTGCTGTCTTAACCATTACTGCTGCATTCAATGGACTCAAACTTCCGGACTTATCTGTGTATCCGGCGGTGTATTGCTCTTGTACGCATTTACAAAAAATAAGGATAACACAGAAAATAACAATAAAATAATACATACATGGATCATCTGTGCTTTCGGCATTTTACTGTTCAACATAGGTTCTGCTCTCAGATATAAATGTTTTTTACTTGTTTTTGTTTTAACATTTGGGTTTATCGCAATACATTATTTTACAGAGTTTGTAAGGAAATGCGTGGAAAATAAAAAATTTTCTTTTAAAAATATAATAAAAGTTATACCCTTAAAAAGAATGATAGCTCTGCTTCTGTGCTTTGTACTTACATACGCAAGCGCGTTCTTTTTGAATAAAACATCAACCGATATCAAAAAAAGCTATCCCGATTATAATTATTCATCCTCATATAACTCGTTAAGGTCATTGTTATTTGATTATAAAATAGGAGAATATGATGACAACAAGGAAATACTAAACGAATTAGGCTTTACGGAAAACGATTTTAAGCTTATTAAATTATCTACCTTTGATACGGACAGGGTTTTTTCCTTTGAACATTTACAAGAGCTCGTAGACCACTATAAAAGCATCGGTGTTAAAAGCATTACCTATAATGTAAATGAAAAAATTTCGAAACTGCCCACAGGAATACAGAATCACCTGCTATTATTCGGATCAGTCGGCTGTATTATGGGTTTATTATTAATCATATCAGTATTATATATGCTTAAAAGATTTAATAATTTCATGCTTATATGCGGAGTAATAAGCTTTGCCGTCTTATACAGCTTTGCTTCTTTTACCGGGTATGTGGTTGACTCACTTATATATATTTCCATCGCATTATGCATTTATTATATTTTTGCTTGTACCGTTAACAGATATAAGCTTCTGTCGTCCACTTTGATATTCTTAATGGGCTCTATTATAACCGCTTATTTTTCACTGTCGGGAAGAGCCCCGTTCAGAGTATTATATATAATTTGGGTAAGCATAATAATATATCTGTTTTATAACTTCACAAGCGACAGCATAAGAGAAAACTCAATGATACACAAAAATAAGCGTAACAAGTATGTATCACATATAGGAATAACCGCCGTATTTTGCCTTATAATTCTATTAAGCAGTCTACCGATTTTCTTTTCTTTTAATAAAAGCAATGATATTTATTATAAACAAAGCGAAGCCTTCAATGATTATGTTAGTGAAAACAGTGACAAGCTCTTTATATACGATACCGCTCTTTACGGTAATGTGCAATACTGCGAACCGCTTGCTCCCTTTGATGAAAATGACAATACATTTGAGATTCAAAACTGCCTGACAGAATCAACATATAATATATGGTATTTAAAATCACACGGACTCAATTCGCTGTTTGCCGATGCCATTGATAATGACGATGTTTATTTTGTTATCAGAAATTCATATGAAGAGTTGGATAAAATGTATGACGAGCATTATGAAGAACCGGGTAAATCAGTATATTTTCAGCTTGTAAGAAGCATTGATGACTATAAAATTTACAAAGTAATAACGATTAATAGTTAATAAGTAACCGGCAACAGTGTCGAACGGCGAGATGATACTATACATTATGTGCTTATAATCTTAGTTAAAGATTAAATCGTGAAGTACAAATTCTTCAACTCGATTGAGTATTGAATTCATACGCCTTGTCTATTCAAGATTATCGGCGGCTTTGTCCGCAAAGCAAAAATCAAAAGGTGATACACTATGCTCAAAATAATGTTCGTTTGCCACGGCAACATCTGCCGCAGCCCAATGGCAGAGATAATATTCAAAGATATCGTAAAACGCAATTACAAAGAAAACGATTTTTATATCGCATCTTCGGCAACAAGTACCGAAGAAATATACAGAGATAGAGGTAATCCCATTTATCCTCCAGCAAAAGCCGAGCTTAAAAAGCACGGATACGTTTTTCCTGAGCATTATGCCACTCTGCTGAAAAAATCGGATTATGAAAATTTTGATATATTTGTAGGTATGGATAGCGCAAACATAAGAAATATGCTGAGAATATTCGGCGGCGATCCAAACGGCAAGGTGAAAAAGCTTTTGGATTACGACGCAGGCGGAGATGTGTCCGACCCATGGTATACAGACAGATTCGATTCGGCTTACAGTGATATATTAAGAGGCTGCAAGGCTTTATTTGAGTTTTTGACAAAAAAATATTGAAATTATATCTTCTATGTATTAAAATGGCTTTGTGGGAATAATATATTCGCATAGTTATTATGCCAGGAGTTGATGAAATGAAAATTACCTACAACCCCGATGAAAAAATTGTTAAGGTGATAAAAGAAGGTCTGGAGCGAACGGGCGGATATTGTCCCTGCCGAACTGTGCGCACCGATGATTATAAATGTATGTGCAAAGAGTTCAGAGACCAGATAAAAGACCCCGACTTTGAAGGCTTTTGTCATTGTATGCTGTATTATAAATCTAAAGATTAGGAGAAATAAATATGGAAATCGAACTTACACTGCAAAATTTTGAACAGGAAGTTATTAATTCTAAAATACCCGTATTGGTAGACTTTTGGGCTGTATGGTGCGGACCGTGCCAGATGCTTGCCCCCGTAATAGAAGAAATTGCCGAGGAATACGACGATGTAATTAAAGTTGGCAAGGTAAACGTAGACGAACAGCGTGAGCTTTCCGCAAAATACAATATAGAGAGCATCCCCACGCTGCTTGTATTTAAAGACGGCAAAATAATTAATTCCTCTGTGGGATATGTCACAAAGGAAGAGCTTGTAGAAGAACTCGGACTTCAAACTGTTTGATAACAAACCGAAAATAAACGGGCTACTGCTTAAGCATTAAGCGGCTGCCCGTTTTTCTTTGTTTTTTATGACTCTTCAAGGAAAATTATAGGTCAGAGATTGTAAATTTTTAATTTGTAAACAGTATGGCAGTAAAGCATGTGCGCTTCATCGTGATTTTCTACACAATATTAATCATTCCGTTAGTTTGCCCTAATGCCGGGCAGGCACCTACTTTCCCATGTGAGAAAGTAGGCAAAGGACACCAAAGGGGGAAACCCGTCGGCTGTTTCCCCCTTTGGAAACCCCTTTCGCGACCACCCGGGGGCGCTGCGCCCCCCACTGGGT
>JAEEGL011568304.1_pt1 | contig 20389 bp, 19 predicted proteins | sample 9134231 | NCBI WGS metagenome assembly JAEEGL01 (sample SAMN16246548, study PRJNA631951) | gut metagenome | biome: gut microbiome; feature: rumen; material: fiber-attached | host: Bos | place: Iran: Karaj | collected 2018-10 | reverse complement strand
GGAAGCATCGCCATAGACCTCTTCGTAAGATACCAAATAAAGAACGGAAAATTTAAATCTATCGTTTTTTGCCCCACTTCTTCCCACTAAAAACAAAATCTTGTAACACCCTCAATATCTGACCCCCAAAATGTAGATTTTGGGGGTATTTTTTTGTCAATTTTTACCCAAACAAAATCTTAAAAATTTTTAACTTTTTCCTTGCAATTACTGCATTTTCGGGGTAATATCATATTGTCGGTGGGAAGAAGTGGGCAATATACCCCAAAAAGTGGGAAAAATTACAAAACACAAGTCCTCACAAAATCCCCCGAAAAGCGCGTAAACACAAGGAATTCCGGAGATTCAGCAATCATGACAGGCCTTATCGGCGAATACAACAGAACAATAGACGCCAAAGGCCGTATGTCCGTACCATCCAAGTTCAGCACCGTACTTGGAGATTCTTTCGTTATTTCGAAGGGATTTGACGGATGTCTTGTGATCTACACGGATGAAGAGTGGGAAAACTTCTCCGAAAAATTGAAGCAGTTAAACAGTGCTGATGCCGTTTCGAGAAGCATCAAGAGATTCTTCGGATCAGGCGCTTCAAGAGTGGAGATTGATGCACACGGAAGAGTCCTCGTTCCTGCGACACTTATCCAGTATGCGGGACTTAAGAAAGACGTAACGATAGTCGGAACCGCCGACGGACGCGCAGAAGTTTGGGACAGTGAAAAGTGGAATTCGATGAATGATGACATCAGTCCCGAGGAAGCAGCACAGAGCCTATTTGATAAAGGCATCAACCTTTAATAGACCGGACATTCTGACAGATGGAATTCAAACACACTTCAGTACTGCTCAATGAAACAATCGATTTACTGATGGTCCGCCCTGCTGGGTGTTACCTGGATGGGACTCTTGGTGGAGCGGGCCACTCCTCCTTAATAGCTTCGAAGCTGGACACCGGACATCTCTACGGAGTGGATCAGGATGAAGATGCGATAGAAGCGGCAACGGCAAGACTTAAGCCCTATGAAGACAAGGTAACGATCATCAGAGACAATTACCGGAATGCGGTAGGGATCCTTAAGGAAATGGGGATAAACGGTGTGGACGGAATCCTCTTGGATCTCGGAGTAAGCTCCTGGCAGTTTGATAACGGCGAAAGAGGTTTTTCCTACAACACAGATGCACCTCTGGACATGAGGATGGATACGAGAAAGGCCTTATCCGCTGCCACCATCGTAAACGAATATCCCGAAGAAGAGATCAGAAGGATCTTAAGGGATTACGGAGAAGAAAAGTTCGCGGCGCAGATCGCATCAAATATCTGCAAGTCAAGAAACGTTAAGAAAATAGAAACAACTTTTGAACTAAATGACATCATTAAGGATTCAATCCCCGCCAAGTTCAGAGCGGGCGGTCATCCCTCAAGACAAACCTTCCAGGCATTAAGAATTGCATGTAACGAAGAACTGGATGTTCTCGAAGGATCACTTGAAGAAATGACGGATTTCCTTAATCCCGGCGGAAGGCTCTGCATCATAACATTCCATTCGCTGGAAGACAGGATAGTAAAGAACGCATTTAAGCGATTCGAAAATCCCTGCATATGTCCTCCGAATTTTCCGAAGTGCGTATGCGGCAGGGTTCCGAAAGGAAAAACAGTAACCAGAAAACCGGTGATCCCGACAGAAACGGAGATCACAGAAAACCCAAGATCCAGAAGTGCAAAACTAAGGGTATTTGAACGGGGTATTTAACAAAATGAAAGGCTCTTTGAAGAAGGGATTCTTCGTATAAAGAGAGGGGAGAAGGAAATGGCAATTCGCACATCATATTCAGATTTCGTACAGGGCACTGCAGTCAGAAAGGAAATGCCTGCAAGACCCTATGTGCGTCCCGAAGAGAAGACTGTAGTAAAGAGAAAGAGAGCAAGAAGGAGAGTATCCCTTCCTGTTGTTGCTTCTGCTGCCTTTGCTATTGCATGTTTTGCATTTTGTGCATTCATGATGGTAACATATGTAAGGCTCCGCAGTGAGCTTGCCGAAATGAACAGAACTGTCACTGCCAAGAGAAGCGAACTCAGCACCATGACCTCCCAGAACGAGGCAGAGTACAACAGGATCATGGCAGGCGTTGATCTTGCCGAGATCGAAGCTGTCGCAAGAGGAGAACTCGGAATGACTTATGCAGACGAAGGACAGATCTGTTTCTACTCCGGAGAGACCAGCGATTACATGAGAAGATACGGAAACTGATATATGGCATTAAAAAAGAAAAATACAAACGCACGCGGAACATACTCAGCTAAACAGATACGTTATAAAAAGCTGAGTATGTTGTTTGTTATTCTGCTGATAGCACTTCTGGGACTTTCCTGGAGACTGGTGCAGATCGTAAGAGAGCACGGTGAAGACTATCAGAGGATCGTACTTTCCAATCAGAGATATGACTCGGTTATCATCCCCTTCAGAAGAGGGGATATTGTGGACTCTAAGGGTACCATCCTTGCAACCAGTGAGAAGGTTTATAACCTGGTAGTTGATGCTTCTGTCATGATGACTTATGAGGACCACAGATATCTGGAGCCCACTCTGAATGCACTTTCTACATGTTTTCCCCAGATTGATATTGCGGAACTCAGAGCATTTGTAACCAATAATTCCACAAGCCAGTACAGGATCCTTGCAAAGAGGCTTTCATACGGCGAGATAAGTGAATTCCTCAATATGCAGGAAAATAATTCCTACATCAGAGGAGTTACTTTTGAAGAAGAATATAAGAGAGTCTATCCCATGGGAACCTTGGGTTCCACGTTCCTGGGATATACCACCGGAAGCACCAACTCCGGCGGAATGTACGGACTTGAGGAATACTACGAGTCGGTTCTTACCGGAACAGACGGAAGAGAATACGGATATCAGAATGAAGATGCGACCCTTGAAAGAACCATCAAGAACGCGGTAGACGGATATACCATCCACACTACCATTGATGCCACCATTCAGAGAATAGTGGAAGACAAGCTCAGTGAGTTTAATGCAACCTATACCAATAATTATCGTCAGGGTAACGGCGCGGAAAATCTGGGATGCATCATCATGGACATCAATTCGGGAGAGATCCTGGCAATGTCCGATTATCCCACCTACAATCCCGCGGATTATATGAACACCGATCCGCTTCTCGGATGCAATTACTATGAAGCAATAACCAATGCCGGCGGATATATCGAGTACAGAAAGTCCACCGATATCATCACCCAGGAAATGATCGACGAGATGACTCCCGATCAGGTTAACGTTAATCTTTATAACCTCTGGAAAAACCAGTGCATAAGTTATACTTATGAGCCTGGTTCCACCGCAAAGCCCTTTACCGTAGCAGCAGCTCTTGACTGCGGTGCCATTACCGGAAACGAGGTTTATACCTGTAACGGAATACTTCCCGTTGCTAACTATAACATCAAGTGCCACACTTACGATTCCGGCGGTGACGGAGTTGTAACGGTTCAGGATTCCATCGCATGGAGCTGTAACGTAGCACTGATGAAGATCGCACAGACTCTCGGAACCGAGCAGATGTGCAAGTATCAGAGAATTTTCAATCTCGGACTTAAGACCAATATCGATCTTGCGGGTGAAGCAAGAACCGATACTCTCGTATATAATCCGTCAACCATGGGGCCCGTTGACCTTGCCACCAATTCCTTCGGCCAGAACTTCAATGCCACCATGATCCAGATGATAAGCGGCTTCTCATCACTCATCAACGGCGGATACTATTACGAACCCCACATCGTAAATCAGATAACCGATTCCACCGGAGCCGTTATCGAGACCATAGAGCCCAGAGTTCTTCGCCAGACCGTATCTGAGTCTGTTTCAGAGAGAATGAGACAGTACTGCAGAGCTACGGTAATGGAAGAGGGCGGATCAAGACGAAGCGGAAGAAATGCAAGACCTTACGGTTATGCAATAGGCGGAAAGACCGGAACCGCACAGACCATTCCCCGTGAGACAGGGCAGATCGTTATTTCCTTCATGGGCTTTGCACCCGCGGATGATCCTCAGATTGCAATTTACGTAGTCATCGACAGACCTAACTTTGCGAAGCAGGACAATGTTAAATATGCATGTCTCTTGTGTCGCGATATTCTTCAGGAAGTTCTTCCCTACATGGGAATTTACATGACCGAGCCTCTTACCGACGAAGAGATCAAGTATCTCGAGGAAAAGCAGCTTGAGAACACCTTAAGATATACCCAGAGTGAGGAGAATACTCCTTCTGAAACCGGTACCGAGGATCCTTATGAAGAGATAGAAATGTCGGAGATCACTGATTCCACAGGTGAGACCGCAAATGTCTTCCCCAGATGGATGACGTACCCCATAGATCCCGCTACAGGTTACAGAGTTGGTCCCGACGGAAAATACTATGATGCGGATACCGGTGAACTGGCGACTGCAACTCAGAGTATTCTGGACGATACCATACCGGTTAATGAAAATCTTGAAAATACCGGGCAGGCACAGGGAAGCAATTAGTATTAACAAGGAATAGAATGGCTAATTCAAACAGAGCAAAATCGAATAATTCCCCTCAGGTAATAAAGGGAAATTTCAAGAATGCCGCTGAGAACATCAGCAACTATTTCGAGACCGATATCGACATGAGTCTGGTCTTTATAGTGCTGTTCCTTCTGGGCTTTGGCCTTCTTATGGTTTACTCTGCATCTTCCTATGTAGCCTTTAGGGATTACGGCAAGTCTTCATACTTTTTCAGAAAGCAGATCATATCTGACCTTCTGGGACTTGTTTGTATGGTGGTTACCATTTTTATCCCTCTTAAAAAACTGGAAAAGTACAAGCTCTTTTATATCTTCTTTGCAATTGCCGTGCTGCTTTTGATCTATCCCTTCGGAGTAGAGTCACACGGTGCGAGAAGATGGATACAGGTGCCTGTTATAGGAATGAGACTTCAGCCTGCGGAGATCACCAAACTCTTCATGATACTGTTCCTTGCGGCTGCCATCCATTCAATGGGTAATGCTGCAATCTCAGAGTGGAGCGGATTTTTCTTCTGTATGGTTTCTGCTGCTGCTGCATCCATGGCACTGTACTTCATTACCAACAACTTAAGTTCTGCTCTTATTGTTTTCATGATCGCATTTGTCATGTGTTTCGTGGCATCAAGCGATTTCAAGAAATATCTGCTGTTTGTTCTGCTGGGGCTTGGAGCCGCGGCGGCGGTAGTCGCATATGTTGCAAATACCGACGGTGCTGCGGAAGGAAGCTTCAGACTTACAAGAGTTTCATCCTGGCTTCATCCCGAGAATTCAACCGAAACCTCGGCTCACCAGATGCTTCAGGGACTTTACGCCATCGGTAACGGCGGATGGTTCGGAAGAGGACTGGGACAGAGCGTGCAGAAGATCTCGGTTTTGCCTGAGCCTCACAACGACATGATCTTTGCGGTTATTTGTGAGGAACTGGGAGTTGTTGGCGCCATCGCACTTATGATCATGTTTGCACTTATGATCTACAGAATGTACATCATCGCAAAGAATGCGGTAAACAGATTTGCATTCCTTATCGTAGCCGGAGTAATGGCACATTTCGCCATTCAGATCGTGCTTAATATCGCGGTTGTTACAGGATCCATACCCAATACAGGTGTATCGCTTCCTTTCATAAGTTACGGTGGTTCATCAGCTCTTTTCCTTCTCATCGAAGTTGGCCTTGTCCTTAATGTGGACAGGATATCAAGAGCGGAAAGCAGGAAGAGATGAGCGGCCGTTTTGGCCGGGGATTACGCAGGATAATGGTCCCGGTACTTCTTTTCCTCGTTGTATTTGCCTGCGTCATGGGAGTTGCATATTTCCTGGAGATCAACAAAGTTGACCCTACCAAGATCTATGTGGACGGAAATACTCATTACACGAATCAGGAGATAGCAGATATCGTAATGAGCGGGCCTCTTGGAGATAATTCTTTTATCCTGGCTCTTAAATACAAGAATAGAAAAATAACAGATGTTCCTTTTGTGGATGCCATCACAGTTGAAGTCGTGGCATCGGATTCCATAAGAATCAGGGTTTTTGAAAAAGCCCTTGCAGGGTATGTGAAGTACCTTGACAGATACATATATTTTGACAAGGACGGAACGGTTGTGGAAAGTTCCGATGTCCTTACAAAGGGAATTCCTCAGGTTACAGGTCTTTCTTTTTCCGGGATACAGGTAGGAAAGCCGCTGACGTCCGACGACACAGACATCTTCGCAAGAACCCTGGATCTTACCAAGCTTCTTGGAAAATACGAGCTTGCAGCTGACAGGATCCATTTCCACGGAAATGGCGAAGTTACGGTATATTTCGGCAATGTAAGAGTCGACCTCGGCAAGGATGAAGAGGGCATAGAAGATAAGGTCATGCTTCTCGGCACATTCCTTGAAAGAGTAGGCGGAATGAGCGGTGTTTTGAACATGGAGGAGTACAGTAAAGAAGGACTCTATGTTTTTACACCGGATATGGACGATTAATAGCGCTTGTTATCTAAGTTAGAGTTGAAAAAATCGTCAATTTGCACTATTATGAAACAGTATATGTAGACATTTATGGAGGAGGACAAAACCTTGTACGAGATAAAAGAGTCAACGAAGCCCAACGGAAAAGCAAGAATAATCGTTGTTGGCGTCGGCGGTGCCGGTAATAACGTTGTTGACAGAATGATAGAAGATGGCGTCACGGGTGTTGAATTCGTGGCTATGAATACAGACCTTCAGGACCTTGAACTTTCACTTGCTCCCGATAAGGTGCCCCTTGGAGAAAAAGAGACCCAGGGCCTCGGTGCAGGAGCTGATCCTGAAGTAGGTGAGAGAGCAGCTCAGGAGAGCATCGATGAGATCAGAGAGCACATCAAGGATGCTAACATGCTCTTCATCGTATGCGGCATGGGTGGCGGAACCGGTACAGGTGCAGCTCCCGTTATCGCTCACGAAGCAAGAGACCTCGGAATCCTCACCGTAGGTGTTATGACCACTCCTTTCACCATTGAAAGAGCTGTGAGAAAAGAAAATGCAGAGATGGGTATCGCAAAGATCCGTGATGATCTTGATACCATCCTTGTTATCCCCAACGACAAGCTCTTTAATCTTGCAAGTAAATCCACCCCCATTAAGACAATGTTCAAGCTTGCTGACGAAGTAGTCAAGCAGGCTGTTCGTGGTATAACCGATATCATCAACGAGGACGGAGATCTTAACCTCGACTTCGCTGATATCAAGAAAGCTATGAAGGATAAGGGTACCGCTCTTATCGGTATCGGAGAAGCTGAAGGCGAAGGCAGAGCAGTTGCCGCAGCCAAGGCTGCTGTTGAGAGCAAGCTTCTTGATTCCAAGATCAATTCCGCAACCGCTATCATCGCAAACGTTGTTGGTTCCGTTACTGCCGGAGATATCATGGAGATCGACGAGTACCTGCGTGATCTTGTAGGTGAGAGAGTTGATTTCTTCCTTGGTATGAGAAACGACGAGAGCCTTGGAGACAAGATCAGCGTTACCATTATCGCTACCGGAATCCAGGACAGCAGCTCCACCTTCGGATATGTTCCCAGAAGCGCAGCTCCTCAGCCCAGATTCGGTACCGCAAATATTCCTTCTGTTGACAGTGTCGGATTTAATCCCGCACCTTCACCCGCTCCTGCAGCCGGATCAACCACCGGCCCCATCAGAACCGTTAATCCTTCAAGCCTCGGTTCCAATGCATCAGCTCCTCAGACTCCCGGTGCACCCACCGAAGGATCCGGACTTAAGAGCCGTGTAAAGGATGTACACATGGAGGTTCCTTCTTTCCTTAGAAAGAAGAACGATGAATGATCTGCTGAGGTGACTCATGATCAGACGTGAAGATATCCTGCCCATGGGATTTTTAAAGAAATCGGATTATTCCGGCTCATGCGGCGGATTAAGATACAGACTCAGCAAGAAGAGCGTGGAGTCAAAAAGCGACAGCGGAGAAGATATCACAACAAATTACCTTTTATGTGAGATCTGGCCCGGACCTTTCAATTACCACACCACACCTGTTGAGAGCAAAGAATCCAAAGATTTTTCCTTTGATGAGGATGGCGTACTTGATGCCATTTCCTGGATGAACGATAAGCTTGCCGAAGATCCCGGAAAATGGGAAAAGGCAGCACTTAACTGGGAAAGTTATCCTGCAGAAAATTAATTAAGGGGAGAACAATATGAAGTGTCCTTATTGTGGCAGCGATGATACGAGAGTAATCGATTCCAGACCCGCCGATGATAATTATTCCATCAGAAGGCGCAGGATCTGTGATAACTGTTCCAAGCGTTTTACCACCTATGAGAAGGTTGAGACCATCCCTCTTATCATCATCAAAAAGGATAATAACCGTGAGCAGTACGACCGTTCCAAGATCGAGTCCGGTGTGCTCAGGGCATGTCATAAGCGCCCTGTAAGTGCGACTCAGATCACCCAGCTGGTTGATGACATCGAAAACGAGATCTCAACACTTGAGGATAAGGAAATTCCTTCCCGCGTTATCGGTGAGATCGTTATGAGAAAACTCAAGGATCTTGATGCGGTTGCATACGTAAGATTTGCATCCGTATACAGAGAGTTTAAGGATGTTGATTCCTTCATGGATGAGCTTAAGGGCTTCATAGGAAAGAAGTAATTTTATTTATTGTTTATTTTCTCGGACTAAAGCACGCTTACTTTTATGCCGATATAATGCATGAAACCGCAAACGTGACAAGGAGGTCCGGATATGAGAATAGGTAATAGTTTTGATTACTCACAAATTAATAACGATTACGCATCACTTCGTATCCGTGAACAGCTCGCCGAGGTAAAAGCTCCTGAAGAGAAATCTTCGGAAAGTACTGCGAAGGTTCAGGAATCTTCTTATGCGGCTTCCTCCGAAGAAGCAGCGGTTAAGCGCGAGAGATTACTGGGACTTGAAGATGTTTCCCTTACCTTTAACAAGAATGATGATTTCGATCTTATAGGTAAGACCAGTGATATAACAAGTCTGGATATTGATAAAGCAGTATCATTATCTCAGAAAGATGCCATCCTGAATCAGTATAAAGCTGCAGAATCTGCTCTTCCTGTTTATGCAGGTGAAGAAGGAACGGTCATCGCAAAGTAAATCAATATTGAAATTTGTCAAAGGGGACAGGTTTAAAACCTGTCCTCTTTTTGCTTTTCTAATGCTTCAATAAGGGCTATAATTTATAAGGCTCTTTTGAAAATAAGCCCCCGGGCGTAAAAGGAGAAAGATAATGGAAAACAAAAAAAGCGATCTGCAGAAAACGATCAACATCGTGGCACTTACGGTTGTTGCGGGAGTCATCATTGCGGCAAAATTTGTCACTAATGCCGATACGGTACAAGAGTCATTCTGGGCTCTTGTTCCTCCCATCATCGCAATAGTTCTTGCACTTATAACAAAGGAAGTTTACAGCTCGCTGTTCATAGGTATCATTGCCGGAGGGCTTCTTTATTCCGGATTCAGTTTTGAAGGAACCGTTAATCATGTGTTCTGTGACGGTATCATCGCATCCGTTGCGGATTCTTACAACGTAGGTATTCTTGTTTTCCTGGTGATCCTGGGAATCCTTGTTTCACTCATGAACCGTGCAGGCGGAAGCAAAGCCTTCGGTGACTGGGCTTCAAAGCATATCAAAACAAGAGTCGGTGCCCAGCTTGCAACCATCCTTTTGGGTGTGCTTATCTTTATCGATGACTATTTCAATTGCCTTACCGTAGGTTCCGTTATGAGACCTGTCACCGATAAGCATAAGATCTCAAGAGCAAAGCTTGCTTACCTTATCGACGCTACCGCAGCTCCCATTTGTATCATTGCTCCCATCTCTTCATGGGCTGCAGCTGTTGCGGGATTTGTACCCGGCCAGGAGAACGGTATCGCACTTTTTGTTTCCACAATTCCCTATAACTTCTATGCCCTTCTTACCATTGTCATGATGATCGCACTGGCAGTAAGCGGAAGAGATTTCGGCCCCATGGCTCTTCATGAAAAGAATGCCATTGAAAAGAATGATCTTTTCACCACTCCCGACAGACCCTATGCGGATAAGTCTGATGAAATGGTCAGCTCAAAGGGTAAGGTTGTGGATCTTGTGATTCCTGTTGTTGCACTTGTACTTTGCTGTGTTGTAGGAATGATCTATACCGGCGGATTCTTCTCCGGAGAGTCGTTTGTTGATTCCTTTGCTAATTCCGATGCATCCGTAGGTCTTGTGTTCGGATCGTTCTTCGGACTTGTAATTACCCTGATCCTTTATCTTGTCAGAAAAGTCCTTTCCTTCAGTGAATGTATGGAATGCATCCCCGAAGGCTTTAAGTCCATGGTTGCTCCCATACTTATCCTTACCTTTGCATGGTCACTTAAGGCCATGACCGATTCACTTGGTGCAAAGACCTATGTTGCCGCATTTGTGGAGAACAGTCTCACCGGATATATCAGTCTTTTACCTGCTCTTGTATTTATTGTTGCGGTATTCCTTTCATTCTCTACCGGTACTTCATGGGGAACCTTCGGAATCCTTATCCCCATTGTCGTAAGTGTATTCGATGGTAAGGACTATGCGATGATGATCATCTCCATGAGCGCATGTATGGCAGGTGCCGTATGCGGAGACCATTGCTCACCCATTTCCGATACCACCATCATGAGTTCCGCGGGAGCACAGAGTAACCACCTGAATCACGTGTCCACTCAGTTCCCTTATGCCATTACCTGTGCATTTGTTTCATTCATCTGTTATGCCGTAGCAGGATATGCTAAAAATCCCGTAGTGCCTCTCATTGTTGGAGTAGCACTTATCATAGCTCTTGCCTATATTCTTAAGAGTGTTGTAAAACAGCCTTCTGAAGCTAAATGATCTATCTCGATAACGCAGCCACAACAAAATTAGAAGATGTTGCTTTAAATGCCATGCTCCCCTTTTTAAAAGAGGGGTATGGCAATGCTTCTGCTGTCTATGAACTTGCAAGGAATTCCAAGAAAGCGGTATTTAACGCAAGAAGACAGTGCACATCTGTATTAGGTGCGCAGCCTAACGAGATCTTTTTTACATCAGGCGGAACAGAGTCAGATAACTGGGCTCTTGTGGGAGCGGTGGAAAGATCTGCTTGTTCCACACCGCATATTATCACCACGTCAATTGAACATCATGCAATTCTCAGGACCGCGGAGTATCTTGAATCCCGTGGCGTTTCTGTGACATATCTAAAGCCCGACAGTGAGGGATTTATCAGTCCTTCACAGGTTCTTGATGCAATCAGAGAAGAAACGGTTCTTGTTTCTGTAATGACCGCAAACAATGAGATAGGAACCATTGAACCTGTCTGCGAGATAGCTGATGCAGTTCACGGAGTCCGTAAGGATATCCTTGTTCATACGGATGCGGTTCAGGCTTTCGGACAGATCCCTCTGAATGATTTCGCAAAGCATGTGGATCTTCTCAGTGCAAGTTCTCACAAACTGGGCGGACCTAAGGGAGTTGGTTTGCTTTATATCAGAGATGGTGTGAAATTTGGTCCCCTGATCAGAGGTGGAATGCAGGAGAGCGGAAGAAGGAGCGGGACGGAGAATATTCCGGGTATTGTGGGCTTCGGAGCGGCTGCAGAGGCTTCTTTTGCAGGAATTGATGCAAAAATGGAGGCAGAGACTGCACTCCGTGACAGAATATTTGCAAAAATAGGCAATATAACAGATGTTATTGTTAATGGTCCTCATACTGAAGGGGATCATTCAAAGAGATTACCCGGTAATGTATCTGTCTGCATAAAGGGAATCGAGGGTGAATCGGCTCTTATCATGCTGGACAGGGAAGGCATATGTGCTTCCTCGGGTTCCGCATGTGCCACAGGAGCAAGAGAGCCTTCTCATGTACTCAAAGCCATAGGCAGAGCTGATGATGAAGCAAAGGGGTCACTCAGACTTACCCTTTCAGATCACAATACGGAAGAAGAGATAGACAGAGCTGTCGAGGTGCTTGCAGACATTGTTGAAAAACTAAGGTACAGAAGAAGATGAGCAAAACCGTAGTTGTAGGTATGAGCGGCGGAGTCGATTCTTCCGTCTGTGCATATCTTTTAAAAGAACAGGGATACAACGTCATAGGCGTGACCATGCAGATCTGGCGCCCCGAAAATGCCTGCGATATCGCAGACAACGGAGGATGCTGTGGGCTGTCTGCGGTTGAAGATGCAAGAAGAGTTGCGGAGACCATAGGTATCCCTTATTACGTAATGGACTTCAGGGAAGAATTCCAGAAGTCTGTCATCAATCATTTCACTGCCCAGTATGTTAAGGGTAGAACTCCCAATCCCTGCATTGAATGTAACAGGCACGTTAAGTGGGAAGCACTTCTTAGGAAATCCCGTGACATCGGAGCAGACTTCCTGGCCACCGGACATTACGCAAGGATCCTTCAGCTTGAAAACGGAAGATATTCCATCTCTGCATCAAAGACTGCGGCCAAGGATCAGACCTATGCTCTGTATGCCCTGACCCAGGACCAGCTTGCACATACTCTTTTGCCCATCGGGGAATATGAAAAACCCGATGTTAGAAAGATCGCGGAAGAAGCGGGACTTCCCGTTGCACATAAGAAAGACTCTCAGGAGATCTGCTTTGTTCCTGACGGAGATTATGCAACTTTCATCGAAAAAGAAGACGGTGTCACAGTTCCCGGCCCCGGGGATTTCGTAACCCCTGACGGAAAATTCATTGCAAAGCACAAAGGCATCACCCATTACACCATAGGGCAGCGCAGAGGTCTGGGCGTTCCGGCAGGTGAGCGCATTTATGTTACAAACATCGACCCTGCAACTGATCGTGTAACCCTGGGCTCCAACGAAGATCTGTTCACAACCGTTGTTGAGGCTTCGGATGTTTGCTGGATGGGGCTTGAAGGGATCGCTCCCGGGGACCGTGTCAGAGTTAAGGCCAAGATCCGATACAACCACCCGGGAGAAACAGGCTTCCTTGAAAGTGCGGGAGATGACAAAGTCAAAGTCATCTTCGACAAACCCGTACGTGCCGCAGCTCCCGGCCAGGCCCTTGTTTTCTACGATGAAGCCGGAACATACATCTATGGCGGTGGAACTATTCTCTGACGGATAGCGGTCATAATAGTTATAACGCGTGCGCAGCTCTCGCCTCCGATCGCAACGTAGCGGTACTAAACTCATGCATCGCTTCGCTCGCATTCGCTAAGTACCGACGTTGCTCAAGGGCACGCTTATATAACTATTATGCCCACTATCCTGTCTATTTATAAAAACAGGACGTGGATATGATATTTTCATAAGCACACTCCCCCGCGCCGTCGGTACTTAGTGAGAACGAGCTTTGCGAAGTTCGAACTTAGTACCGCAACGTGCGCGATCGAAGCCGCAAGGCGTGTGTGCGTTGAAAATATCATAGCCGCGTCCGTCACTTAGGAATGGTATGGAGATAATTGCTTATTACAAATCGGATATGCCGGAGAAGTTCGGGGTTCCAAGACAGAGTGGGTTGGCTCCACACTTGAAGGGCAGGATCGTTTTTGAGGAGAAGTACTCGGATTCCGCTGCATTTGAAGGGCTGGAAGAGTTTGACCGCATCTGGATCATTTGGAGATTTGATGTGAAGGATGATGAGGGGTTCCGGGCCAAGGTCAGGCCTCCGAGACTTGGAGGAAATACCTATATGGGAGTCTTTGCAACGAGATCCCCTTTTAGGCCAAATCACTTGGGACTTACCTGTGCGAAGATAGAAGACATCGGTACGGATGAAAACGGCAGATGCTATATAGATGTCTCCGGGGCAGATATGATGGACGGAACAGAAGTCTATGATGTGAAGCCTTATATTCCTTATGCCGACGCGTACCCGGATGTAAGGGGAGGCTTTGCCCAGAAGGAGGAGAACCTTGGGCATAAACTGGAGGTTTTCTTTTCACCTGAGACAGAGGAAGCGTTCTCCATTGAACAGCTGGAGGGCTTAAGAGAGATCCTGTCACTGGATCCCAGACCTTCATATCAGGATGATCCCGAAAGGATTTACGGATTATCCTACGGCGGAAAGAATATCAGATTTAAGGTTGTGGATAATATTTTGTCGGTTTTAGGTATTGATTAAGATGCTTTGGGGGCAGCTTGCTTTTGGCGTAAAATATCGAATTTCCGGCATCCGGACAAGGTTGTCCACCTAAAAAATTGGCGATTCTCGCTTTGTGTCGTGTTGTTTTTTCAGTGATCTTTATATTCTGCAAATGAAAGGAGGTATTCCATATGGACCAGACTAAGGTCGGACAGTTTTTAAAACAGCTCAGAAAAGAAAAAGGAATAACCCAGGAAGAATTTGCAGAAAAGATCGGCGTTTCCGGAAGGACCGTTTCCAGGTGGGAGACAGGCTCAAATATGCCTGATATCTCTCTTCTTGTTGAAATTGCGGACTTCTATGATGTGGACGTCAGAGAGATCATTGAAGGAGAGAAAAAAAGCGAGATGATGAATGAAGAAATTAGAGAAACCGCCGAGAAAATGGCGGACTATGCAGGTGTGGAAAAAAGCAGGTTACTAAAGTTTTCTCAGGTTTTCGGGATAATAGGCATTATTGCCCTGTCGGCATCAACAGTACTGGCATGCGTTAACTATGAACCCTCTGTCGGTTCTTTGATTCCGGTACTTTTGTCCTTTGTTGCACTTGTTGCGATGATGGTGATGACCCTCTATGTCACCGGTGCACTTCGCAAGATTGTAAATAATAAGACTGCCACCACAGCCATAATCGTAGTTATTGCAGTTGCATTTTTATACGTTCTCAAACACATTCTGGCTGTGATTGTACTTTTGGCCGTCATTGTTCTTGATTATTCAAAGCCCATGGACAGAGTTGAGGGAATTGAAAACTACGATAAGGCATATTTTGAGCAGGAATTTTCAGGGGATATGACTTCTCATTTCTTTCTTTTCCCGGATGATCTCGATAAAGCAGAAGATGCGGAGTTTTGGTATGAGTTTAAGACAGGGCTTTTGGATACCGACGGATCATTTTTCCTGACTGCTGAGTATTCCGATGAGGATTTTGCGGAAGAGGTAGAGCGTATATCCGGAATCACCTGTACCGTAAACGACGGACATAAGGACTACACCCAGTCGGTGATCTATGATGAGGACATGTATAACTATCCTGCATATATCGCAATAGACGGTTACACTCATAACTATGAGTATGCTCTGATAGATTATGATAATAACCGGATCATTTACGTTCTTCTGGGATATCCCGATTATGAGGAGCTTTCAGAGTACAGTGAATATCTGAAGTCTGACCCGAAGGCGTATGATCTTGGGAATGGCAATACGCTTGGAAGATTCTGTATCTATGCGGTAAGGTCTGCAGATTTTGACGGATATTGTGAATACTGATCCGGTGCAGGATCAAAGAGGGAAAAGCATGGAATGAAATGCTCTCAAGAGTGAACGAATGATAAGAAAAGTAAAACAGGGGGGACGGTTCCGCTATTTCAAAGAACTACTGAAACGGCGGAACCGTCCCCTTTTTTCTTGTTTAGAACCTGTGATATTCGGGTAGTCTGTTTTCGTAGATGCAGTAGTATTCAAACCCTTTTCTATAGTTCATTCATTTTTAGCTTCTTTCTTAGGTTTTGTTCAACTTATATATTAAATGTTAAAAAAACCACGACACATGTGTCATAAATTCCTGCTTTTTTAGAGTTTATCAGTCTTTTGAAATTCGTTACTTTTCTACAATTCATTTTCCACATCTGGAGTGATATCATTCTGATATCGGGTTTTCAAAGGTAAGCTTGCATTCGCAAAAATCCGCCTGATTATCAATTCAAGTACCGTAGTGCAGATTCTACGGTGCCTTCTAAAAGATTAACCTGATTCGAGAGCCAATATCGGCATTTTTCCTTTTGTAGTTTTTGATTTATATGGAGGATATTCTTGGGAGAGAAGGATATAACTGAAAAACTGTTAGAAGATTATGATGAGATATTTGCGGATATTGTAAATGTCTTACTTTTCGATGGAAAGGAGATTTTAACACCCGGTTCATTGGCTCCTTTCGGTACAAGATCACAGTATAAGGCTGATGACGGAAAGATTCATGAGCAGGAACGAGACATAGCAAAATGCTGGAAGAATGGAAAGATAATGTTTGCAATATTCGGTCTTGAAAACCAGACCAAGGCTGATAAACTGATGCCATTGAGAGTATTGGGATATGATGGTGGAACATACAAAAGCCAGATTGTTTCAAAAAAGAAAAATATACTGCCGGTAGTTACTTTGGTGTTATACTATGGGAGAGAGCATTGGAAAACGCCTACGAGTCTGAAAAAGACTATCAGCATTCCTAAAGAGATAGATAAATATGTAAACGACTACAATATACATGTTTTTGAAATCTCATGGCTTTCACAAAAACAGATTAAAATGTTTAAAAGTGATTTCGGTGTAGTTGCTGATTTCTTTGTAAATAGAAGAAAAGATCCTAATTACATACCGAGGGACCGCAGAAAGATAAAGCATATCGAGGAGGTTCTCAAACTTTTATCTGCATTTACCGGAGATTATCGGTATGAAGAGGTCCTTGAAGATCCGGATATCAGGGAGGTTGATAATATGTGTGAAGTGTTTGACAGAGCATGGAACGGTGGAAAAGCTGAGGGAAAAGCAGAAGGAAAAGCTGAGGAGTTGTTCTCTCTTGTTCAGGATGGAATTATTTCGGCAGAAATTGCAGCCAAGAGAATGAAGGTTTCTGTCAAAAAGTTTGAAAAGCTTATGAATGAGGCTGGATATAAGATGCCTGAGATGGTTTGAAAAAAGAATCATTAATGCTTTAATAGCTACGGAGTGCCAGTGACGAATCACAGGCACTCTTTTTATGCCTTGACAAAAATTGGGGGGTAGCAAAATAAACGGGAATTTAGCGGATATTACGCGAAATACAAATGTAAAAGGAGAGCGGGGTATATATGAAAAAAAGATTTCTTGCAATACTGTTAGCTGGAGTTATGGCATACGGATTAACAGCATGTGGCTCTACCACAACTGATTTGACCGGTGATGTATCGGAAGAAGATACTGTAGAAGAAGTGGAAATTGTAGAGGAAGAACCCGTTGAAGAAGAACCCGTTATAGAAGCCCCCGTAGAAGAGACGGTTGTAGATGACGTTGTTGACGACGAAAAGTTAGTATATGTCAACGAGACTATTGCAACATGGAGTAATGATACCGGCATTATTTATACGTTCGAAAAAGAGGATGGCCAGTTCGATATTATTACTTTCAAGGCTGACTTTGTAAGAGATGGTACAGAGGTTGATGTTAATAAAGTATATGAGGGTGCAAGTTTTACAGCAGCTCTTAATGTTGGTCTTCTCAAGGACGCTCCACTTGAAAAATATGTTGGTATTACCGATGATAGTAAGGACCTTATTATTTGGATTGCTTATGATGAGAGCGATGCACTCACTATCGATACCAATTCAATAATGGTTACTACCGATAAGTATCAGGAAATATCAGCTGGCCATTTTGTAGTTGCTTATACCGATGATATTGGTGAAGATGTTGCACAAGAAGTTCTTGATTCTTGTGTTTACTACGATAATGAAGAAGAGGTTATAAGGCAATGGAAAACCATGGACGATAGCGTAACAAAATGACTCTCCGATAAAAAACTTGAATATAAAATAAATAAAGACCCCCTCCATTTCGTAAAAAAACGTTTTGGAGGGGGTCTTTTAATTTGTCAACTCCTTAACTTAATTGCATTGTCCCGGGGGAACGTCCTTTTTATTATTCAGAACCTGTGATATTCGGGAAGTCTGTTTTCATAGATGCAGTAATATTCAAAGCCTGCAGCTTTAAGATAATCCGGAACTCTTGCAAATTCGCTTCCCACGTATTCGGGCTTGTGAGCATCGGAACCCACGGTTACGATCTCGCCTCCAAGCTCTTTGTATCTTTTCAGCACAGCCATGCAGGGGTGGAACTCCTTCATTCCCTTGCTTACGGCCTTGGTGTTGATCTCGATTCCCTTTTCGTTCTCGATCAGATATTTGAGGATCTCGTCGAAGAGGTCACCGAATTCGGAATAGCTGTACTCGCGGTTTCCACTGGGGAAGTATCTTACGATGTAGTCCATATGTCCGAGACAGTCGAAGTTGTGGAACTTCTTGATATTGGTAAGAGTCTCGGTGAGATACTGTCTGAAAACTTCTTTTTCATCTTTTCCTTCATAAAAAGAATCATAGTAAGGGTCCTGGCCTCCAACAAGGTGCTGGGAACCGATGATATAGTCGTATTCATGGGCTCTTGCGAAGATCAGGTTGTCCCTAACGCAGTTTTCCTGAAGTCCGATCTCAAGTCCGAATTCGATGCGGATCTTTTCCTTGTATTTCTCCCTCATGCTTAAAAGCTCGTAGAGGTAGGAGTCTGCATTCAGCATAAAGGAAGTGGGAGTGACTTTTTCATCCGCACCTTCGGGCGATTCCGCATAGCAGAAATCCTGGTGCTCGGTAAAAGCGATGGTGTCGAGTCCGGCTGCAATGGCTGCTTCGATCATGGACTCCATGGAAGCGTCACAGTCACCGGAATGGTGTGAATGCATGTGACAGTCTGCAAGTATAGGCATTTTTGGTCCTCCGAAAACTAAATTAAAAAAATCAGTTTTTAAGTAAATATGCTGATATTTTACCATTCATATTCTACAAATACATTCCTTTTCTAAAATAATTATGAATGGTATAATCGATTTGCTGTCCTATGTATGTCGGAAAGAAATTCTTATTTTCCATACAGACGGGGAAAGACAGGACAGTATCTTAAATTTCCAAAATATTTTTTGTGTTAGGGAGGTAATCCATGGAAGAGAAAAAAGAACGTGAAAATGCTTCAGAAGAAGTAAAGGGCACTGTTGTCGAGGATAAGCCTGTTGCGAAGTCCGAGGACAATGCACCCGAGCAGGAAGAGAAGCACGACGAATTCGTCAACGTTAACAAGGAGGAGCTTAAGAAGCAGCTGAACGAGGCTTATACCGAGCTTGGTACCAAGTTCTACAAAGAGGTATGTGCTCCCAGCAGCTCAGGAAGACCCAGAGAGCTTCCCAGACCTTCACTCTTTACCGAACAGGTTACCAAGATCAAGACCATCAAAGAGAAGATCGATAACATCGTTGCCAAGGAGCTTGCTGCAAAGGGACTCAAGGCATGTCCCGAGTGCGACAACGAAGTTGTTCTTGAGAGTAAGTTCTGTAACATGTGCGGATACAAGTTCCCTTCCAAGAATGATGAGAAGAAGATCCGCCCTGTATCTGTTCCCAGATGTAAGGCATGCGGCGCAAATCTTGAGCCCGATTCTGTATTCTGCCCCGACTGCGGAAAGAGACAGTAAGCGGCTTTACGGCTTATGTAAACCGATAACAAACGTTATTGAGAAATGCCGATTTTTTGCGTGTTTTCACTTGAATTTAGACAGTGAAACTTGTAAAATAATTTTCGCTGGCTGATAAAAATTTGACAAAGTTTTTTGTCAGTTAAAAATAATTAATTTCTAGGAGGAATTAAACATGGCAGTAAAAGTTGCTATCAACGGATTTGGACGTATTGGTCGTCTTGCATTCAGACAGATGTTTGGTGCTGAGGGATTTGAGATCGTAGCTATCAACGATCTTACTTCTCCCGAGATGCTTGCTCACCTTCTTAAGTACGACTCAACTCAGGGTAAGTATGCATTAGCAGACAAGGTTTCTTTCGATGAGAACAGCATCACTGTAGATGGCAAGAAGATCACCATCTATGCTGAGGCTAAGGCTGCTGACCTTCCTTGGAAGGATCTCGATGTAGACGTTGTACTTGAGTGCACCGGTTTCTACACCAGCAAGGACAAGGCACAGGCTCACATCGATGCAGGTGCTAAGCACGTTATCATTTCTGCTCCTGCAGGAAATGACCTTCCTACCATCGTATACAATGTTAACCATCAGTCACTTTCCGCTGATGACAAGATCATCTCTGCAGCATCCTGCACCACCAACTGCCTTGCACCTATGGCAAAGGCTCTTAACGATCTTGCTACCATCAAGTCCGGAATCATGTGCACCATCCACGCTTACACCGGCGATCAGATGACCCTCGACGGACCTCAGAGAAAGGGCGACAAGAGACGTTCTCGTGCAGCTGCTTGCAACATCGTTCCCAACTCTACCGGCGCTGCAAAGGCTATCGGCCTTGTTATCCCTGAGCTCAACGGAAAGCTCATCGGCGCTGCTCAGCGTGTTCCTACCCCTACCGGATCAACCACCATCCTTACCGCAGTTGT
>JAEEGL015716272.1_pt1 | contig 20390 bp, 15 predicted proteins | sample 9134231 | NCBI WGS metagenome assembly JAEEGL01 (sample SAMN16246548, study PRJNA631951) | gut metagenome | biome: gut microbiome; feature: rumen; material: fiber-attached | host: Bos | place: Iran: Karaj | collected 2018-10 | reverse complement strand
GAACGTAAGCTGCGCCCTTACGCGGCTTTACGTGCTGGAAACCGATAACCTGAGATACCTGATTATCCATCTTAATTGTCATACCGTTTCTGAAATCACCGGCTGTAATCATTATAAAATCCTCCTTTAAATGCACACCATACGTGCCTTTTAAACCTAATTCATTGGCATATAGCCACACTCGTATACAGTATTTTACCCTATACTTTGTGATTTTTCAAGACTTTTATAACTCACATTCCGGTAGAGAACATCCCCTATTACTATTCATGGCTAACCTTAAGGTTTTAAAATTTGGCTTCTTTTCTTGTACCGACCCTTACCAGCCGAATCCAAATAATCTTCTTATCTGTTTTACAATCATGGTAACAACTTTTTTTACAACCTGTATTACAGCTTTTCTAAATTCTTCGCGTTGTTTCTCTGAATTATCCTGAGGCTTCTCTTCTGATGGCTTTTCCTCAGATGGTTTTTCTGGCTCATCGGGGGTTGCGGGTTCAGGATTTACAGGTGTGCTTGGTTCAGATGGAGTCGTAGGTTCTGGATTAACTGGTGTAGTTGGTTCTGGATTTACAGGCTCCGGATTACTTGGCTCTGGCTCTACTGGTGTTCCAGGGTCCACAGGAGTGCTTGGCTCGTCAGGCACTGTAGGTTCCGGGTCAACTGGTGTAGTTGGTTCTGGATTTACAGGATCTGGATTGCTTGGCTCTTCTGTTTGGCCTGGTTCATCTGGCTCACCTGGTTCAGATGGTTCTACTGATGGTTCCTCCTGCTTAAGCTCCTCATCACTAGGTCTTACTGTTGTAAACCATGCATTAACATCGTCCTGCTGATACCCTGTTTCAGGATTGTTCACAATAATATGAACTCCATCCTTGAACAACTGATTCTCAGCCGCCCTTACCTCTAGAGGTTTGAAAGTAGATACAAAGCATTTAAAAATCCTTGCAAAAGCATTATTAATTTTATCAACAACGGACTCATTTTCCTGTGAGACTTCTGATGGTGCTTCCTGCGAAGTAGACTCATCTAATGAAGTGTCTTCTGATATTGTATCATCTGAAGTATTAGCTTCTGAATCAAGTCCTTCTAGATTAGTTTCTTCAGACTCATCCGTAGTCTCTGTCTGAGAATCTGCCTCATTATCCTTCTGCTCATTCTGAGACTCAGTAGCCTCTATATTTTCTTCATATTCTTTTGTTTCTTCCTCTAAAGGCTCCTTAGCTTCAAGCGTTTCTTCCTCATCAGGCTCTTTCTCTTCCTCAAGCTCGTCTTTATCCTCTTCGTCTGTGAATAACATATCCTTTGGTACATTTACTGAATACCAGCAGTTACCAATGTGAGTCATTGACTTTCCTGGCCATCCACCAAAGTATTCCGTATTTACGCCTTCTGTCCATGCGTAAACATTTGCTCCTTCGAAAAAGCCATTATCCTCAAGTCTTACATAAATTCTTGCCTCATTCTCCTGAAGTTCTGGCTCCTGACCTATTGTTCTTACTGTATTCTCATCAGCAGGATCAACTGCCGGGCGAGCATTCTTTTCAATTCTGAAGCTAGGATCATTTGTGAATTCCTCTGCTGCTTCTCTGGTTGAAAACTTGTAGTTTGCGCCTACAAAATACACTTTCTTCAGGCTGTCTGCCTTCATATCATCTGTCTGATGTTTGTCAGCATCACTTGTAGGCATATTGTTAAAAATGATATTTAAGTTTGAGCTTGGAGAAGCATTGATAGTCTTTTTCCACCAACCATCACCTTCGTACTCGCATTCCTGTCCTGGCCATGAGCCTAAGTCAATATCTCCCCAAGTGTATACACCAACTGATTTCCAGCCGGCTGCGTTGTAATAATGAACTGTAATTGAGTCCGCTCCGATTCCTGTAGAAGCTTCAGCCTCTGCCATTGTCTTATATGATGTAACCTGATAGTTTCCATCACCGCCCTTGTCCTCTGGAACGAAATAAAGGTTTGAATCATCATTAATTGTGATATTTGTTGTCTGACCACCTTCACCATTAAAAATGATATTAAAGGAATCAGCGCCCTTAAGCTTCACATCGGCACGTACCCAGTATCCCTCTTCAGCGGCGCAAGCCTTACCTGGCCAGCCTCCGAAAAGCTCCTTGAAATTTGGTGCATCGGTCCATGCATAGGCATTGACTGTAGTCCATTCTTCTGTATTTAAGAAATAAACCGACTTTGTGACAATACCAAGATCAGCCTCAGCTTCTGCCTTTGAAAAATAAAGCTTGTTGCTTACTGCTGTCATGTATTTTCCAGATTTCTTCGAAATCTCTAATTCTGAGCTTTCCTGCCCATCGTCCCCTTTGAATTTTACCTTGAATTCCTCTGCGGGAACTATAGCTTTCCACCAACTGAAGCCCTGATTTTCGCAGTTATAAACAGTACCATCAACATCAGCATTAACTACAGACCAGTTTTCTGTATTATGGAAAAAGAGTGTAGTGTAATCTCCATCTGCTGGCTTGTCCAAAACTACAACAGACTTAGCAGGTACAGTACCTGTAATCTGACCATCAGCTACAGAGAAGATACCCTCTCTGCCTTCAACCGAATCCTTGTAAGTACCATCCAAAAGTCCTGTCTCAGAATCAAGTGTAAGATCATTTTCACTGGCATTAACTATGACAACTCCCTTATCACCTCTTTCAATCATAAGGATTGAAGAGTTGTTTCCAGGATTGCGAAGATTCTCACTTTCTCCTTCCATGGCTAATCTGAATTTATTAACCGCAACTACTTCAGGAGCTTTGTAGATATCACTTCCGGCTACGCCTATTCTGTTATTGCCCCAAGGATTTTCCTGAGAGCTTCCATCTGGACGACTAAAGAAAAGTGGCGTTCCATCGGCTCTTGCTGTGATAATAGCCCATCCAAGAATAACAGCTCTGTCATCTACTTCGTTGTAACTGCAATCATTTATATAGTTGTCATGAGATTCTACCCAAGTAACAAGCTTGTTTGAATCAGCAACATATGTGGTTCCAGTGGAATTGTCATCAGAAATCTTGTAGCTTGAAATTCGCTTTGCCGAAACATTACCTGAGCTGACTGCATTTCTAATAGCTCCACCATAGTTGCTTGCACAGGTTCCGCCGAGCATATCCTGATAAGCTGCCACACGGGATGCATCACCATCAAGCACCTCACCATATACAAATAAATCTGCATATGCCTTAGATGCATACTCGTCAATTGCTGTCTTCATATTAGGATAGAAATTATTTCTATCCTCCTGTCCAGCGTACTCCTCTGCCACACCGTCATCTGGAAGAGCAATGTGCTTTGCCGTATCAACTCTAAAGCCGTCGGCACCACAAGTGATACAATCCTGAAGGAATTCGTAGAAATAACTCTGGAATCCAGGATTTTCTGTATCAACATCCGGAAGGTTCCCCATTGAATCATAGGTAACCGAAATACGATTATCATATGCCATGCTGCCTTCCTTTGCACCAATGTGATAAAGCTCATCTTCACCGCCTGCTGCTGCCTTCAAATCATCTGACACCTGATCAAATATAGGTGTGGTATGGTTTGGAGCAATATCTACAATAACACCAATACCATATTTATCAGCCTCGTCACACATAGCCTTAAACTCGTCCCGTGAACCCAGCTGATAGTTACCAATCTTCCAATCTGTAGGCTGATAGTGATAGTACCATCTACCCTCATCCTCCGTAGAACCATAAAGAGCCATACCTGGATGGGTCGCCAAACATTCATTGATTGGAGATGTCTGAACAGCTGTATATCCTGCAGCAGCTATTTCAGGCATCTTTTCCCTGATAGTATTAAAATTCCAACAAAATGTGTGTAGGATTGTGCCGTCATGAATTGACGTCCTGGTGACAGCAGATGCTGCCTGAACATTGTCTAGCCCCCTAGTTGAAGAAACCGACAAATTGCTTACTGACATTCCAGCAAGCAGAGCGAAACTCAATCCCATGGATAGAATCCGCTTTGACAATAGTGCCATTCTTTTCATTTTTGAAACCTCCCTAAAAAATCATAATGTCGCTCCGGCCTATGGAGTTTTCGTTATTTGTTACTAGCGCAATTGGTTGCGCATATGATTTTTAGAGCAGTTCTTCCCCATGCATATAAATATAATTGTTTTGTATTTTGTATTCAATAGGATTTTACAAAAGAAATATGCTACCATATCTTCAAAGGAGTACAGAAATGGAAATCGAAAGAAAATATCTTATAAAAGAATTGCCTGATTTAACTAAATACAGATTTGTTGCTATAGAACAGGGCTACCTTAACACCAAGCCTGTAGTTCGCATTCGAAAAAAAGATAATCAATACATTCTAACCTATAAGGGAAGCGGGCTTCTTGCCCATGAGGAAATCGAGGCCCAGCTTACTGCGGATGCCTATTATCATCTTCTTGAAAAAATCGATGGTCATCCAATCACCAAAAAACGCTATCTTATCCCACTGGATCCTTACACTATCGAGTTGGATGTTTTCGAGGGACATATGGATGGTCTCATAATGGCAGAAGTAGAATTTCCTACTATCGAGGAAGCAGAAGCTTTCATTCCACCAGAATGGTTTGGGGAAGAAGTCACTGGCGACCGCCGTTACCACAATTCAGAGATGATTTTTGGTAATCCGTTAAAGTAAGAAATTCATAGCAGATTAGAAAAACAAAACCCAGGTAGCTATCAAGCTCTTACTGTTGCTGGAAGGAACATTCTACAGTTCCTGCAAGCAATAGTAAGGCTTGAGAGTGTAACCTGGGTCTTCTTAATTATTTAATTATCTGATACTCATAAGAATCAAAATCTGCCTTAAGAGTAATAGAATCATTTCCTTTGCTCCATGTAAATGAAACAACTGATCCTTCGGTATCGATTGAAAGCTTGCTATCAAATCCAAAAGCTGGATGTGACTTTCTAAGCTGTAACAATTCGATTTGTTTTTTAACTACCTCTCTCTGAAGATCAGCTTCAATCTGCTCCATTGAAAGGTTTGTTCTGTTGATTTCTTTGTGACCACCTGCACCAGCTCTTGCTACTGCTTCATGATCATTCTTTCCTGCAAACAAATCAAGGTACCATACCTGTGGCTTACCTGGCATAAACATCTGAATAGCTCTTGCGAAAAGCATCTTCTTGTCGTCCTCACCAAGTGCGCTATAGTATGTAGCATTAACCTGATAGTACATGTTCTTAGCACCGTGAAGGTCTTTTACAAATCCGCCACGTGATACAAGTGTATCAATCAAGCTCTGAATCTCTTCCTCTGGGAGAAGCCCCTTAAGGTCGAGAAGTGGAATACCGTCGTGACATCCAAGCATGTTAACCACGCGAATATCATTGTCAACAAGTTCCTTTGCCCACTCAACAAGCTTTGTTGCATCCTTCTTCTCAATAGCATAGATAAGAAGTCCTGGAAGGAAGAAATCGTAAGTCATGTAGCCTTTACTTGCCACTAGCTCATAAATCTTCTCTCCGTAGCTGGCATGAATCTCAGGAAGAAGTGTTACCTGATTCTTGTCAGCCAAATCCTTAACCTTCTGAAGTAAATCCCATGTACCTGGGTCATTCAAAAAGTTCTTCAAGCCTGGCTCCTTTGGAGCGTAAGCAAATGCATCGAGACGAACAATTTTTGCACCGTAAGATGAAAGAGTCTTAAGTGTATTCTCGTAGAATTCCCAAACCAAAGGAGACTTGATATTCAAATCCATCTGGCCAAGATATCTTCTGCTGCTCTCAAGAAGCTCTACCACCTGAGCACGGTATTTTTCATACTTACCAAGATTTAAATCTGCCACTGCGCAACCCTCAGAAATCTGAGAATTTACACATTCAGCCAAGCGCTGTGCTGCCACATACTGGATATCCATAACCTCCATAAGGTCCTCAGCCTCTAAAGACTTGTAACGAACCTCCTGATAGAATGTGTTCCAATATGGTACATTTCTGCCATCTGGGAATCTTACCATAAGAATTGGCAATCCTGGCTTACGGAAAAACATATCCTTGATATATTTCTCATCTGGCTGGATATAACCAGCCTCAGTCATCTGACCGCAGCCTTCCCAGAATTTGTTCCAGTCAATAAAGAAATCTTTATATTTGGACTTATCACCATTTTTGATAATGTCCTGAAACTCTTTTGAAAGAACAGAAGCATGATTCAAAATGAAGTCTAACTTAAGGTCAATATCCATGCCCTTAATGTCCTCGATTGCCTGACGGCTACCAAGCTCCTCATTAATTCCGTAATCAATTACAGAAAAACCTCTGTCTAAATCAGTATTAAAAATACTTGGAAGAATATAAAAAGACTCAAATGTGTCCTTTAATTCATCCTTTTTCAAAACCTTTACTATATCGTCTAATGTGCCACCCATAGAATCTGGGTAAGCATTTAGCATAGGTCCATTGCTCATATTATACCTCCATAACCTAATTATAATCCGCTGGTTACAGTCACAAGCCTTAGGTCTCTTTCTTCGGCTAACACGCCTCATCCAGAGACCAAAGGGCTTGTTACTTACCAGCTCACCTAATAGTCAAATTAGATGAATAATTTACATGTTCATGAGCTTCTTGTAGTCGTCATATGACAAAAGCTCGCCTGATTTCGAAAGTATAATCTTCGCTTTGTGCGCCTGTGACGCTAAAAGGTTCTGTTCGAGTTCAAGAACAAGCATTGTGAATGCACTATCAGTCTTTCCATCACGATTACGAGCTCTGCGGTGAGCAAGTGTCTCTTCTGGAGTACTATTGAGAAGGATTGGAATATCAACTCCTTCATAGTGATCACTGTTGCCGTGTGTCCATTCAATAACTAGAACTTTAACTGTTGAAAAATCAACCTCTTCATACCAAAGTTCAGAGTCGGTTCTACCCATTCTCTTAAGGTAGATTTTATTCTGGCCAGACTTAAACGCTTTTACAATACTAGATACCTCATCAAAATCAATTTCATTTGATGTGCCAAGATAGCCTTCGAGACCCTTACGTCCTGCGTCAACGTAAGAAGCTGCCCATGGGAACTCTGCTGCATGACTAGCGTCTGCATCAGTCTCCTCCTGCTGCCACTTTCTTAAAGTCTCAAAATTCTCTGGTGTACCCTCGCCAGCCTTAACTAAGCCTCTAACGCCTGCGGTGCGGAAGATGCGAAGTCTCTCAGCGTCGTTGTACATTGGAATTCTTCTAGGATAGTTGTCACCTGACATAGTGTAAGCGCCTATGCCCTGCTCGTTGAGGAAATAGCTTAACAGAGATGCGGTCTCTGACTTGCCAACTCCTGAGCCACCACAAACTGTGATAACGGCCTTACCATCCTTTGCGAGGACTTCATTAAGCTGTGTCATCAATGACTCCATAATGAGCTGAGCCTTTTTAACATGCTCCTCGCCAATTTCTACCTTGTCTCCTGGCATATCGCCATGTGGTATATTCTCGTATTGTTTAAGATCAATCGCCATAATATTAAAATCCTCCTATTAAAACATTTGATATAAACAACACGCAAACAGTATACATTAATTTTTTTCAACTGCAAACTCTTTAGCGTGAAGATTATCATATTTAACAAAAAAACTGTCCTTTTGCACAAACAGAGGTTGCCAATCAGGCAACCCCTGTACATATCGACAACTAAAGTAATTCTACTTCATATAATCCTTTACGTTACTTGCGTCAACTCTTTCAAATGGCACCCATACATACATTCCGTCATCAGTCAGCCCTTCAACATCGCTTACTGCTCCTTTTTTTACTAAATCTTTTGCCACAGTAATTGCCATTTCGGCCTGTCCTTTTGCTGACTGGTAAACAGTAAATTGCATATCTCCGTCCACAATTGACTGACATCCTGCTACCGTAGCATCAACTCCAACTACCGGGATTTTATCGAGGTCGTAACCGGCAGCTTTCAAAGCCTGGCAAGCGCCAATAGCCATGTCATCATTATTGCAGAATACTGCATCAAAACTCTGTCTTGTCTTAAAGAACAAATTCATTACATCTTTTGCCTCATCAACGCTCCAATTTGCAGTATCGTCAAAGACCACGTTAACTGCTACGCCATTTTCTTTCAGCCAATTCTTAACTGAAACAGAGCGGGAAACTGCAGCATTGTGGGTAAGCTCGCCTCTGAGAATCACAATATTCATACTGCTTGGTTTACCCAATTTGTTCCAAACATATTCAGCCTGATACTCACCTGCATTGTACTCATAGCTGCTTACAGCCATATATTGATTAGCCTTAAGGAACTGTTCATCTGGAACACCATTTACATAGATAATAGGCATATCACCAGCTGATACCTCCAGTTGAAGTGCTGTAGCTCTATCAACTGGCAGACAAATGATGGCATTATAACCAGCTGCTTTAGCGTCTTTTATTTGCTCTACCTGAGCATTAACAGTCTCGCATGGCTCACCCATATCAAGAGTTATTCCCTCAGCAGCTGCTGCACTTTGCAAATTATCCATCAGCAATTGTTTAAATGTATCAGATGGTGGTCCTGTATAAAGAATTTTTACTCCTCCAGAAGAAGTAGAGCCACCACTTGAACTTCCGCAGCCCACAAGCATCATTCCCACTGCTAATACTACTATCAGAAGAAGTACTAAAAGGTTTCTAAGACGAATATTAACTCTCATAACCATCTACCTCCTCACCTGAAATTTTAAACTGTTGAACATAACTTGTAAGCTTCTGGGATGTCATGGCAAGCTCGTGGGAATTATCTGCTACATCCTGACTACTCTGCGTAATACTATTAGCCTGCTCTACCATGTTTCTTGATGTCTCTAAGATTTCATCTGCACCAGCAGCCTGCTCCTCAGAAATAGCTGCAACGTTATTGGCAACGTCATCAACCTTCTGGATATTTTGAAGCATTTGGTCGATTAGTTCATTTGATCTGTCAATGTTCTGATATATCTGATCGAAGGTGCCAACAGCTGTGTGAATTAACTCTGTATTCTGTTCGATTTCTGCGGCACTTGTCTGAGCCTGTGCTACTACACTATCAATAGCTCTTCCTACTTCATCTATAAGATTTGAGATATTTTCAGCACTGCTTGCCGAATTCTGTGCCAGCTTACCGATTTCTGATGCAACTACCGCAAAGCCCTTACCAGCCTCACCTGCTCGAGCCGCTTCAATAGATGCATTAAGAGAAAGAAGATTTGTCTCGTCGGCAATATCCTTTATGAGACCAACAATCTTTGTGATTTCTTCTGAAGCCTTTCCTACCTCATTGATTGAATCAACCAGTTGATCATTACTTGTCTTGATTCCCTCCATTGCATGTGAGAGCTGTTCCATATCAGCCTTACCCTTCTTACTGATTTCAACAGTCTCCTTCATGCTGTCGTTTGCTTCATTTGAATTGTCTCTCGTATCCGCTACAACCATTGCAAGAGTTGTGGCGTTTTCTGCGATTTCATTTACTGCAATTGCAAGCTGATCAACTGTAGTATTCAAATTCTGCATTGCATCTGCCTGAGCACTTGAAGCATCAAACATTTCCTTAGATACTCTGTCAGAATTGTCCGATTCTTCCTTAAGCTTTTCAGATTCATCATTGATAGAAGAAAGCATTCCTCTCATTGAATCAATGAACTCGGAAACCTTGCTTCCCATTAAGCCGATTTCATCATTACTTTCCTGCTTAACCTTAATTGTGAAATCGCCATTTGACATATCTGTAATGTTCTTTGTGATATTTCCTAAAGGAGCGATTACCTTTGTTACAAGCACATTAATAAGTACTACGATTACAATAATCGCAGCTATTCCAATAATAACCAAAAGATTAATCAATCTATACACATCAGCAAGAATAATCTGGTTATCAATATATGAAACAAGATACCATTCTGTGCCAGCAATATTTCTGAAGGCTACCTGATTTCCAGCTATTTCTGTAGTAGCGAAATCTCTAGCAGCAAACTTCTTAGCAATGCCCACCATTAAAGCGTCAGAGTCAGACTCACTCAAAACTGTATTAAGTCTTGAAGAATCTCTATGTGCAAGAATAGTATTGTCAAAATTATTCACCAGGAAAGAAGTCGCCTGATCCATCTTTACACCTGAATTTACAATAATGGAAATCTGGTCAAGAGTAAGGTCTGCTGCGATAATCTTAATACCATCTTCACCATCATTTAAAATTCCCGATGCAGTAATAACCGATTCACCATTGGAATTTGTATAAGCGGAGCCATAATTCATGTTAATTCTGGTCATACCTTCCTTATACCACGGCTCATCCTTGAAATTAGAAAGGTTCTTCTCATTATTGTGAGCTTTAAAGGTTTTGCCCGAGTCAAAAGCAATATACATACCCTCTGGACAATTTGAATTGTAGCCATAGAAAGTATCCAGCATATTCTGAAGACTTTCGTCATCAAAATGTCCTCTTTCAATTACAACTTTGAGGGATGAGAAATTCTCCAAGTTTTTCTTTAGCCAAGCCTCAATATTATCTCCTTGGTTTGAAATAGAAGAATCAAGCTGTGCAGTAGCCATCGCCTTCATGCTGTTTCTTGATATCCATCCGGCAATGAATACAAGTATAACCATTGTTACAACAACTACTGGCAAAATTAACGCAATCAACTTATTCTTGATTTTCGCCGTTTTTTTAGATTTAGCTTTTGCCATGGCACTTCTCCTTTAACTAATTTGCCTAATGAAACCCATAAAAAAGCAGATTACTTTTATGATATTTTAATACCAAAAAAGTAATCTGTGTTGCAATTTGCTAAATCTTCTTAAATTTTTCACATTATCGCCTTAAACGTAACGACTCATATCTAGAACGGGTTCTGACACAGTTTTTTAAATCCTGAACCCTGTCCTCAATATCGCCATCTTCAATGACAACGTCTATTGACGAGGCCATATTATCAATGAGAAGATTGTCATAGTCCATAATTGGAGTAGCAACCAAAATCTTGTATTTGTCTTCAAAACAATCCGCATCTAAGAATTCTAAAAGAATGGGATTTATCTCTCCCTCATCGTACTTTTTTTCCATAGTCTTTCTCTCCTTAATTTAAAAATTAGAATAATAAATGTGTCTTGCCAGATTCTCATCCCCAAAATCCACAATTATTGTTCCATAACTGGTCTCGCTCTTAAGGTCATATTCCATCAAAAGCCCATTTAAGGCTTGAGCATATCCGTAAGGATGACCAATCAATCCATCTCCACTAGTGCTGACAAAATTCAGGAATACTGTATTTTCATCTGCCTCACAATTTTCCAGACCATCTACCACAGCTTCATATTTATCTTCCACAGAATATCTGAATCTATCCTGAACCCACAGTCTGATTCCATCTGTCACATAAAGCACATAAGGAATATCCTCTGGAGTTGTATTGCTTTGCTCTGCCCAAATTGTATTAAGCCCCACCGAGTCAAGCCCCTGTGCATCAGGAAATCTGCTGCAAAGTACTATTCTGCCTCTGACCTGTGATAGTGTAGGTATTTCACTGCTTGTGTACCAGTAATCCTTATTTGACTTTATCTTTTGTGAAAGGAGCTTCTGAATCTCCCCATCACTATTGCTCTCATCCTCAAATTTTATGCTTATTACAACGGTCTCTTGCTGATGCTGCTGCAGGAATTTATATACATCCGCAATCACATCATCAAATTTAAGGGATTCAGAAAAGACACTTCCCGATTCATGACATGGTCTGTAATCATTTACCAAAATCAAATTGCCTTCAGAATCATTTTCTTCAATTGCAATTCTGAAATCAAGAAATCTATAACCCGCTTCAAGCTGCTCAGAAACGTCTGTCTTCTGGCACCTCTTTGAATAACCAAAAAGCACATTTCTCGCACAGGATTCATGTGTGCCAGGAATTGTAACTTCAGAAATATATCTATCGTCAGGAAGGAATCCCATCCATTCGCTTGTATCTGAATAAGCCGCCGCTAAATCAATACGTCCCTCGGGAATAGTAGAATCATCATCGCTAACAAACAAGACAACTAAGATTCCAACAATAATGGTCATCATAATTCCGCAAATAATCCTAAATAGTCGACCTTTGTCCATCAATGTTCCCCCTTTTTGATTTGTCTTTTATTTTTATTTTAGCATTCTTTAGTGACAAAGTCTTTCGAAATCAGTATTATGTAATAAAATTGTTAACTATGAAAAAGGAGTTTTTTGAAAATGATTGATAGAAGTCGCTTACTGTCATTAGGCTATTATAAAAAAGCTGCCTCTTTTACAGGCAGCGATGGAAATAAATGCTATAAGATTGAACGTTATCGTGAAGAAGGTTCTGAAGAAGACCAATTCAAGGCCTCTATTTGGGAAGGTCCATTCAGTTCAGAGAACACGCCCGATGAAAAAAAACAAGTTCGACTAGCTCCCTTCACCGAAGAGGGGCTCGTCGAACTCGTAGAGTGGATGAACACAATCTAGCCTATTTTTTTTGTTTTCTTTTTGTTTTCATACATTGATGCATCAGCTCGCTTCATCAGCGCTCTAAATCCATCATCAAGCTTAGCATCATACTGCGCAGATCCGATAGCCGCACCAATACTATAGTTATGTCTTCCGTCCAGATTAGCGGTATATATTTTAGCTGTGAAAAGCTTATGTAGCCTATCAATATCTACTTCCTTAGAAGCTGGAATGATACAGCAGAATTCATCACCACCTGTACGGTAGCAGTTTCCGTACTTGCTGTATATGTTGCTAAATATCTCTGCAACTATAGTGATATACTCATCACCAGCCTCATGACCATAGGTATCGTTGCAAGCCTTAAGACCATTAGCATCTGCAACAACAATTGTCAAACCATCTAACTGCTTTTCAGCTTTAATCTGACTCTCAAAGGCATTTCTGTTAAACAAGCCTGTCATTGTATCTGTAAGAGCAAACAGTTCAAGCTGCTTAAGTCTGCGTCCCTTTTCAATCATGTCATAGGTGCTCTTAATCAAATCCCAAGCTAACATAATAAGGAATATAAGGTAGAGATATCTACCTGCCGTATCAGCATCACCTGCGCCCTTATAATATTTCACTATGTCAATCACCATAGAAGTGATAAACAATGATAATCCAACAGTACTGATAATAACATGTCTTGTAATATTCCGCTTCACAAGCTGGTAAAGAATTCCTCCCACCATATAAACTCCTGAAGCAAGAATCATTACCTGAGTAACAATCAATGTCTCTCTAAATTCAGCAATCTTGGTAAGATGAAGAACTGACAATACCAAAGTTTGTGTGATTGATACTAGAAGGAACAGCTTCTTAAGCCTCTTACTATTAAGTCCAAGATATGCATCAAAGAACAAAATAAAAGGAGGAACAACTAGCATTAAACATACATAAGGAACCACTGATTCAAAAATCACATTATTGCTCATTAGCAGCGTCGCTTCTGTCTCATTCATGCTCCATCCGCCAAAGAAGAATGCGAAGAAAGCAAGATGAACAAGCTCTTTATCAAGATGCTGCTTTTCATGCATAAAATAATAATACACAAAAATCAACAAACTAAAGAGTATAATCAAAAGACTGGCAATATATCTAGGCATCGATTTGGAAATCAAGTCATCGTACATTTGATAGGAAGTTCCTATATAAAAATCTATATCCTGGTCAGCAACTATCTCATAAGCTGGCGTTACTTTGACAGCTACCTGCAGCATCTTTTCATTTACTTCAATAAAATTGTATGTAGAACCTGGCGTAGACCCCCAAATACCTCCATCTTCATTAAAAGAATATATGAGCTTGCCTGCATTGTACACTTCCACAAACTGATGGGAAGTATAGAACATAAGTCCAGAATATTGATAGTCGTAATCTACTAAATCAAAATAGAACTCCCGTGATCCATCCGACATAACAGCCACTGTAAATGGTTCTATCTTAGTCGTACAACGCTCTATAGAATGAACCCCATAGGTCGTAAGATAACAAACTACCATGGCAATAGCACAAATCAGGAGCATCGTGTTATTTAGTTTGCGCTTTAAGGCACTAGCCCTTTCTTTCTTTTTCAAAATCTTTCACCCAATGAATTGTCAGCAATATAAATCATTATTTTTTATTGCTAAAATTAATTTGTTCACAAAACTTTAACAATTATAATTCATCAAGCGAAAAATAGCAACCCTTTCCGTTACAAATAATCAACAAATAAAATCTTTCATATATTGATATAACTTATCATTTTCCACAATATAGCTAGAGTGTGTCTCAGACTCAAGAATCAAAAGGCGTGAATTAGGAATATTTTCCGCTATTTTTTTCGTGTCCTTCTCCTTCACAATATCCTTCTCTCCAGCGATAATAAGAGCTGGCACTGATATGTTCCTCAGGTCTGCGCAAGGGATATTAGGTTCCTGCAACATCAACAAATCTCTTGGATCTCCACTCTTTTTATATTCCTTCTTAATCTCTCTAATAGCTTTATGATGTAATCCAGCAGGAGTGAGATTGGCTCCGCAGCTCACAATTCCGGAAATTAAATCTGAAGCTCGCATAGCTACCATCAGAGCTATAATTGCACCATCTGAGTATCCTATTATATATGGTTTCTGAATATCCAGTGCATTAATAAGGTTAATAACATCTGATGCCATATCCTCATAATGGTATTCCTTAGGAGTGGCGCTTTCTCCGTGCCCCCTTGAATCCATTGCATAAACTGTATGGTTAGACTGCATTGTCTCCACCAAGGCATCAAATATATGGTGATCCTCTTTATTTCCATGTATAAGAATAACCGGCGAACCCTCGCCGGTCTTTTCATAGCAAATAATTTGTGAATTAAGCTGAATATACATAATTCCAATTCCACCCCTCTATAGGTTTATCTCCAAGACCAATATTATTTGTCAGCAATAACCTGCTTCATATCATAAAGTCCAGCTGGTTTTCCTGCCAAGAATTTAGCAGCCTCTACAGCACCTTTCGCGAATACACTCTTAGAATATGCTGTGTGCTTAATGGTAATAACTTCATCAAGTCCTGCAAAAATAACCTCGTGCTCGCCAACGATATTTCCGCCTCGAACTGCTGAAATTCCAATTTCATTCTTTGGGCGTTTTTCCCTGCGATCAGCACGACTATAGCAGTACTCATACTTTTCATCAAGAGCTTCATTGCAAGCGTCTGCCAAAGCTAATGCGGTTCCACTTGGCGCATCCAACTTCTGGTTGTGATGTTTTTCTACGATTTCAATATCATAGCCAGCTTCTGCAAATACCTGAGTTGCCTTCTTGCACAAATCAAAAAGTGTATTAATACCGAGGGACATATTTGCCGAACGAAGTACTGCAACCTTTTTGCATGCCGCATTTACATGGTTAATCATGTCATCTGTTAAACCTGTAGTGCAAAGAACTACCGGTTTATTCTTTGCCTCACAGCAATCCAATAAACCATCTACTGCTGCTGCGTTAGAAAAATCTATAACCACATCGTAATCTACGTCCACTTCATCAATAGAATCAAAGACTGGATAGGTGTTGTCAATTCCCTTAAACTTGTCAACACCGGCTACAATCTCAATATCATTATCAGCTACGCATAAATCTGTGATAACTCTTCCCATGTGTCCATTGCATCCGTGCATTACTACTTTTGTCATTTTGTATCCTCCCTATCTAATTAATAAATTGTATGTCATTACTAAATGTCTCTATTTTTTCATCATATTCCACACTTCGTGAGTGGCTACGTTTAGTTTTACTTGCTTTATAAATACTCTTGTCATCATACATAGCTTTGTCCGCCTGAACCACTGCCTCATCAAAATCGTCTCCAGGCTTATACATCTTAACACCGAACGAACAGCTATAAGGCGTCTCCTTCAGTCTTTCCCTGATAGCTGAAATCAAATTCTCCGCCTCTTCCCTGCTAGCCTTTATTCCTAAAATCATAAACTCATCTCCACCTGTACGATAGAGAATGAATTTATTAGTCTTTACTCCTCTACATACCTCTGCAAAAGTTAGTAGAGCCACGTCACCAGCTTTATGACCAAAATTGTCATTAATGTATTTTAAATCATTTAAATCCATGGATATTATGGCCATATCTGTTCTTGCATATTTCGAAGCATCTGAATAAAAGCAGCGTCTCTTATAGCACATAGAAACTGAATCTATGTTATATCGCTCCGCATACATATATACGTAAACAAAAAGAACACCGATGCTTGCTGAAGTCAATGTACAGCTATCTAAAATATAAGCCTCCTCAAGATACACTCCTACGGCTACAATCGCCAGCATAAACAAAATAATAAGCGCATCTCTCTGGTAGCCTGTGTACCACTTTTTCACCACCACCGCAAGTGCCATCAGCATATATATTCCGGCTTCAATAAAAATCAAGTACCCCAAAGGTCCACGGATCATACCATTTGTTTGATCAAAATAGAATACAGCAGAGTTGAGTGGCGCAGTACATAGAATCAGCGTAGCTACAATAAATGGAATCCAAATGAGTTTTGATTTACTCTTTTGATAATCATGGGCAACTATCTGTACAACTGTCACTTCCATGTAGCCTTCCAAAACATATTTAATAAGTTTAGCAAGATATACATGCCAATCATAATCCGCCACAATCGAATGAGCTATTTCCACAGCACCTGCTGCCAACGCAACAATCATAGCCAACGCCACACTGGTGAATTTATTTCTAAGGTTCCTATCAAAAGAACGCATAATAAAAATAAACATCAGTAATGTAATACAAATTACAAATCCAGCGTAAGTTCCACCCTCAATACATAAATCTAAAATACCTAACATAACAAAAATCCCTTTTATAAACGAATAACCAGAGATTTATTTCTCTGGTTTAACGTTTAAAACACTATCTGCAATTTCAAAAATTCCTCGTGTGATATTTAAACCAGTCAAAATTACATTTGCTGAATATGAACGTCCCTCAAGAGCACATAAAACATCCTGCTCCGAGACAATCCCTTCATCTAACACACCAAGAACTTCATCAAGAATAACCAAATCGCTCTCCCCTGTGCCAAGAACTTTCTTGGCATAGTTGAGACCGTTTTGGATATTAATAATTTCTTCTTGTTTCTGCTCATCAGTAAGATTTTGAAAATCCTCTTTTGAGCGCTCGAATCTAAACAGCTTGATTTCTGGTTCAAGCTTGCTTAAATACTCAGTGTTTGTTTCTGACTTCAGAAACTGAATTATGGTAGTTGTCCTACCCTGTGACGCATAGCGGATTGCATTACCAAGGGCAGCCGCTGACTTGCCCTGTCCATTTCCATAATATACTACAATACTTCCCTTTTCCATAAGTCTCCTTACTTCTTAAATCCAGCTCTCTTTCGAAGTGTTGGGTCAAGAATTCGCTTTCTGATACGGAGAGATTCTGGAGTAACCTCCAACAACTCATCAACATCAATGAAATCCAAAGCCTGCTCAAGGCTTAAGACTCTAGGAGGCACAAGTGTGAGTGCTTCATCTGCAGATGATGAACGTGTATTTGTAAGATGCTTCTTCTTACATACATTAAGCTCAATATCCTCAGCACGAGAGCTCTGACCAATAACCATTCCAGAATAAACCTTCTCGCCTGGACCAATGAACAATGTACCACGATCCTGTGCTGAGAAAAGTCCGTAGGTTACAGATTCGCCTGTTTCGAAAGCAATAAGACTGCCTAGCTTACGATAAGCAATATCTCCCTTATATATCTCGTATCCGTCGAAAATTGTATTGATTATACCATTTCCTTTTGTATCTGTCATGAATTCTCCACGATATCCGATTAGGCCACGTGAAGGAATCTTGAATTCAATACGTGTAAATCCACCAGTAATAGGTGTCATATTCTGAAGCTCACCCTTTCTCTGGGAAAGCTTTTCAATTACAGCTCCAGTAAACTCGTCTGGAACATCGACATATGCTCTCTCCATTGGTTCAAGCTTGTGTCCCTTTTCGTCCTCTTTATAGAGAACCTCTGCCTTTGAAACTGCAAACTCACATCCCTCACGGCGCATATTCTCAATCAGAACTGAAAGGTGAAGTTCTCCACGACCTGATACCTTAAGTGAATCAGGAGAATCTGTATCTTCAACACGGAGTGAAACGTCTGTGTTAAGTTCCTTCATAAGACGCTCTCTAATGTGACGAGAGGTTACGTATTTACCTTCCTGACCAGCAAGAGGACTATCATTTACAATGAAATTCATCGAAATAGTAGGCTCAGAAATCTTCTGGAAAGGAATTGGATTAGGTGCATCAACTGCACAAATTGTATCTCCAATGTGGATATCTGAAATACCTGAGATTGCAACAATTGAACCGATATTAGCCTCAGTTACATCCACCTTCTCAAGACCATCATATTCAAAAAGCTTTGAAATACGTACTTTATTGTTTTTCTCTGGATCATGAGCATTTACAACAATTGCATCCTGGTTAACTTTGATAGTACCGTTTTCAACCTTACCAATACCAATACGTCCAACATACTCGTTGTAATCGATTGTAGAAATAAGTACCTGTGTTGGAGCCTCTGGATCACCCTGTGGAGCTGGGATGTAATCTACGATAGTCTCAAATAGAGCTGTCATGTCCTTGTGCTCTTCATTAAGGTCTCTAATAGCAAAACCTTCCTTTGCTGAAGCATAGATAAATGGACAATCAAGCTGCTCATCAGATGCATCAAGATCCATGAAAAGTTCAAGCACTTCATCGATAACCTCATCAGGACGTGCCTCTGGTCTATCAATCTTGTTGATACAAACAATAACAGGCAAATCCAAATCAAGTGCCTTCATAAGTACGAATTTAGTCTGTGGCATTGCACCTTCAAAAGCATCTACCACAAGAACTACACCGTTTACCATCTTAAGAACACGCTCAACCTCACCACCAAAATCCGCATGACCTGGTGTATCGATAATGTTTATCTTTGTGCCCTTGTAATATACAGCTGTGTTCTTTGAAAGGATTGTGATACCACGCTCACGCTCAATATCATTTGAGTCCATGACACGCTCTGCAACTTCCTGATTCTCACGGAATACACCTGATTGCTTTAAAAGCTCATCTACAAGTGTTGTCTTACCGTGATCTACGTGAGCAATAATAGCAATATTTCTAATATCTTCTCTACTTTGTACTGACATAAAATTCTCTTTTCTTACATTCTTACAATAAACTACCTTGTAAAAACCCCAAAATAAGCGACTTAAAAGATTTTAAGCCGCTTTACTATATTTTGTCAATTGATATTTATTTAACAGGTGTTAATTCACTCTTTCCACCCATGTATGGACGAAGTGCTTCTGGGATTGCTACGCTACCGTCAGCACGTAAATTATTCTCAAGGAAAGCGATAAGCATACGTGGTGGAGCAACAACTGTATTGTTAAGTGTGTGAGCAAAGTACTTGCTTCCGTCTGCACCCTTAACACGAATCTTAAGACGTCTAGCCTGTGCATCGCCAAGATTTGAGCAGCTACCTACCTCGAAGTATTTCTTCTGACGTGGTGACCATGCTTCAACGTCACAAGACTTAACCTTAAGATCTGCCAAATCACCTGAGCAGCACTCAAGAGTACGAACTGGAATATCAAGGCTGCGGAATAAATCAACTGTGTTGTTCCAAAGTACATCATAGTACTTCTTAGATTCCTCTGGTTTACAAACAACAATCATCTCCTGCTTCTCGAACTGGTGAATACGGTAAACACCACGCTCTTCTATACCATGTGCGCCCTTTTCCTTACGGAAGCATGGGCTATAGCTTGTAAGGGTATAAGGAAGATTAGCCTCGTCATTGAGAGTATCTATAAACTTACCAATCATAGAGTGCTCTGATGTACCAATGAGGTAAAGGTCTTCGCCCTCGATTTTGTACATCATTGCATCCATTTCTTCAAATGACATAACACCAGTAACTACGTTTGAACGAATCATAAAAGGTGGAATACAGTATGTAAACCCTCTATCAATCATGAAATCACGAGCATAAGAAATTACTGCTGAGTGAAGGCGTGCAATGTCTCCCATTAAATAATAGAAGCCATTACCAGCAACCTTTCCTGCCGCATCCATATCGATACCGTTAAATCTCTCCATGATATCTGTGTGATATGGAATCTCGAAATCAGGAACTACTGGCTCGCCAAACTTTTCAATTTCTACGTTGCAAGAATCATCTGGACCAATAGGTACTGAAGGATCGATGATGTTTGGAATCTTCATCATGATTTCTTCTACCTTGTCAGCAAGTTCTTTTTCAACTGGCTCTAAGTCCTTGATTTTCTGCTTGAGGCCTGCGACCTCAGCCTTTACAGCTTCAGCCTCATCCTTCTTGCCCTGACCCATAAG
>JAEEGL012714460.1_pt1 | contig 20390 bp, 14 predicted proteins | sample 9134231 | NCBI WGS metagenome assembly JAEEGL01 (sample SAMN16246548, study PRJNA631951) | gut metagenome | biome: gut microbiome; feature: rumen; material: fiber-attached | host: Bos | place: Iran: Karaj | collected 2018-10 | reverse complement strand
AGCGCTTCCAGAAGTCTGTTGGTCAGGTATATCCTGTCCTCTTCCTCCGCAAGTCCTGTCTTTACGGCATATTGAACAAGCCAGTTAACACATTCCGTAACAGTCATTTTTCTCTCCTGAATATAATTCTCTCATCTTATACCGTATTATAATTCCTTCGGGCCGTCGCCGATCTCAACGGTATAGAAATCGGCCGCATATCCGATCTTCTTTAAGTACGTTTCACCGACCGTCTTTATGTATTCGTCCACATTTTCGTTCTTAACGATCGCAACCGTGCATCCGCCGAAGCCCGCGCCCGTCATTCTTGCGCCGATAACGCCGGGAACCGTCCATGAAGTCTCGACTATGGTGTCAAGCTCGATACCGGTAACCTCATAGTCCTTCTGTAAAGAAAGATGGGATGCGTTCATAAGCTCGCCGAATGTCTTTATGTCTCCGTTCTTAAGTGCCTCTACGGCTCTTACGGTCCTCATATTCTCATAAACAGCATGCTTTGCCCTGCGTGTCTTGACCTCGTCGCCGATGACATTCTTAACTTCTTCGAAAGCAGCTTCGTCAAGCTCACCGAGGCTGTTGATCTTCTTAACGCTCTGAATGGATTTAAGAGCATCCTCGCACTCGCTTCTTCTCTCGTTGTATTTGGAATCACCGAGACCGCGCTTTTTGTTGGAGCAGGTAATTACGATCTTTGCGTCCTTAAGTTCTATGGGCGCATATTCGTAATTGAGTGTTGCGGTATCAAGGAAGATCGCATTGTTCTTCTTGCCCATTGCGATCGCAAACTGATCCATAATTCCGCAGTTAACTCCGATGAACTTGTTCTCGGCCTTCTGTGAAAGAAGGGCGATATCAACAAGGCTCATATCAAAGCCGAAAAGCTCCCTGCAAGCAAATGCGGTAAGTACTTCAAGGGATGCAGAGGAAGAAAGGCCGGATGAGTTGGGGATGTTGCCGTAGATCAGAAGGTCTATGCCCTCGTCCACTCTCACCTTATCCTCGTTGAGCATCGAGATAACGCCCATGGGATAGTTGGCCCAGTTGTACTCTTCTTTGTCATAGACAAGTTCATCAAGGTTAACGGCCTTGATACCTCTGTTAGCAAAGTTCATCGAATAGAACCTGCAGGTATCCATGCCGTTTTTTCTCGCAACTCCGTATGTGCCTATGGTAAGAGCGCAGGGAAAAACATGTCCTCCGTTGTAATCTGTATGCTCTCCGATAAGGTTCACACGGCCGGGTGCAAAAAATACTCTGCATTCGTCTGTTCCGCCGAATACTCTTTCGAATTCCTCAAGTAATTTTTCTTTCATAGCTGTTACCTCTTGTATGTGTTTGTTTTAATATTTTTGTTTTGAAACAATATTTTTGATATATTATAACAGAGTTTTTGGTTTTTGTAAATAGTATGAAAGAATCTTGAAAAGCATCGCTGGGGGAGGAATCGCGAATTCCGATGCTTTTTGCGGAGCTCGAAGATGAAAAGGCAAGTAAAAAAGCATCGCTGGGGGAATAGTCGCGAATTCCGATGCTTTTTGCGGCGTGAACAGTTATTTATTGATAATCAAAAAAATACCGCGGGAGACCCGCGGAATTTTCAGTTACTGTTCACACGCCCTCTCAACATTCGCAATCCGCTTCGCTTCTTGCTCATGTTGGGAGGGCGTTACTGCTACGCATAATATGCAATAGCGAAGCCATCTTGAAAGCAAGCTTTCAGATTGGCTTTGCAATTGCATATATGTGAACAGTAACTTTTTTATACAACCAACAACATATCTATTAAAAGGAAAATGCGATTTCATAGTTAGCATCTGCTAACTACTTATTTATACACCCAAAAACTTCTTTTGTCAACAACAAAAATCAAAGGATCCCGAAAAAGGGATCCTTTGCAATACTTTCATTATTCCATTTCGAAGGCGCCGGTGTAAAGCCTGTAATATACGCCCTTCTTTTCGATCAGTTCCTCGTGGTTTCCTCTTTCGATTATGTGTCCGTGATCCAGAACTATGATCGATTTCGAGTTTCTGACAGTTGACAGTCTGTGCGCAATTACGAATACCGTTCTGCCCTCCATAAGTCTGTCCATACCGTCCTGAACAAGTGCTTCCGTTCTGGTATCGATCGAGCTTGTCGCTTCGTCGAGTATCATTGCGGGAGTATTTGCCACAGCGGCTCTCGCTATGGAAAGGAGCTGCCTCTGTCCCTGTGACAGTGACGCGCCGTTACCGGTAAGCATCGTGTTGTAGCCTTCAGGCAGACGTGTTATGAAATCATCTGCATTTGCCAGCTTTGCAGCCTCTATGCACTCTTCATCCGTAGCCTCGAGCCTTCCGTAACGGATGTTGTCCATAACGGTGCCGGTGAAGAGGTTAACATCCTGAAGAACAAGGCCCAGTGATCTTCTGAGATCGGGTTTCTTGATCTTGTTGATGTTGATCCCGTCGAAACGGATCTTTCCGTCGGGTATATCGTAGAAACGGTTGATGAGGTTCGTGATCGTGGTCTTTCCCGCACCGGTAGCGCCTACAAAAGCGAACTTCTCTCCTGCCTTTGCATGGAGTGAAACGTCCTCAAGAACAAGTTTCTCGGGAACATATCCGAAATCAACGTTCTCAAGCTCGATATCGCCCTTAAGTTCCGTGTATGTAACATTTCCGAATTCCCTGTGGGGATGCTTCCATGCCCAGAGATTCGTCTTTTCATCGGTTTCGATGAGGTCTCCGTTCTCGCCTCTCTTGACATTAACAAGCTCGCAATAACCCTGATCCTCTTCGGGCTGCTCGTCGATGAGGTCGAAAATACGTCCTGCACCCGCAAGTCCCATCATTACCATCGTGATCTGCTGTGAGATCTGTCCCACCATCTGGGAAAGCTGTCTGAACATGCCGAGGAAGGTTACAACCATACCGAGAGTGAGCGGCTCAATGCCTCTTAAGCATAAGTTGACCGCACCAAGTGAGAAAAGCACGGAACCGAATACCGCGATAACAACATAGAAAATGTTTCCGACGTTGTTTGTAATGGGGCCGAGTACGTTACCGTTCTTATCCGCAAGCATGGAATCGTCGAAGAGCTGATCGTTCAGCTTGTCGAAATCGTCCTTTGCTTCCTGCTCGTGAGTGAAGACCTTTACTACCTTAAGGCCGGTCATCATCTCCTCGATGAAGCCCTCTTCCTTAGCAAGCGACTTCTGACGTCCGACCATGTACTTTCCGCTCTTGCCGCCGAAGTATGCTCCTGCCTTGCCGATTATGAGCAGAGCCACGATAACAAGAAGGAACATCCACAGGCTGTAATACAGCATAACGAATACAAGGCCGACTATGGATATGATGGACGAGAACAGCGAAGGCATGCTCTGTCCGATTATCTGTCTTACGGCGTCGGCATCGTTTGTATATGTACTCATGATGTCGCCGTGTGCGTGTGTGTCAAAGTACTTGATGGGGAGCGTCTGCATCTTGTCGAACATAGCGTCTCTGAAGCGCTTCAGCGTTCCCTGGCATACAACAGCCATTATCCTCGTATAGATAAACGAGCAGATGACACCGATCGCATATACGCACGCCAGTGTGCCTATTACCTTGAGCGTGTCCTTTGCAACGGCTTCCCAGCCGGATGTGACACCCGGCATAATGCATTCGTCTATGAGCCTCTTCATAAAGATGCTCATGGAAATGGAGGAAACAGCGGATATCAGGAGGCAGATTGCAACAACGATGAGATGGATCCTGTAGTAGCCGAATATTGTCTTTATGAGTCTCTTAAAGACGCCTTTTTTGATCTTGGGACGAGGTCCCAGTTGTCTAGGTCCCGGCATATCTATTCCTCCTTTCCTTTGGTCTGTGTATTGTAGATCTCGGCATAAATGCCGTTCATTGCGATGAGTTCAGCGCTTGTTCCTCTTTCGACGATCTTTCCGCCGTCAAGAACAATGATCTCGTCCGCATCTTCAACGGATGAAACTCTTTGCGCGATTATGAGCTTTGTGGTCCCGGGGATGACCTTTTTGAAACTTTTCCTGATCATCGCATCGGTCCTTGTATCAACCGCAGATGTAGAATCATCGAGGATGAGGATCTTGGGCTTCTTAAGGAGCGCACGCGCTATGCAGAGCCTCTGCTTCTGACCGCCGGAAACATTGGTGCCGCCCTGCTCTATGAACGTGTCATAGCCGTCGGGGAAGCCCTTTATGAATTCGTCGGCGCAGGCAGCCTTGCATGCATCTTCTATTTCCTTATCGGTAGCCTCTTTATTGCCCCATCTCATATTTTCCTTGATGGTGCCGGCAAAAAGGATGTTCTTCTGCAGAACAACGGCAACCTGATCTCTCAGGGACTTTAAGTCATATTTCTTAACATCGATGCCGCCGACAAGAACCTGTCCCTCGGTAGCGTCATACAGTCTTGAGATAAGCTGGATGAGCGTGGTCTTTGAAGAACCGGTTCCTCCGATTATACCGATCGTCTTTCCGCTTTCTATGGTCAGATCTATGTTTTCCAGCGAGTTTCTTGCTGCGCTGTCGGAATATTTGAAGGAAACGTTCTTAAACTCTATCTTGCCGTTCGGAACTTCCGTAATGCCGTCGGGTTCTCCGGTGAGCGTAGGCTCATATTTCAGCACTTCCACAACACGGTTTCCGGCTTCGGATGCCATCGTGATCATAATGAAAGCAAATCCGAGCATCATAAGGGCGGAAAGGATCTGAACGCCGTAGTTGGTAAGCGAAGAGAGTTCACCGGTCGTAAGCTCGGGAACGGGATTGTTTGCGGTATTTATTATCGTCTTTGCTCCGAGATAGCATATGAGCAGCATGCCCATATTCATAAAGAATGTCATTATGGGCGAGAACAGAGCAAGAAGCTTCTCGGCCTTTGTAAAGTCATCTCTTACATCGGCGGATCTCTGATGGAATTTCTCCATCTCATACTCTTCTCTTACAAAGCCCTTTACGACACGGATAGCAGAAACGTTCTCCTGCACTGAATTGTTCAGGGCATCGTACTTTTTGAAGATACGCTTGAATATCTTGTGCGCACTGGATGCGATCAGCAGAATGGCGCCGCCCAGGAAGGGAACGATCGCAAGGAATATCATCGTAAGCTTCCAGTTGATCGTGCAGCCCATAATGATCGAGAACAGGAACATAAGCGGAACTCTTACGGCCATTCTTATGATCATGCCATATGCATTCTGCAGGTTGGATACATCCGTTGTAAGTCTTGTAACAAGGGATGAGGGTGAGAAACGGTCCACGTCGGAGAACGAGAAATCCATAACCTTATGGAAAAGGTCGTGACGAAGGTTTTTGGCAAAACCGCAGCTTGCACTGGCGGCAGTACGTGCGGCCATAGTGCCGAAGAAAAGGCTGAACAGGGCGAGAACAATGAGTACTCCGCCGTATGAAAGAACCATCCTGAGATTGTTCTTCTCCAGCTCATCTAGGAGTTGCTCCATAATAAAGTTAAGCATATGCTCCATGCTGACTTCTCCGCACATAAAAAGAGGCGTTACTATAGACGGCTTCTTATATTCGCGGATGCTTTTCATTAGAATTTTAACCATATTGTACCTCACATTAAATAAGCGTTTGGTATTATACCATAACGACGCGAAAACTTAATGAAAAAAGCATAAAAAATGAAGCCGGAAGTATTCCTCCCGGCCCGTTTTTATATCTCATCGCTGAGTTTTATGATCTCATCTATGTATTTTCCGATGATCTCTATCGTATCAAGAAGAGGTGCATCCGTGGATATGTCAACGCCCGCATTCTGAGCAAATTCCAGAGGATCAAGCTTTGCACCCATTGCAAGGCCTCTCTTCCAGTCCTCGACTGCCTTCGCTCCTTCTTTCTCTATCCTTTCGCATACTTCCGTCGCGATCGTGAGACCTGCGCTGTATGTATATGAATACAGGCCCATGTAATAATGAGGCTGTCTCATCCATGTGAGTTCGGCGCCGTCCGTGAGTTCGACTTCATCGCCCCAGAATTTTGTCAGCACATCCCTGAATATCCTGTCCAGAGTGTCCGCCTGAACGCTGCCGCCTTCTTCCATGATCTTGTAGACTTCTCTCTGATAAGCAGCCTCAAGAAGATGAGTAACAAAATTATGGTAATAGGTGTTTCCTACCATATTTGCAAGCACCCAGCGCCTGAATCTCGGATCGTCGTTTGTCTTTATCAGATAATGTGCAAGAAGCAGCTCGTTCATTGTGGAAGGAGCTTCCACATAGTAGCCCGAAACATCGGTGTCAAAGACGCTCTGCGCATTGCTGCAGGCTCTGAAATGTCCTGCGTGTCCGAGCTCGTGCGCCATCGTGAACACATCCGACATACGGCCGTTAAAGGACAGAAGGATGTAGGAATTTTTTTGATAAGGGCTTGCGCAGAAGCCTCCGGTGCACTTGCCCTCATTGTTCGCAAGATCGAACCATCTGTTGTCGAAAGCCTCTTCCACCATCTTCACATATTCATCGCCCATAATGGAAAGGCCCTTGACGCAGTACTCCTTTGCTTCCTCAAGCGTAACCTTCGGGCTGTAATCGGGATCGATGGGAAGTTTCAGGTCCGCATAGGTCATCTTGTCAAGCTTATAAAGCTTCTTGATCAGAGCCGCATACTTTCTCATATGAACGGAAAGCTTTTCGGTGATCAGTTCGATCTGTCTGTTATAGAGATCCTTCGAAACCTTCTGGTCGAAAAGCAGCATATCGAATACGCTGTCGAAATGACGGATGTCCGCAAGGCTCTTTTCATATCTTACGCACTGGTTGTATGCAGTTGCGGTTACGTTTCTGTATTCCTTAAGCTTATCGTGGAAGGCGCGGAATGCGGCGCGTCTGACGTTCGTTCTCGAGTCGTATTCGTAATCGTCTTCAAACAGCGAATATCCGAGAGGATATTTCTGTCCGTCCGCCTCAAAATCAGGGAATTTCATATCCGCAAGCTTTGCCGCCAGGTATGTTTCATAAGAGGCATTCAAGGTCTGGGAAAGAGCAGAAAGAGTCTCTTCCGTTTCATCGGACAGCTGATGGGGCTTATTCTTGAGTATCTCACCGAGATAGCGTCTGTGAGCGTCGTTTTCGTCCATAGCGGCCTTGATCACGGCATCATCGGCCCTTATGATCTCGTTGTCGATGAATGTGATGTCGGTATAAAGCGCATTTATGATACTTGTTATCCTGTCTGCCCTCTCCATCAATTCCGAATCCGTGTGATCCGTTTCTGCAGCGAGATCCGTGTAATTGCCTACGTGATCGACTATGATCCGTAAGTTTTCAAGAAGAGAAAGACATTCGTTGATGGCCTTTGCCGAATTCAGTTTTCCTTTGAACTTAACGATCCCCGCCGCAAGTGTCTTTGCTTTTTCGACATCTGCGAGCATATCCTCTTCTGTTTTGTAAAGAAGCGTAAGATCCCATGTGAGTTCAACCGGAACCTCACTTCTCTTTAATAATTTGTCTGCCATATAAACCTCCTCAATCAAGTATCAATTTTTTAATCTTGTAAAAATCTCCGTCCAAAACTTTGTATGTGGGCTCGATATTGCCGTATTCCTTCGGCGAGATGTTTGAATGAATATAGAGAGAATCCATTCCCACGGCCTTTGCGCCGGCAATATCCGCGCTCTCATCGTTTCCTATCATTATGCTTTCGGCCGGATCTACAGAATAAGTCTCAAGAAGTCTTTCAAAAAATAGTTTACCGGGCTTTTTGACTCCCTGTTCCGACGAAATAAATATGCCATCGAAAAAATGGCCGATACCGAGCATAGTAATCTCAGGCCTCGTGAAATCCGTTTGTGCATTTGAAAGGAGATAAATTCTTTTATTTCGTTCTTTAAGAACATTCAGCAGTTCCTCCACTCCCGGATACAGCCGGATATACTTTCTTGACAGCGCCCTGAAAAAGACCGCGGTGCTTCTTATCTCATATTCGGAGAGTTTTACGCCTTTTTCAAGATACAATTGTTCAAAGACCTTTGTTACATCGGGCTCATAATCCGGATTTCCGGGATGCCTTTCAATATCGGCATCAATGATCCTGTGATAGGCCGATCTCAGTTCTTTCCACCCGTAAAGCGCGCCGTATGCCGAATAAACTTCAGCCGTCTTTTTCCACAGGACGGGCTTACTCTCATCCGTATGTATATCGCAGAGCGTACCGTAAAAGTCGAAAATGTAGTTTCTGTATTCCATTTATTTCCTCGTGTACTTTCTCAATACCGGCAAAAGCTCCCTGAGGCTGTCCAGCGCAAGGTCGATCTCTTCCTCCGTCGTTGTCGGTGCAAAGCTGAAACGAAGGGTGGAATTCAGGTATTTGTCCTCGACTCCGGTCGCCTTTAAGGTTCCGGATATGTCCGGATGGTTGGATGAGCAGGCGGATCCCGAAGAAACAAAGACCTGCTTGTCTTCAAGAGCGTGAAGAAGAACTTCGCTCCTGCTGAGTCCCTCAAAGCCGCAGCTCACGATATGCGGTGCGGTGAGACGGATCTTTGCCACAAGACCGGGTATCTCCTCTCCGCTTTTTCCGAAGGTATGCACAGAGACCTTGTCGAGCGTCAAGAGTCCTTGTATAAGCCTTTCCTTTAAGGCATACATTTTCTCTCTGTTCACCTCAAGATTATCGTATGCATCCTTCGCTGCCTGACCGAGGCCCGCAATAGCGGGAACATTTTCCGTGCCGGAACGCATTCCTTTTTCCTGACCGCCTCCGTATATGATGGGTTTAACCTTAACGCCCTTTCGTATGTACAAAAAGCCGCTTCCTTTAGGCCCCTGTATCTTATGACCGGATACCGAAAGAAGGTCTATGCCCGAATTCTTGGGTATAATGCTCATCTTGCCGAAAGCCTGGATGGCATCGGCATGGAAAATGATATTAGGATTCTTTGCTTTTACGGCCTTTGAAATGACGCCGGGGTCGTTCACGCTTCCGATCTCGTTATTTACACACATTACAGAAACTATGATCGTGTCATCCCTTACAAGACCGGTCAGCTCGTCTAAGATCACATGGCCTTCTTTATCGACCGGTGCAAACGTGATCTCATAGCCCATGCTCTCAAGGAAGAGCAATGGATTGTAGACGGAGGCATGCTCCATTCTTGTTGTTATGATATGCTTGCCCTTACGATTGTTCGCAAGAGCCGCACCGATCAGAGCCGTATTGTTTGCTTCAGTGCCGCCCGATGTGAAGACGATCTCGGAGGGATCGCACTTAAGTATCTTAGATATTATGCCTTTTGACTCTTTTATATACTGTTCCGCCTCCATTCCTATCCTGTGCATGGAAGACGGGTTGCCGAAATCCGTCAGGAAAACGGACTTCATTTTTTCAAAAACGCTTGCCGAAACCTTTGTCGTGGCAGCGTTGTCAAGATATGCCGTCATTAATGTGTCTCCGTTTCGTACATTAGTATTGCCGCAGTCGTAAAACCGGCTGTTTCGGTACGAAGTATCCTCTTTCCGAGCGATACCGTCCGTGCTCCGGTCTTTTTCGCCTCTTCTATTTCGCTTTCGTCAAAGCCGCCTTCGGGGCCGATGAAGATCGATACCGTAGGCTTTACGCCATCCTTCACGGACGCTTTTAATTCTTCCGCAAAGTGCCTTAAAGAGAGAATGCCGTCCTCGTTCTCATAGGGTACGAGCATATGCCCGGGGTCATCAGAAACCGCTGTTTTAAGGGCTTCCTTAAAGCTTATCACTCTTCCGATCTCGGGGATGATGCCCCGCCCGGACTGTTTTGCGGCCGCTCTTGCGATCTCGTTCCAGCGTGCATTCTTCTTAGCTTCCGACTTATCGTCCTCAATCTTAACTATACATCTTTTCATAGTGACCGGAACGATCTTCGAAACTCCGAGTTCCACGCATTTCTGGATTATGAGTTCCATCTTGTCCTTTTTGGGAAGCCCCTGATAAAGTATCATATTTACCGGTAGCTCGCTCTCCGCTTCTTTTGTTTCAATTACAGAGCAGACTGCCTCACTCTTGTCCCTGAATTCCGCGATCCCGCAGACATAGTCCGTGTTAGCGGCATTGCATAGGATTATCCTGTCATTCACCTTAAGCCTAAGGACATTTTTAATATGATTCACATCCTCGCCGATGACAGTGATCGTATCTCCCGTATGCTGTTCTTCATTTATGTAGAATCTGTACATATTCAAACCTCGCGAATAAGGATTTTACCATAAAAAAACAATATCTTCAACGATTATCGGAAGCATAAAAAAGCCATAAAAAAGAGGCCTTCTTCTTTTGCGAGGAAAGCCTCCCGTATTGATTGCTTATTTCTTTTTCTTATTCTTTCCGGAATCGCCGGCGTTCGGGATATCCTCCATCGTTCTGTCGAACGCTTCAAGTATTTCCCTCTGCTCCTTTGTGAGCTTATTGGGCACCTGAACAATGAAGGTCACATAATGATCTCCGCGGGAAGACGAGCTCCTTATCGAAGGAACGCCTTTTCCGCGCAGACGGATCCTTGTGTCTGTCTGTGTTCCGGGTGTCACAGTGTAAACAACTTCTCCGTCTATGGTCTTGATCCTCATATCTCCGCCGAGAGCTGCCTTTGTGAAAGGAAGCGGTACATTTGAATATATATCCAAACCGTCTCTCTGGAAAATGGGACTCGGTTTCACACGAACATAGACAAGGATATCTCCTCTGGGGCCGCCGTTTACTCCCGGATCGCCCTGTTCGGGAAGACGTACAGCCTGTCCGTCGTCAATTCCTGCGGGTATAGTAACCTCAATGGTCTTCTTCCTCGAAATAAAGCCTTCGCCGTTGCACTTTTCGCATTTCTGCCTGATTATCTTGCCCAGACCGCGGCACTGGGGGCAGGCCTGCTGTGTCATTGTCATTCCGAACAGACTCTGTCTCTGGAACATGACCTGACCTTTTCCGTTACACTGGGTACACTTTTCGGGAGTCGTTCCCCTCTTTGCACCGGAACCGCCGCATTCGGAACAGGTATCAAGCCCGTTGAACGTAAACTCCTTCTTGGTGCCGAAAACAGCTTCTTCGAACGTGATATCAAGGACCTTCTTGATGTTTCCGCCCTTTCTGGGAGCGTTGGCATCCGCCTGTCTTCTGCCGCCGCCAAATCCGAAGCCGCCGCCGAAAAGGTCGCCGAAGATATCGCCGAAGTTGCTGAAGATATCACCCATATCGCTGAATCCGAAGCCGCTTGCGCCCGCACCGCCGCCGTTTTCAAAAGCGGCATGACCGAACTGGTCGTACTTTCTTCTCTTGTCGGCATCTGAAAGAATGGCATAGGCCTCCGAAGCCTCTTTGAATTTCTCCTCGGCTTCCTTGTTTCCGGGGTTCAGATCCGGATGGTATTTCTTTGCCAGAACCCTGTATGCTTTTTTGATCTCGTCGTCGGAGGCGTTCTTGTCAACTCCGAGCACCTCGTAGTAGTCTCGTTTATTATCTGCCATATAAAATAACCCTTAAGAGGCGCCGACGCGCACTTACGCGCCGACACCTCTTTCAATCCTTTTTGTTATTAAACTTCTCTGAAGTCGCCGTCAACAACATCGTCGTTGTTTGCGGAACCTGTATTTCCTGCGTTGCCGCCGAAGCCTGCGCCGCCCTGAGCACCTGCACCCGGGTTACCCTGTGCGCCAGCGCCCTGGCTCTGCTCATAAAGCTTCGAGAAGAGGCTCTGTGCGGACTCCATAAGTCTTTCCTTAGCTGCCTTAAGGTCGTTGACCTCGTTCTCGGTCATAACCTCGGGGTTAGCCTTATTTACAAGATCCTTCAGGTTGTCGAGATCTCTCTGAACGTTTGCCTTGTCGCTCTCGGGAAGCTTGTCGCCGATCTCCTTAAGGGATTTCTCGGTCTGGAATACGAAGGAATCGCATTCGTTCTTTGTATCGACAGCCTCTTTCCTCTTCTTATCCTGTGCCTCGTACTCTGCTGCTTCCTTAACAGCCTTCTGGATATCTTCCTCGGAGAGGTTTGTTCCGGCTGTGATAGTGATATGCTGCTCCTTGCCGGTTCCGAGATCCTTAGCGGAAACATTTACGATACCGTTGGCATCGATATCGAAAGTAACCTCGATCTGCGGTACTCCTCTGGGAGCTGAAGGGATGCCGTCGAGTCTGAAGCGTCCGAGGGACTTGTTGTCTCTTGCGAACTGTCTTTCACCCTGAACTACGTTTATATCTACGGCTGTCTGGCCGTCTTCTGCTGTTGAGAATACCTGGCTCTTCTTTGTGGGGATGGTCGTGTTCTTCTCAATAAGGTGAGTAGCAACACCGCCAAGTGTCTCAATGGAAAGTGTAAGAGGTGTAACATCCAGAAGAAGTACGGACTTGGAGCCGCCTTCACCTGCAAGTGTAGCGCCCTGGATGGAAGCACCGATGGCTACGCACTCATCGGGGTTAAGAGTCTTGGAAGGCTCTTTACCTGTCATCTGCTTAACAAGTTCCTGAACTGCGGGGATTCTTGTGGAACCGCCTACAAGGAGGACCTTGCCGAGATCTGCTGCCGTAAGGCCTGCATCTCTGAGTGCTGTCTGAACGGGCTCTCTTGTTGCATCTACAAGGTCTCTTGTGAGTTCATCGAACTTAGCACGGGTAATGGTAATGTCGAGATGCTTGGGACCTTCTGCGGTAGCAGTGATGAAAGGAAGGTTAACATTTGTCTGTGTCTGTGTGGAAAGTTCCTTCTTCGCCTTCTCGGCAGCATCCTTAAGTCTCTGAACAGCCATCTTATCAGCGGAAAGGTCTACACCTTCCGCCTTCTTGAACTCATCGATAAGGTATCTCATAACGCGGTCATCGAAATCATCGCCGCCGAGTCTGTTGTTACCTGCGGTTGCAAGAACTTCGATAACGCCGTCGCCTATATCGATAACGGAAACATCGAATGTACCGCCGCCGAGGTCATATACCATGATCTTCTGCTCTTTTTCGTTGTCAAGACCATATGCAAGAGCTGCTGCGGTAGGCTCGTTGATGATACGCTTTACATCGAGGCCTGCGATCTTGCCGGCATCCTTTGTTGCCTGACGCTGAGCATCGTTGAAATATGCGGGAACCGTGATAACCGCTTCCTTTACGGGCTCGCCGAGATATGCTTCCGCATCTGCCTTCAGCTTCTGAAGGATCATTGCGGAGATCTCCTGAGGTGTGTATCTCTTGTCGTCGATGGTTACCTTATAATCGGAACCCATATGTCTCTTGATGGAAGAGATGGTCTTTTCCGAGTTAGTAACTGCCTGACGTCTTGCGGAGTCACCTACTATTCTCTCTCCTGTCTTTGTGAATGCGACAACCGAAGGAGTTGTTCTTCCGCCGTCGGGGTTTGTGATAACTACGGGCTTACCGCCTTCCATAACCGCTACGCAGGAATTTGTTGTTCCAAGGTCAATACCGATAATTTTACTCATTTCTTTTTCCTCCTGAATAATGAATCAGCAAATATGCTGTGTGATGATTTTTTAATTTGCTACCTTTACCATCGAATGTCTTACGATGGTATCTTTATAAAAATAACCCTTCTGGAAAACCTCAACGACTGTATTTTCGCCTGCGTTTTCGTCTTCAACGTGCATAACCGCATTATGAAGGTCAGGATTAAACTCACAGTTAAGTGCTTCGATCTCCTTGAGTCCGGCCTCTTTGAGTCCGTCCATCATCTGTCTGTACACTTTTTCCATGCCTACCGCAAAAGGCTGTTTCTTCTCTTCCTCCGAAAGCACCGCAAAGCCTCTCTCGAAGTTATCGATAACGGGAAGGATCTTCTCGACGATGTTTTTCGCACCCATATCGAACATCGCGCTCTTTTCCTTTTCCGTTCTCTTTCTGTAGTTGTCAAACTCGGCCATCTGACGAAGGACCTTATCATTCAATTCTTCGATCTGAAGATCTTTCTTGTCTTTCTTCGCCTTTGCGGGCTCTTCCTTTTCGGCAGATCCGAACACTTTTTCGCCCCGGTCCGATTTGTCCTCTTTTGTTCCTTCGCTTGTTTCTTTTGCCGCTTCTTCGGTGTTTTCTTCAACCGTTTTTTCGGTGTTCTCTTCGACCGTTTCTTCGGCAGTTTCTTTTACTTCTTCAGGCTGTTCGTTATTTTCCGCCTTGTTCTTGTCTTTAACATTTCTTTCAAGATCTTTGGCTTTCAAATCATATTCTCCTTTCAGCTACTTCTTTATAAGATCATCGATCTGATTTTTGATCGTTGTCAGCGCCGATACGACTTTTTCATAATCCATACGCTTCGGTCCAACGATACCAAATTTTCCGTACATACCGTCCGACAGTTCATATGTTGCGGTAACCACCGAACAATCCTTCATGGACTCAACGGTCACTTCGTCACCGATATATACCTGAATGGGATTACCGTTTGCATCCTCCTTCTTCATAAGTTCGGCAAGTTCTTTCTTTTCCTCGATCTCATAGAGGATGTCGGATGCATTGTCACCCGCCGATAACTCGGGGTATTTCAGGATATTCGTTGCGCCGCTCGTGTAAACCCTGACCTTTTCCTCTTCGCCGAGAGCCTGGGCCACAGCATCAAGGACATCGTTTACAACGCTGCCGAGGCCTTCGGACTGTTTCTTCATTGTTCCTATGATCTCAAGATTTATCTCCGAAAGATCAAGTCCCTGAAGGAAGGTGTTAAGCATCAGGTTAAGCTTTAACATTGTTTCGGGTTCTATCCTTCTGGGCACATCGATGAGTTTGTTCTTTATGATGTTGCCTTCGATAAGGATGACTACCAGCAGCGACTCCTCACTGACTTCCGTGAGCTGTACGAATTTAACCTTTTTGCTTCTGTACATCGGGGTCGTGACCATCGCGGTGTAATTTGTACTTGCTGCCAGAAGCTTTGTTGCCTGTTCAAGAAGTGTTTCCATCTTGTCGGCTTTATCGAGGAGCATCGTCTTGATCTCTTTGATCTCGTTGTTCCTGCTCTCCATCATCTTATCGACATAGAGCCTGTAGGCTTTGTCTGTCGGTATTCTTCCGGCTGAGGTATGGGGAGAAGTGATATACCCCATCTCCTCAAGGTCACTCATTTCATTTCTTATGGTGGCCGAAGAAAGGTTCAGGTCCGTAAACTTGGATATTGTTCTTGACCCGACCGGTTCACCGGTTTCGAGATAGTTTCTGATTATGGCATTAAGTATGATCCATTTTCTGTCATCTAGTTCCAAAGCCCTGGTTCCTTTCTGTAAATAGATTCGGTTTTTCGTTGTTAGCACTCAAATAGTCAGAGTGCTAATTACTGAAAATAAAATAGCATTAGCACTCAACTTTGTCAAGTGCTAATGCTGTATTTTTTATAAATAATCGCTAAAAACTATTTCTGTTTTAAGTATTCATCGATAGCGGCAGCCGCCTGCTTGCCTGCCTGCATTGCAAGGATGACGGTAGCGGCACCCGTTACGGCATCACCGCCTGCGAATATGCCTTCACGTGAAGTCTTACCGGTGACCTCTTCCGCTATTATGCACTTATGGGCATTGATATCAAGTCCTTCGGTGGTTGATGAGATAAGGGGATTGGGGCTTGTTCCGAGAGCCATGATGACCGTATCGGTTTCAATGGTGAATTCCGATCCTGCCTTCTCAACAGGTCTTCTGCGGCCGGAAGCATCGGGCTCACCGAGCTCCATCTCCACGCAGGTAAGGCCTTTTACCCAGCCGTTCTCATCCACAAGGATCTCCTTGGGATTGGTGAGGAGCTTGAATATGATGCCTTCTTCCTTTGCATGGTGAACTTCCTCCGCTCTTGCGGGAAGCTCCGCCTCGGAACGTCTGTAAACGATATATGTTTCGGCACCGAGTCTGAGCGCGGTTCTTGCGGCATCCATAGCCACGTTTCCGCCTCCTATTACAGCAACCTTCTTTCCTCTGGAAATAGGTGTATCGTAATCATCTCTGAAGGCCTTCATAAGATTGTTTCTTGTAAGGAATTCGTTTGCAGAGAAGACACCGTTTGCCTGCTCTCCGGGTATGCCCATGAACTTGGGAAGGCCGGCGCCGGAACCGATGAATACTGCTTCGAAGCCTTCTTCTTCCATAAGCTCGTCGATCGTAACCGACTTTCCTACGATAACATCGGTCTCGATCTTAACGCCGAGGCTCTTTACATTTTCAACCTCCGCCTTAACGACGGTATCCTTGGGAAGTCTGAACTCGGGTATTCCGTAGACCAGAACTCCGCCTGCCTCGTGAAGCGCTTCGAATATGGTCACATCATAGCCCTTCTTTGCAAGCTCTCCGGCACAGGTAAGTCCGGAAGGACCGGAACCGATGACTGCAACCTTCTTATTATTCTTTTCAGCCGCTCCGACGGGTTTGATATTGTTCTCTCTTGCCCAGTCGGCGGTAAATCTTTCAAGCTTTCCGATCGAAACCGCTTCGCCCTTTATGCCCCTTATGCACTTAGCTTCGCACTGTGTCTCCTGAGGGCATACACGTCCGCAGATAGCGGGGAGTGCGGAATACTTACTGATCTCGTCATATGCACCCTTGATATCTCTGTCCTCGATATGTCTGATGAACTCGGGGATATTGATCTCTACGGGACAGCCGGTCCTGCACTGGGGATTTTTGCACTTGAGGCATCTGGATGCTTCGTCGACAGCCTCTTCGAGACTGTAACCCAGACATACCTCATCGAAATTCTTTGCTCTTACTTTTGCATCCTGTTCTTTCACAGGCACACGTTTCATTTTATCTGCTGCTGCCATATGTCCGTCCCCCTTAATTGCAGTTTCCGCATCCGCCGTGATGGGTGTCGCCTTCCCTCTGCTCGAGAAGTGCTCTTCCCTCTTCGGTCTTATAGAGCCTCTGACGCATCATTGCATTGTCATAATCAACGAGATGACCGTCAAATTCGGGTCCGTCAACACAGGCAAACTTCACCTGACCGCCGACCATAACTCTGCAGGCGCCGCACATTCCTGTGCCGTCCACCATGATAGGGTTCATGGAAACAACTGTAGGTATGTTGAGCTCCTTTGTAAGGAGGGATGCAAACTTCATCATGATGAGGGGACCGATGGCAACCGCATGGTTATAGGTCTTGTGTTCCTCGTTAACAAGGTACTTGAGGCAGTCGTTTACATTGCCCTTTCTTCCCTTTGTGCCGTCATCCGTTGTGACATATACGTTTCCGGCAACCTTCTTCATTTCCTCTTCAAGAATGATCAGGGAACCGGTTCTCGCGCCGATGATAACGTCGGCATCGATACCCTGCTCGTGAAGCCATTTTACCTGGGGATATACGGGAGCGGTTCCGACACCGCCTGCCATAAATATGATCTTCTTCTTTTTAAGTTCCTCGATGCTTTCGTTGCAAAGCTCCGAAGGAAGGCCGAGAGGGCCTGTGAAATCAGCGAATTCATCTCCCTCGTTGTAAGCAGCCATCATCTTTGTGGATGCTCCGACCGTCTGGAAAACTATTGTAACACTGTTTTTCTCCCTGTCATAATCGCAGATGGTCAGAGGTATCCTTTCACCTCTTTCATCCGGGCGGACAATGATGAACTGTCCGGGAAGGCATTTATGTGCTACTCTGGGCGCATATATGTCCATAAGCACAATATTATCCGATAACATGCTTTTCTTTAAAATCTTAAACATACAGATCTCCGTTGGTTTCTCCTATGATATAAATACTACTGGAAATTAATATCATATATATTTACCACTTTTTCTCGGATTTTACAACACTAAATTATTAATGTATGGAATTAGAAATCTTTATCGAACTCCTATCATCCCGCTCTGCCTCCGCAATACGATTAATTCGATTAATTTTATTTTAACTATTTACTTTAGAATTGTGTAGTGCTAAAATATAAAAGTAAATGTACTTTTGCCTTTATGGCAAGATGGAGGATATAGAGTAATGAGTATAAACATTAAGACACCTGCTGTCGATTATTTTTTTGACGCAGTATTGAGTTTGAAAAACCGTGAGGAATGCTACAACTTTTTCGAAGACATATGCACGGTTAACGAGATCCTTTCTTTTGCGCAGCGTTTTCAGGTTGCCGCAATGCTCAGAGCAAAGAAGACATATCTCGAAATTGCCGAAGAGACCGGTGCTTCAACCGCTACCATCAGCCGTGTAAACCGTTCCCTTAATTACGGAAACGACGGTTATGATATGGCATTTTCAAGAGTGGCACCCTTCCCCGAGGATCCGAATAAGAATTCATGATCTGAAACATAAAACAAAAAGCCAACTCAGGGTTGGCTTTTTTTATGCTTATAATATGAAACGGATCAGTGCTTAATCGACCTTTTTGAGGTTTGCGAAAGCGGAAAGCATCTTCTTTACGCCGAAGTTGGGGAATTCCACCGTAACTTCGTAGTCTTTTCCGCCCTTGACGATGGAAAGGACCTTTCCCTTGCCGAATTTGATATGTGAAACAGTATCTCCTTCGCCGTAAGAAAGCTCTGTCTCCGTGCCCTGTGAAACGATCTTGTTGTAGTTGAGAGCATAAGGTTCTGCCGCAAGGCTCTCACCGTCATGTCTCTTGTAACCGTCGTCTCCGTTTGCCTTTGTGTAAGCAGGCATCGGTTTCTTTTCTTTGATCTCGCTATCCATGTAATTATCCCTCCTGTTATTAAATGAATTGCTCATGTCCAATAAATATCTCGGTATTTCCTTCAAAAATCTTGACGGCGTATTGAACTGCTGCTCGCCGTACAATCTCCTCATTTTTGCTCCCGAAAGGAACAGTTCTTTCATTGCTCTCGTGATGCCGACATAGCAGAGACGTCTTTCCTCTTCTATCTCGGACACCGGATCGTCGGCATGTATCGAAAGTCCGCTCGGGAAGAGTCCGTCCTCCATCCCGACAAGGAATACATAAGGGAACTCAAGCCCCTTTGCGTTATGAAGCGTCATAAGGGATATGTAATTTCCTTCATCCTCCTCTTTTTCATCGGAAGCCGCTTCTTCGGCATTAAGTCCGCAATACTCCAGAAAGCCCGTAAGCGACGGATCCTCTTCCTCGGTTTCATACCTGTCGGCATATGAAACAAGTGCTTCTATATTCTGTCTTCTTTCATCCGAAGTTTCGGGATCGTCTTCAACAAGGAAATCGATATATGCGGTCTCATCAATAAGATACTTTATGAAGTTCTTGATGGACGGATCGTTGTTTTCCTTTTCGTATCTGAGGCTTTCTATAAGTGATACGAAGCTTCTGACCTTTTCTCTTGAGCGCTCCGCACCCGGAACATAATCTATCCTTGCGAGGCCTTCATAGAACGAAAAGCCTTCGTTGGCGGCATATGCGCCTATCTTCTCCATCGTGGTGTTTCCGATGCCACGGCGCGGGACATTGAGTATCCTTCGGGTCGCAATATCGTCTCTCGCATTATCAACGGTTTTGAGGTAGGCTATGATGTCCTTGATCTCGCGGCGTTCGAAGAACGATACGGCACCGATCGTCTTTGCTTTCAGGTCGAAAAACCTCATCGATTTTTCGAAGGAAAGAGACTGGGCGTTAGTTCTGTACAGAACAGCGAAGTCCTTATAATCGGCTCCGGTATTGTTCATTATCTCACGGATCTTTAAGGAAACTCCGTCCGCTTCCGCTGTCTCATCGTTATACTGATTATAATGTACCGATGATCCCTTCGGGTTTGCAGTCCAGAGTTTCTTATCCTTACGCTCCGTATTGTTGTGGATCACGGCATTTGCAACTTCAAGGATGTTGGGCGTGGAACGGTAATTCTGCTCGAGCTTTATGACCCTTGTTTCCGGGAAATACTTTTCAAAGTTCAGTATATTCTTAATGTTTGCGCCTCTAAACTTGTAGATCGACTGATCGTCGTCACCCACCACGCAGAGGTTTTTCTCTATCTCCCCGTCCTCGTTCTCATGCTCCGCAAGAAGCCTGATCAGTTCAAACTGGGCGGTGTTGGTGTCCTGATACTCATCAACCATTATATATACGAAACGGTTTCTGTAATATCTCAGAACATCGGGGCAGGTCCTGAACAGTTCAACCGTTTTTCCGATCAGATCGTCAAAATCGAAGGCATTGCAGACCTTTAACTGTCTCTGGTATTCGCTGTAAACCGATGCGATCTTTTTATCGATCGGATCCTTTGCCATTGCGGCATAATCCTCGGGGCCGATCAGCTCATCTTTTGCCTTGGATATCCTTCCGAGTATCGCCTTTTCCTTATATTGTTTCGGATCCAGATTCATCTGCTTCAGAATGTTCTTCACAAGCGTCTTCTGATCGTCCGAATCGTAGATCGTAAAGCTTCTTTCATAGCCGATGTATTCGCAGAAACGTCTGAGTATCTTCACGCAGGAGGAATGGAAGGTCGAAACCTGGATAAGGTCTCCCCCGTCGCCGACCGCCTTTATGACCCTCTCCTTCATTTCCTT
>JAEEGL012068943.1_pt1 | contig 20390 bp, 16 predicted proteins | sample 9134231 | NCBI WGS metagenome assembly JAEEGL01 (sample SAMN16246548, study PRJNA631951) | gut metagenome | biome: gut microbiome; feature: rumen; material: fiber-attached | host: Bos | place: Iran: Karaj | collected 2018-10 | reverse complement strand
TTTAGGACGTAATTTCATATAATCACCATATAAATTAGATAAATATACTTCTGGTTTATTTAAAACACTATATTCTTTATTTTCAAACTTGATTCTTTTAATTGGTAAGAAGTCATCTCTTTTCATCAACTCTTTTTTAAACTTATATATTCCCAAAAAAGAAACAATATATTTAGAATTATCATTTTTATTTAGCATACATAATTTCTTTTCTAATTTAAGTAAAGTTTTATGTGGAAATAACAATAAAATAGCTGATAATATTTTATGACGACAATCTTTTAAAGTACTAATTTTATTTTTAACATAAACAGTTTGAACAATAGTTCTAATTAATATTGCTATTAAATAACTTTTCTTAGTATTATTATATGCATTATCAATTGGAAAGATATCTAAAAAGATCCCTTTATGGTTATCTAAATGATGAGATGATTCTTCATCAAATATCGTATTATTCTTTTTAATTTTCGCAAAACCTAAATGATATTTAGGATTATATTCAAAACAATCTAAATAGTATTTACTATCTAATTCTTCATGAGCTATTTTTAAGAATTTTTCATAATCACTTCGAAGCATTCCAACATCAATATCATCATCCCAAGGAATAAATCCTGAGTGCCTAATTGCTCCTAATACAGTACCAGACATTAATGAATATTTTAGATTATGTTTTTTACATATTTTATCAAATTCATCTAATAACTCAATTAAAGTTTTATGTAATTTATTTAATGTTTTATCATCATAGACTTTATACATACATACCTCATATTCTATATAATATTTTAGCTACTAACTTATTAAAAACAACTAAGTATAATCCTTTTAAACTCTTATAAAAATACTTATTCTTTCGATATTTAGGGAAATGTTCTTTAACATTCTTAATAGCTGCATCAAATGCCCTTATATATTCACTATAATCATATCTTTTAACACTTTTTACAAATGTTGCGTAAATATATCTAACATAAGCATATTCAAGTTCTTTTTCATATTCTTGATATAGTTTTCTTTCTTTATAAAAATCAATTATACCATTCATATTATCAATATAATGATATATTTTCTTATTAATTGTATTAGTAATTGATCCAGGTCTTTGAACATATTGATTAAATGCTTCTTTAACTACACCAATACTTTTAATATATGGTAACATACGATAAATAAACTCTACATCTTCAAACCATACATTCTTTTTAAAATAAACATCATTTTTAAATAGATCTTTTTTAAATATTTTATTCCAAGCAGCTGGATGAATAGTTAAATAAGCCTTTTTAATATCAGTAGTATCATCATTTATACCACTAGATACTCTTAATGTATTATCAGGATATAAATAATTAATATCACAAACTACAATATCAAAGTCTTTTTCTTTTGCCTTATTATACATTTTTTCATACATATCATAAGTTACATAATCATCACTATCTAAAAAAGCAATATATTCACCATTAGCATATTTTAAACCATAGTTTCTAGCATCAGAAAGCCCACCATTTTCTTTAATATAACTCTTTATATTTTTATATTTTTTAGCATATTTATCAATAATCTTTTGTGAATCATCTGGACTACCATCATTAACAACAATTATCTCAATATCTTTTAGTGTTTGTTTTACTAAACTATCAAGACATTTCTCTATATATTCATAAACATTATAAACTGGTACTATTACTGATACTTTCATAATTACTCCTTATTATTTTTATATTCTTTTAATAAATTAGATACTTTCTCTAAATCTTCTGGATTATCTATTTCACTACATAATTCATCTTTTACATCAAGTGGATATATTAAACATTTATCACTGACTTCATTAAAAGCATTTTCTGCATAGCACTTATAATTATCGCTTTCACAGAAATTAATAATATTATTAAGCCATACTTTCCAATCATTTTTATTAATTTTATATAGTGGTTGAGCAGCTAAAGCATTATCAAAGAAATTAATACCTACTTTAGTAATTCTATTATCTAGAATAACCGCTTTAAAATCTTTTTCTGGAAGTGGTAATGTTGAACTTACAGTCATTACACTTTGATTACTATTAATTACTTTATCTAATATTTCTTTAGTAAAAACTAAATCACCATGAATAAGAATAATATCATCATCTAATTCATCTTTTGCACAATAAATTGAATATATATAATTTGTATCACGATACTTTGGATTAATAACATAAGTTATATTCATATCAGAATACAAACTATTACAGTATTCTCTTAATACTTCATCGAAATAACCAGTAGTCATAACAATATCTTTAATACCACAATCTCTTAATAAACTAATTTGTCTTGATACGATTGTTTCATCTTTATCTACTTCAGTCATACATTTAGGATGAGTATTAGTAATATCCCCCATTCTACTTCCTAATCCTGAATTTAATATTAGCGCTTTCATTTTATCTCCTTTGTATTATAAATAACCCTTCCATTCATTAAAACTCATTTTTGACTCATCATAAACTGTCATTCTTGGTATTGTATAAACATTTGTTACTTTAGGTGTTGATTTACCAAGTGTACCAAATCTTCCAACAAAAGCCATTTTAAATCCAACTTCTTTAAGAGCTGCAATAGCATTATCATTATAATCATAGAATGGATATGCAAATGCAATTGGATCAGTTCCTAATATTTCAATTGATTTCTTTAAATCTGCCACAATATTGGCTTTACTTGCACAAAGTATAGCTCCCCCTTGATTACCACCTGGACATACATAATTACGATGCATATCATGAGTATGTGATTGAACAAATATTGCTTTAAGTGATTTAAATACTGTATCAAGAGATGTAGTAACAAATCCTGTTGCTTGTATTTTATATTTATCAAGTACTTCATCAGCATTAATAAACATTAATCCATCATCTAAAGTAATAACAACAGCTTTCTCTACTTGTAAATTACCATTTAAATACATATATAATTCATCAAGAGTTAAAGTTAAATAATTATTATCTACTAAATACTTCATTTGTTTATCAAAGTTTTCTATTTTCATACATACATATGGATCAGTACAAGTATTATTTTCTTTATATATACGATGATATGCAAGTGTAGTTATTTTAGCTTGATTCTTTTTATCAGTATTTTTATTATCTTTAGTTTTACTAACATCATCTTTAGATATATTAACTAACATATTATTATATTCAACATAATATTTATTTTCATAGTTATTAATTATTACTGGAAATTCCATTTCTTTATTAATAGTAATTAATTTATCTTTATCTAAATATAAAGTAAAACTATCTTTAGTAACAATATTTATATTAAATGGAACATATTTTTTATATCTAGTATCAGTTTCTTTTTCACTACCTTTATCGACATCTTCATAAGGAATGTAATAATCTACATCTTTAATATGAAAATATTTAGTGTTAGCATCTATATCTTCACTAACTAAAGTAATATTAGCATTTTTATATATTTTACCAACTTCTTTATATTCATTATCTTTCTTTTCATAAAGATTAGTATCTTTTGAAACAATAGCATTTTCATGATAATGAGATTTAATCTTTTCAACTATTTCTTTTTCTTCTTCTAACTTCTTTTTCTCATTACTACTATGAACAATTAAATATATACCCAATCCAACAACAAGAATAACACCCGCTAAAGCTAAATAAACCCATTTCTTTAGTTTTCTTCTACTACTTCTTGATGGTAATGGTGTAATATCTTCTCTATTACCACGATAATCACTTCTTCTAACAACACTAGAAAAATCATCGTCTATATCACTAATATGTATTTCATCACTTACACCTAGTGGTACCTCACGATCTAATTTATCTTTTAATTCTCTAACTTCTTCATCTAATTTTTCAGTTATATCATTAACTTCATCCATTATATTAGAGAATTCTTCTGTTTCATCAAAACGATTATTATCTTCCATATCATCACCTTAATAATATTATACTATAATTTACTAAAAAGAAAAAGGCATATTAAACCCTTTCTTGTTTTTTCTTATTTATTCTTTTCTTTACTATTTTCTCATAATACCAATTAGGATACATACTCTTACGTATATTTTCATCTTCTTTATCTTTTATTTTATTTTCACTTTTTTCTTCAACACGATAACCAACTAATTTCTCTTTTAAATAAACAAACTTAGTATCTTTCTTAGCTAAATCTATTAAACCTTGCCAATCATTATCATACTTTAGATTAGTTGGAAATATATCTGCTGATATGTTTTTCTTAACAAAAGTTATACTACTTGTACAAATATATTTATCTCTTCTTAAACTACGTAATTTAAAGAACTTTTTATTTTGAAAGAAAGAAAATCTTAATGGTAATAAATAATATCTAATCCAGAATAATTTCTTACTCTTTTTAATCTTTTTATCATTATGTATTTCATAATTATCAGTAAATATTATTGTTGCATCTGGATGCTTTTTATAACATTTTTTTATTTCTTTTGTATAATTACGATCATATAAATCATCTTGATGAGCTATTGTAACTAATGGTGTATCAAAAGAATTAATCGCAAAGTTATAATCACGTCCTTTATTACTTTTAGCTTTATTAACCATTACACCTAATGAATATTCACTAGCAAGATCCATTATATAATCATTAGGAGTACTTGTTGCTATAACTATATTTGATTTAACACTTTGATTTATTACTGATTTAATACATTCTTCTAAATCATCACTAACATTATAAGCTAGTATTACAAAAGTATGTTTCATTCTACCACATCCTTTTAAATTATATCAAAAACAATTAAATAAATCGACAAATAACGTCAAATAACCAAAAATTATTTAATAATTAATTTATATATTATTAAATATACGATATAATTATAATGGTGATGTATAATGGCAAATAATAGTAAAACTAATAAAACAGTTAAAACACATTTTATCTTATTAATTGTTGCTTTTATTGCTTTTTTCACTTATTTAGCTTTTGAAATAATTGATATAAAAGATATAAAAGATAGTATTTATCAGATTATTGGTTGTCTATTTATCTTTTCATTATTAATTAGTTTTACCATAATGAGTGTTAAAAATAAAAAGAATACACCGGGAATAATTAGTATTGGTAGTATCTTGATAATTGGTTATTGTATTATAAATATACTATTACTTACTAATATAATTAATCTACCAAAAGATGATTATGTACCTAACTTTTATAATCAAAGTATATTAAAAGTAAATGAATGGAAAAAAGAATATAAAGTTAAAGTAACTGAAAAATATGAATATAGTGATATAGTTAAAAAAGATTATGTTATATCACAAGATATAACTGCTCCTACTCTATCTATAGATGTAAAAGAAATAATAATTACTATATCTCTTGGACCAGATTTAGATAAAGAAATAATCGTACCTAGTTTTATTGGTCTTAAATATGATGATGTATTAAAATATGTTGAAGAAAATCATTTAGCTAACGTTAAAATAGTTTATCAAAAAAGTGATAAACCAGTTGATACAGTAATTAGTCAATCAAAAAGTGGAACAATGAAAAGAAATAGTGAAATAATTATTACTTTTGCTAAAGATACTGATGAACTTGGTGAAATGGAAATAATTGATTTTACTGGTGAAACTAAATTATATGCCGTTAGTTGGTTAGAAAAATATGGTTTTAAAGTAGAAATAGTTGAAGATTACAGTGATGATATAGATTATGGATGTGTAATAAATCAGAGTGCTAAGAATGAAACTAAAAATCCTGAGACAGATAAAATTACCTTAACTATTTCCAAAGGTAAAAAAGTTTTAGCTCCTGATATAGCTTCTATGAGTGTAGAAGAAATAAATAAATGGGCTGTGGAAAATGATGTCAAGATTAGTTATAAAGAAGAATATAATGATCAAATAGCTTTAGGTGATGTTATTACTTCATCTGTTAATACTGGTGAATTAATTGAAAAAGATAAAAAAGTTGAAATATCAATTTCTAAAGGAAAACTAGAAATGATTAATTTAACTACTGTTAGTGAATTTACTAATTGGGCAGAAAATAATGGTGTAAGTTATAGTATTAATTATGAAAATAGTGATACAGTTAAAAAAGATAATATTATTAAATGTTCACATAAAACTGGTGATGTAATTAAAAAAGATGATACAGTAATAATTACTATATCACGTGGTAAAGTAATAAGTATTCCTAACTTTGTAGGTATGAGTAAATCTGATATTCAATCTAAATGTTCATCAATTAACTTAAGTTGTAGTTTTAAATCTGGTGGATATACTGAAAGTACTAAAAAAGATATAGCTATTAGTCAATCTAAGAAAAGTGGTACTAAAGTTAGTGAAGGAACTGGTTTAACAATTACTTTAAGTGCAGGTATTCAAGAGAAAGTTAATGTACCAAGTTTTGTAGGTAAAACAAAGTCAAGTATAACTTCTTCATGTAATAGTATTGGTGTTAAATGTACATTTAAATATGGAAGTGGTTATAGTAGTACACCTAAAGATACATGTATAAAACAAAGTGCAACAGGTAAAGTAAATAAAGGTAGTACAATAACTATTACTTTAAGTAATGGACCTGCTAAAACATATACAATCGTTGTTCAAGCAGATTGGTTAAGTTGGGGTAATCCAGAAGCTACTAGAAAAACACTTGAAACTAAATTAAAAGCTAATTGCCCAGGAGTAACATTTAAATTCTCTACTCAAAAAGTTAACTCAGGTATTGGTTATTTAAATCCAAGTAGTCAAGTTAAAGTTGGATCTAATACATTTACTCAAGGTAAAACATACAACGTTATAATTAATAGTAGTAATTAAAAAAGAGTTATTTATAAACTCTTTTTTTTGTTATAATCATATCCATTTTAATATCATGAGATTCTACTGGTACAAAGTCTACTATTTGTTCATCAAAACAAATACCTATTTTATAAATATTATGACTATTTAAATATTTATCATAATATCCCATACCAAAACCTAATCTATTAAGTTTTTTATCAAAAGCTATACCTGGAACAATAATTAAGTCAATAATACCAGTAAAAATATCACCAATAGGTTCAAGTACACCAATACTACTCTTTTCATATAAAGTATTATTGTCTATCTTAATAAAAACTATTTCATTATTAATAATTCTTGGTAATAAAACAATTTTACTTTTTAATGATTCATTAATTAAATAACTAGTATCTACTTCAGAGTCTAAACTATTATATAGGGCTATTACCCTAGCTTCTTTATAAATATCTAAACTCATTAATTTATTCACAATAATTGTGGATAATTCTTTTTTATTTAGAATATTTTTTCTTTTATCTTTTATTAATTTACGTAACTCTTCTTTATTCATATTTAACCTATAAAATGATATTTAGTATTAACAGAATAAAAGATAAATAAAATACTAGTAATACCTGTAATATAAATAATTAATTTAATAATATTAAACTCAGTTGTATCAACATATACATAACCAAAATAATGATAAAAGTCATCAGTTGTTATATCATGAGTATGATTTTTTTCAACTACTTCATGAGTATGATTATTATCTAACCATTCTTTAACAAACTTCTTACCATTTTCTTCCATATCTTCATTAATTAATTTAGTAACCCCTATTATTCTTTTAGAATCATCTGGATTATCAAGTAAATATCTATTTAATTTATTAGCTTCAGTATGTTTCATATAAACAATATATTGAACACCATCACCAAAGATAACATAATAACCATTATCTTTATCATTAGTTATTGTACCTGCTACAAAAGTAGCATCTAAGTACACTTTAGAGCCTTCTTTTTTTGTTCCAGAATTAGTTATTTCATAAATATTTATTCTATTATCAATAAACTCATTATAAATAAATAATCCCATTGATATAATAAATAAAATAATTCCAATAATTATAGTTTTTTTCATATAACTCACCAAAACAATTATAACACAAAAAAAGGAGATAATCTCCTATTATGTTGTTGGTGTAAATGTACCATCTGCATCCCATGTACCAGAGACTCTTGTAAAATTTGGATGAGTTGGAGTATTCTTAAACATATTTGTAAAGATAGCTGTATTCTTAATATTCCAATTATCTATTGCCGATGCATCAATAAGATTTGTACTATCAGCAAACATACCACTAAAATATATTCCTTTTGATACATCCCAATCTTCTAATCCTTCAAGAGATGTTACAATTGATGGATTATGTTGAACAAATGTAGAAGTAAACGTATCTACATTTCCAACGTTCCAATTTTTAAATGGTAAATATGAATTAAAACTTACATCTTGGAACGTATAAGCTAATGATTTAACATTAGACACATCCCAATTAGCTAAATATTTAGCATCATGAAATGAGTAGTTATTTCTAAACATTTGATTCATATCCTCCGCACTAGAAGTATCAAATAATTCTAAGAAACTATAATCTTCTATCATAGTATTATTAGCAAATGCACCAAAGAAAGAAGTTACATTACTAGTATCAAATTTAGAAGAGATAATTATTCTTTTTAATTTTGAATCTGTTCGATTAGATCCATCTAAATTATACATACCAAAGAATTCATTCATATCTGTAAGTGAAGGTGTTTCCCAATTACTTAAATCTATTTCTTCAATACCAATACAAGCTCTAAACATCCATCTAAATCTAGTTACATTTTCTACATTCCAATTTTTTAAGCCATTTAAATCCACTAAATTATGACACTCTATAAACATTTGATTCATATCTGTTACATTCGACGTATCCCAATTAATTAGACCATTAATATTAGTTAAAACGGAACAATCCGCAAACATACCTGATGTATTAGTAACATTAGACATATTCCATTTAAAGAATGGATCTACATTACTAATATGAGTTCCTGAAAGCATATAAGCAGTTGATGTTAAAGATGAAGTATCCCAATATGCAAGATAACTAATATCTGATAAATTAGTACATGTATAAAACATTGCTAACATAGTCTCTACTTTTGATATATCCCATGATGAAAGACCAATTAGATTTTCTAGTTTTCTACAAAGATAAAATAACTGTTGCATATTAGTTACACCATCAACAATATAATTTGTTGAATCAAATGTAACTAAATTACTCATATCTCTAAACATACGATAACTATATTCTGGCGCATAAATATCTTCATCTGATACAAAAATAGCTTTATAAGTATCATTACCAGATTCATCATTCACTAAATAAAGAGTAACAGTTCCATCACTTTCAATATCTGTTTCATCTAATGTAAGTACCGGATTACTAATAGCTAATCCATCATTGTGAAACTCAATACTTGTTATATTTTCACGAATATCAACCCATTCTTGATCATCATAAAAATTTCTTAATATTCTACGTTCTGGTGTAGGAATCCATATACCTTCATTAGCTTCTACTTTTACTTTAAAACTAACTCCACTACTAGATAGAGAATTCCATTCATTGGTAGTTAATACATCTCTTCCTACTATCCATTCTCCTCTTGTTTCACCATATACTAAGTTATTATTATCAATATATGATGCTGTATCACTAATAGCTACTTCATCTTTATCTATATAAGCCGTTATATTAATACTACCATTAACCCCATTTTCATCTGGTTTAATATATCCAATAAGTATTAATTTGTCATCTACTACTGAACCAGATTCAATTAAATTATAAACATTTGTTGTAGAACCTCGATCATTATAATAATCATTACTTTTAGTTCCTAAATTACTTACTGATGTAGTAAAACCCATCCCTACTTTTTTATTATTTATTGTATTATTTACATCAGTTATTGTTACTTTATATTCAATACCTTCACTATAATTTGTATCACCTGTTATATTAATTGTTACAATACCTGAATTACTATTATCCAAATGACTAACATCTGTTGGGAATACATTAGATAGATTTATTGTATTATTTTGACTTGATGAAAAGTTAATTCTACCTACCCTAATATTATTATTGGTTCCTGTTCTTGTATAGTTATAAAATGCATAAGAAAGAGTTCCTAGTACTATTACTAAGATAAAACTTATAATTACTAAAATAAATTGTTTTTTACTCTTTATCATATATTATTACCCAACTTTATTATAACATTATATAAATACAAAAAAAGACTATATATTATAGCCTCTTATCTGAATTTTTTTAATATTCTTAATGAATTTAATATTGTTAAAAGTGTAAGACCAGTATCGGCAAATACTGCTAACCACATGTTTACTAAACCTAATGTACTTAGTATTAATACTATTATTTTAACTGATATTGCAAAGATTAAGTTCTCTTTAATAATCTTTCTAACATATTTAGATATATCAATAGATTTAGGTATTTTACTTAAATCATCATTCATAATAACTATATCACTTGCATCTATTGCTATATCACTACCAAGATTACCCATACTAATACCAATATCTGCTCTTTTTAATACTGGAGCATCATTTATACCATCACCCACAAATATAGTAATATCATTATTACTTATCTTTTCATAATAACTATATTTATCAGTTGGTAACATTTCTGCTTTTATATTATCAATACCTATTCTTTTACCTATTTCATTAGCTATTTCTTTTTTATCACCAGTAAACATATATGTTTCTATATTATTATTTTTAAAATAATCAAATGTTTCATTAACATTATCTTTAATACCATCATTAATAATTATTGATGCAACATGTTTACCATTAATATTTAAATGTAACATAGTTTCTATATCACAATCACATATTTTCTTACTACCAATTTTTATTTTATTATTATTGATCGTATAACTAATACCACCATCTATTTCTTTAAAACTCTTAACATCTTTATTAATGATCTTTCCTTTTTTTAATTTTAGAATTGATTTAGCTATTGGATGATTAGATAATGATTCTCCTTTACATAGAATATCTATTATTTCATCTTTAGTATATTTTTTATCTACTATTTCAATATCATCTACTCTAAATTCACCACTTGTAATAGTACCAGTTTTATCAAAAACTATTTTCTTAACCAACGATAAATTATCAAGATAATTACTTCCTTTAACAAGTATTCCATTACGACCTGATACACCAATACCAATAAAGTATGATAGTGGTACTGATATAGCTATGGCACATGGACAAGCTATTACTAAGAAAGTAAGTCCACGATAAATACTATCACTATAACTCATATTAAACAGTAGTGGTAATAATACAATAACAAGTATAGCTAATACAATAACTATTGGTGTATAAAACTTACTTATTCTAGATACTATAGTTTCTGTTTTAGCTTTAGAATTAGTTGCATTTTCTAATAAATCTAATATTTTAGATACTACTGATTCACTATATAATTTAGTAGCTTTCATAGTAATAACAATACCTTTATTAATAGAACCAGATAATATTTCATTATTAACATCAACCATTACTTCTTCACTTTCACCAGTTAACATTGAAGTATCAAGATTAGTATTGCCTTCTATAACTATACCATCTACTGGTACTTTTTCACCCTTTTTAATAATTAATTTATCCCCCACTTTAATATCTTCAACATTTATTCTAACAACACCATTTTTAGTAGATAAATTAGCAAATGGCACTTTTAATGTTACTAAGTTTTCTATTTCTTTTCTAGATTTATTTAGAGCTTTTTCTTCTAATATTTTACCTATTGTATATAAACCTATTACCATTAATCCCTCTAAGTGTTCTCCTAATAAGAAAGCTCCAACACAAGAAATAGTAATTAATATATTTTCATCTAAAGTATGACTTTTGAATAATAACCTAATAGCCTTTAAAAAGACTTTATAAAGTAATAATACATAAGCTACTATAAAAAGAATAGTCTTAATAGTATTATCCATATCAACAAAATAAGCTATTAAACCAATAATAACTGCAATAATTAGTATTGATAAATGAAATTCATGTTTATGTTCTTCTTCAAACGATATAGTTGCATCTGGTTCAATACTTTTAACAATATTATTAATTTCTTTTAAACTAAATTCTTTATCAGATTTATAGATTAATTTCTTAGTATTAAAATTTACTATTACTTCATTTAAATCATCTCGATTATTTAGTTTTTCTTCTAATTTTCTTGCACAATTAGGGCAATCTAAATTATTTATATTACAAATATATTTTTTCATTCTTCCTCCTTATGTATAACATGACATGTTGCAACTTCAACAACACTAGATACATGATCATCATCTAACATATAATAAACTTCTTTTCCTGATTTTCTAGCTTTTACTAAACCATGGTCTTTTAATAATTTTAATTGATGAGAAATACTTGATTTAGTCATATTTAAAAGATTAGCTATATCACATACACACATTTCATTATTATCTAGTGCATATAATATTTTAAGTCTAGTATCATCACCAACTATTTTAAAAAATGTACCTACTTTATTAAACATAGTATCATTTAACATCTTCTTTTTAGTACTTTCTACTACTTCTTTATGTATTATATTACAATCACAAATATCTTCTTTCATGTTCACCACCATATTAATTATAGTTGAATATATATTCAACTGTCAAGTATAAAAAAACTCTATTTCTAGAGTTATTTTACCATGAATTACAAACTTCATTACTAGATCCATAGATTGTTGTTCCTGATTTGTTTGACTCTGTTATCCATGGATAATTAGTCATACTTCTAATAGTTGAACATGTTTTATTAATAGTTATAGTTGCTGGATTTCCTTGTGTTAATGAAGATCTTGAAAATGCTGAATTACCAATAGTACTTATTCCACTACCTATTGTTATAGTTGATAAAATATTATTAGAAAATGCATTTTTAGCTATAGTAGTTACATTATTTGGAATATTTAAAGTAGTAATATTATTATCTTCAAAAGCAGAATTGCCAATAGAGACTAATCCACTACCTAATGTAACATTGGTGATATTCTTACGATAGAACGCACATGCACCAATTTGTGTAACCCTGTCCGAAATAATAAGATTTGTAATATTATTTACATTATGTAATCCAATATATCCTTCAGTGCAATTGCTTGATCCAACATTAGTTTCATTTCCGCCATAATTACCATCCATTATTACAGTAGTAATTTGGTTATCGTTAAATACTCCATCTGGGTGTACCCAATCTATATTACTAGGAATAGTAATAGTTTCTAATTGATTATTAGCAAATGCATTAGGATAAATAGCTTTTAAGTTATCAGGAAGAGATAGACTTGTTATTTGATTATTTGCAAAAGCATTTTGATATATCATCTTAACTCCACTTGGGACAACAACTTCTGTTAAATTATTATGGGCAAATGAATAAGATCCTATTTCCCGTAACGTACTTGGAATTTTTATACTAGTCAATCCTTTATTATCAAATACTCCATTATCAGCTTCTAAACTATCATTATATTCACCTTTTAGTTGAACTACTTTAGTATTTGAAACAACATGATTAGTTTCAAACACAATATTATTTGTTACAAAGAAACTTAAATTTGAAGAATCAAAATTTCCATAATCTAATTGCTCTTGGAATGTTTGTCCCCACATTGTACCAGTTCCACTACAAAATGCTGACATACTCTCACCATTATTTGTGTCTACTGACCATTCCATTTCATTAGTTATATAATTTGAACATAAACTTACTTCAGTAGATGTTACTCCACTATTAAATTGATATGTCTTATATGATGTTTCCAAATATGATGGAATTGTTACTACACCACCACAACTTGCATCATAATTTGTAATATTCGTTTTATATCCCGCTTGTCCAATTACATCTAAATTTAGTAATTGACCTAATACATATTCATCAAATCTATCAAATTCAAGGGACTCTTCAAATGTCTCGTTATAATATTCTGCAGTTCCTAAGCAAAAGTTTTCGTATCCTCCAACAATATAAAAACCACCATTTGCAAAATAATTTGTACATGCACTTAATCTATCTCCTGTCATTTCTTTAATGACATATTCAGGTCTTGGACCCGATGTTGTAAAGCAACTACCTGGTGTTGATTCTTCAACTACCCATGTACCTACTCTTGCTTCAACCTTTACTTTAAATGATAACGCATTATTTCCTTTTAAACTACTCCATTCAGAAGTAGATAACACTACTTTACCACTTGACCAATCAGTATTAGCTTCTGGTGTATCAGTTATAGCTATTCTATCTGCATCGATATATGCAGTTATAGTAACACTTCCATTTATACCAGTATCTCCTGGTGCAATATACCCTACTAAAATATATTTATCCGGTTGAACTATTCCATCTCCTGTTAATTCATAAATGGATGTATTACCACCATGAACACCATAATAATCATTACTAGATGTTCCAACACCAGTTATTTGTGCGTTAAAAACTAATGGAATTTTCTTATCATTTATTGTATTATGTACATCACTAAAAGAAACAAGATATTCTATACCCTTACTTGAATCTGTATTTCCAGTAATAGATATAGTTACACTATCATGATTACCTACATCAGTACTTAATTCACTACTTGTTATTGGGAAAACATTAGTTAAATTAATATTACCATTTTGGCTAGTATTAAAGTATATATCACCTACACTAAAATTATTAGCTAAACCAGTTTTTGTGTAATTAAAGAATGAATATGTTACGCCAGTTAGTATAAGTAATAAACCTACTACACCTATTATAATGGAGTTTTTTCTTACTTTTTCCATAAAATCATATCCTTATATCATCATTATATACTACAAATAAAAAAAAGCAAAATTACTTTTGCTTATATATTATTGTTGACCCTAAATTTAAATGATATTCATTAGAACCAGTAGCTTTTTCATTATAAACAAGAACAATATTAAATGTTTGTTTACTACCACTTTTTAATATACTACCTACAGTATCATTACTATGAATAATACTACCATCAGCTGGTAAAATAGTATAATCAATATTCTCACCATCTATATCATTTAATCCAGATAATGTTAGGGCATATAACTCTGCATCTCTAATACTAGTATTTTCTACTTCAATATTAAAACTTATTTTATCTCCTGGTTTAAATAGTACTGCACTAAAGTTTAAAGTAGTACCAATAGTAGATACTTCTTTAGTTAACTCTGCACTACCACTTTTCTCTATATCAGATATATTAGTAATATTAACTCCCCATTTATCGCCAGAGATAACATTTTTACCTGTATAACCTTGATTCATAGTTGCATATGAAGTTGAAAGACGCCATATAAGTATTCCAACTATCACAACAACTATTCCTAAAAGTATATATCTCTTTCTTATATTTTTCATACACATCTCCTAACATAATTATGTCATAATATTATTTTTTTTACAATATACTTAACATAAATGAATTATTTCTAAATTATTAGGATCTTCATTAATTAATCTAGCTAATTCATTCTTATCTCTATAACCATTTATTTTAGTAGCAATACTTCTTACAGTATCATAAAACATATATGGATTAGTTATAATAATATCATAAAAGTTATTAACACCAATATTTTTAAATAAATTTAATATTTCTTTTACTTTCTCTTCATTATATAAAAATATATCAATATTAACTTCTGCAACTTCTAATATTTTTTCAATATTCTTTATTTGTTCATCAGTAATACCATATTCTTTTAAATAATTCATATCTTTAATTCATCCCCTTTAATACTATCACGTATTTCTTCAAATATATCTTTATTAAAGTAAGAACCATATACAACAGCTGTTAATAACATATTATGGTCAATATAACCAAACTTTTTCTTTAATGCTGTTAAATTACGTAATGCTTTATATCTTGAAACAATTATATTACCAAATACATAAACATATTCATTTCGTACTATTTTCTTTCTTCCACTACTAAAGTCATCATCATTACTTACAAAATCTTCCAAATGATTTACTTCCTCTTCATCTAATACATCTTTATCATAATATGGATTTATTACTCTATCAGGTGAATTATTATATTCTCTTATAGTATCAGTATATAAACTATAATTATCAATTAATGGTGAATAATCAACAATAAAATTATCATTAATAAAATTATTCATCTTATTATTATCATAAACTATACCTTTATCTTCATCATCTATTAATTCAATTGGAGATTTGGTACCTGCTTTCTTACTAGAGAAGAATAATTTATAAAAATCCTCTTTACTACTATTTTGAATCTTATAAAACCAATAAATATAATCATTATAAGAAGTAGTAGCTAATCTAGAAATATTACGTTGATAATAATTTAGAATACTAATATTTCTTTTTTTACCTATTAGTTCAAAATCTTCAAATCTTGGAACAGCTCTTTCTATTTCATTAAATACAGTATTTCTTGGAGAATTTAATAAACCTAATTCTGTAGCTAAATGTATTTTTTCTTCTAAATCAACGATTACAAGGGCTGGTATTTTTACATTTTGAAAACCAAATTGTTTAAATAACTCAATATTCTTTTTAATGAAAGATGGATCTTTCATTAATACCCACATATTATCCATGTTTTCTAAATCAAGTTTATTAGTGAAAATATTTTTATTCTCAGTAATTAAACGAACATTTTCCCATAAATCATCATCACATAAATTATGAATTGATGCATATAATGGACATTCTATTATTTCATCATCATTTACTCTAATTGCTGCTGGATATTTCTTTTCACCACTTGCTTCATTAATCCAAAGACATGATGCATCATCAAGAAAATATATACTTTTAATATTCTGTTTCTTTGGTAATACTCTTTCATGATAAAAATCTCTTACAAATTCAAATCTTCCATATAAAGCAATTGTAACTAATGGTAATAATGAAAATTTATCTATTATTTTTTCTTCTTTAAAGAACTCTAATATCTTCTTAGTATTATCCATATCTATTCTAGAACATATTTCATCTTTATATTTATAAAATAAACCTGGATCTGCTCTATCATAGAATGATCTAAATAAATTAATTATTTCACGAATATCTGTTTTAGAATTAGAAATATCTTTTGTTACTTCTAAAAAACTAACTAATTCTTGAATATCACGATATGATAAATTTTCATAATCAACTACTTCAATGAAAGCTTCAATCATTTTAAAATTATAGTCTTTCTCTTGATTATCAGGGTCAATCGCATTTTTTAATTTCTCTAAATTATCTAATAATTCACTTGGTTTATTATATTCATTAGCTGATTTCTCTAAACTCTTTTTAACTTCTTCTAATCTATCTTTAAAACATTTTAAATCATGATGTTGTTTTTCTGAAAGAGATAAAGTACTAACAAATCTTTTTTTAATTATTAATGAATTTTTAACATCACTAATACATTTTTTATAATCAATAATTCCAAAACTCTTAGTATTTTGATCAACTAGATTAATAGCTACATCAAAATTATATTCAATAAGTTTTTCTTCATCATTAACTGCTTCTAAAGCTAAATTAATAGTTTCAAGATTTTTATTAATATTATCTATTTCTGTCGAATTACTATGTTTTAAATCTTCTATTTTACTATTTAATATATCTAATATAGCCATTACTATCTCCTTTCGTTTATTTTACTCTACTATTAAAAATTCTATCTATTAACTCCATTTGAAGTTTAAGATAATTTTTATCCTTTACTTCAATACAATCTATTTGATTACAAACAATTCCCATATTACGTCTCATTGCTTGTTTAAATCTATTTTCATAATTAAAATCATCAGTATTAGACATACCTAAAATTAACACTTTATCTCCTACCATCGCATATGATAATTTAAAATCTCGTGTTATTAATATATCTATTCTTTTATTTATTGCATCTTCTATATTATCAACACCACTCATGTGTCTTATTTCCCCACGAGTATCATGTAAATAAGTGCGACTAGCAAGTATTGGAATATATTCTTTAAGTGCCGCTCTATTAAATGATAATAATCTTCTATCGGCTAATGGTCTATAAAATAAATCTAATGCAAGAAAAAAGTCTTTATCATAATCTACTTCATCTATATTTGGCATTTGTCCACTTAGTTTATTTATCATTAAATCATATTTATTAATTAATTCCTCTAAGTTTTTATTTTCTTTATTTAAATTAACTTTATCCATCATTAAATCTTTAACAGTTTCAATTAAACTATCAATTTTTGTTTTAATTTGTGAAAAAGCGATAACATATATTTTTAATAAAGTTGATTTATCATAATTATCTAAAGATATTTGATCAAAATTACTAACTTCACTTTCATATTTAGTAATTTCTTCAACACTCATTTTTCCAAAAATATTAGCACAATTAGATAATAATTTTTTATATTCATTATTCTTTTCTTCATATATTTTTATTAATTCTTCTGCTTTATTAGTTGATTTAATAATTTTAGCTTCTTTAGCTTCTTTATTTTCAATTTTTTCATTTTCTTTAACTGCTTTTATAACAAGAGAATATAACAATACATCTTTTTTAGTTTTATCATCTAATTCAAATTTATCTAATAATTCTTGAATTAAAGATTGGTCTATTACTTCACCACTTATTAATCCTTCATATTGTTTTATTAATTCATCAGTCTTTTTTATTGTTTGTGGTAAATTATTATATTCATCTTTTAATTGAGTTATTACTGGATGATTAATAATATCATTATATAATTGACCAACTGCATCATTATCCAAATTATTATTTTCTTTAAGGAAATCTAACCCATCCAAATATCTTTTTAAACCTAAATTAAAGTATGATAAAAAAGTACGATAACTAAATATCTCTTTAACATTTAATGCACATACCTTTTTCATTTCATCAAGTTTTGGTAAGTGAATTTCTAATTCTTTAATACGATTATTATTCTTATTATTAGTCGCATTAAGACTACGTAATTCACTTTCTACTTTTTGAATAAAAAGATGCCAAGATTCACTTATTTCGGGTAATATTTGACTTGATAATTTGGAATTTTGCATATACGCTCCTATTCTATAATTATTATAGCATAATTATAACTGTGAATAAATAAAAAAAATAATTTTTTACAAGAAATATTTATAAAAAAAAGTTTAGATAACTAAACTTATTTTTTCTTTGTATCACTAGCATTAGCACTTAATGCTGCTTTTACAAACGTTTCTACATTTGCTCTTATTTCTCCACGAATATTATCCGAATCAATATAATGTACTCCAAATTCTTTTAATACGCTTTCTAAATAAGGAATAGATACTAATAATTCTTCTCCTTTTGATGATGTGTAACTATAAATTAGTTTTAAATAATTATTCTTATCTAATACTTCTTCTTCACTTTTAGTTAGTCTGCACATATCTGACTGGTATCTTCTAAATTTAGGATAAATAGCAATAGAAGCACTATCATCATCATATGGTAGTTTTTTATATGTATCAATCAATCCTTTACATATATCTAAAAGAGCTAAATCATTTGTTCTTTTTTGATTATTTATAAATGAATTAATAATTTTTTCTTCTTTATCTAGTCTACTTAATGTTGAATTAATTTCATCGATATAATCTTTTGTTAAAGATATTTGTTGATTTTTATAATTATCTATAACATATTTAATAAAATCTTCTGCTTGTTTCTTAGTAAAAGATATAATTAATTCATCTTTTACATCCCCATGTTTATAACATGCTTTATGTTTTACACTTATTCCATGCTTTTCAAAGAAAGCTTTGTTAAGTGTTAATAACTTGTCACATTTACTATTATAATAAAGTTTATCCATTTGAGACTTAGTACAATATGAAAGTGCTGCAAGTACATTATTACATTCTGGTACTTTAATAACCTTTTTTACATCAGCAGCTCTATAAAAAAACTCTTGATAAAATTCAGTCATATCAGGATGAGGATCATTAAGTGCATTTAAGTCATCTTCTCTATTCATAATATATGAACTAATTATCGTTTTAGTAATAAAAGTTGTAAATTCTCTTCTATTATCAGGAATACTACTAATCATTTTTCTAATTTCTTTTTGTCTCTTTATTTCTCTTCTTTCTGAAACTGGTATTTTTCTTTCCTCTTTTTTCTTTTCAATTTCTTCTCTTTCTTGTTGAAAAAGAGCTTCTAAATTTTTATCCATAATTCCCCCAAAGTCGTTTTTTATAATAACAAAAATGGTTTTTCATGTCAATAAAAAAATAGTTAGATAACTAACTATTTAATATTGATTATTTCTCTTACTTCTTTTTCACTATAAGCAACTGTTACTTTATCACCAGATTTAATAAATGGTAACTTATTAGCATTTATTTTAATACTAGCTCGATATTTCTT
>JAEEGL010540427.1_pt1 | contig 20390 bp, 20 predicted proteins | sample 9134231 | NCBI WGS metagenome assembly JAEEGL01 (sample SAMN16246548, study PRJNA631951) | gut metagenome | biome: gut microbiome; feature: rumen; material: fiber-attached | host: Bos | place: Iran: Karaj | collected 2018-10 | reverse complement strand
CCGCCGCATCGCACCGAAAGAGTGGAATTTTTACGCCGAAACGTCGCTGTGCGTGCCGGAGACGATGCTGACCGCCGCGGCGGGATCGATCGATCACTTTTACGTTGACGTGAAGGATACGGACGCCGCGATATTCGAGCGCTACACCGGCGTCAACGCCGCTTCTTCCGTCCTCCGCAACCTTTCCGCGCTGCTTAAGCTGACCGGCCCCGACCGCATCACGGTCCGGCTGCCGCTGATCCCGGAGTATAACACGCCCGCGGACGTCCGGCAATCAAGAGCGCGGCTCGAGGACTTGGGCGTCGTCAATTTCGACCTTTTCACCTACAAAATCTGACCCTCTGTTTTTGAACACTGGTCTGCGGCCTGCGTTTTCAGAAAAGCAAGACAAATTCGCTCAAACGGGTGTTTTTGTCTGTCATTCTCGCTCATTTCAGGGGCAAATCAATGGTCATAATAAGACAAGGTTGTTCAAATGAGCTGCTTTGTCTTATTTTTACCCGCCTCAGCCTTCAAAAAATAAGACAATATGTCTCAAACTGGCGTAATTGTCTTACATTCGGGTTTCCACGCAGTTCTCAGATGCAGCAGGCCGCGGATCCAGGCAATAACGGTGGTTAGACTGCGCTTAACGTGTTCATGCGTAAGCCCTGCGGGGGAGGAAAATTCGGGTTGCTTTTTAAAAAAAGGAGGAGTATAATGCACCGTGTGTTGCCTTGTTTTATACTTAAGGCAGGCGGCGCTGTGCGTTCGGCGCACGGGAAAAAGGAAACGGATTGGCTGGAAGCAAACCTATGAGATTCTATGCGGCCGACAAGGCTGAGCAGAAAAAAATAGTTGACAAACTTTGGATGGACGTGGCGGAAGGCCGTGTCAGCAGAAAGACCGCGAGGAAAGTGTACGTGCGCAGAAAGGCGTTGTCCGGGCGCAGAGTGAAGAGCGGTCTTGCGGACATATTCGGGAAGTCATTCTATGAATCGCTGGGAGCAGTTGCCGCCGTGGCGCTGTGTCTGGTCGCCGCCCTCGGATTTTGCCAGATGAAACGCTCCAACGATGCGCTCCGCGCGAAAAACAGCACACTGGCCGCCGAAAAGCAGGCACTTAATCAGGATATCGACCAACTCAATTCAAATATAGGGCTGCTGAATGCCGCGATCGAACGCTATGAACAGCTCACCGAAGAGCAGAAAGCGGAGATCAAAGAAAAAGAAGCCGACATTCTGGCCGGCAAGCAGCTGATCGAAGAACTTGAACTCAAACACCAGAACGATCTGTCCGCCGTCACTGAGGCCGAAGAAGCGCGCCTGCAGGAACTGGTGGATATGATAAACGACCTCGATATTTTCAGCGACCTGACCTCCCGGTCGGGGAATCTGTACGAAGCTACGCGGGAAATTGACGCCGCTACCACCACGCTCCGCCGTGTGCTGGGGGATACGGAAGAGGCGGATGCGGTCATTGACCACCTGAACGATGAATCGAAAAAGATCAAAAATTACAGAAACCACTACCCGGATTACTTCCCGGTGGACGGTACCTCAGTAAGTTCGTCGTACGGCTGGCGTCGCGATCCGTTTACGGGTGAGAGCAAGTTCCACAAGGGAATGGATATCGTATGCAGCATGAACACGCCGGTGTGGGCCGCTGCGTCCGGCACGGTGATCGAAGCCGGTGAAAACGGCAGTTACGGCCTCAACGTAGTGATCGACCACGGCAACGGCATCGTGACCAGATACGCGCACCTTAACAAGATCATAGTAAAAGTCGGCGATACAGTTAAAAAGTCCGACAAAATCGCATACTCGGGCATGACCGGGCGGGCGACCGGGCCGCACCTTCACTTCGAAGTGATCGTGAACGGCGAAACGCAGAATCCGAAATACTACGTCGGTACGAGCGCATGACACTGCCCGTAACCGGTTCAAAGCGGTGGGCACTTGAAAACATACAGTCAAAATCAAAAAAATATAAAGATGTCGATAAATATCGCCCGCGAAGTTGAGCGGCACGGAGGCTGCGCATATTTCGTGGGCGGTTTTGTCCGCGATATGCTGATGGGGCGTACGCGCGGGAAAGTGAAGGATATTGACATCGAAGTACACGGGCTCAGACCGGAGGAACTCGAAGCGATCCTCAAAACGCTGGGCGAAGTCACGACGATGGGCGCCAGTTTCGGTGTGTTCAGCCTGCGGCATTATCAGATTGACATCGCGATGCCCCGCACGGAGCATGCCACCGGGAGAGGGCACAAGGATTTTACGGTGTACGTCGATCCGTTCATCGGGGCAAAAAACGCGGCGCGGCGGCGGGATTTCACGGTCAACGCGCTGATGCAGAACGTGCTCACGGGCCGGGTGCTGGATTATTTCGGGGGACAACAGGACCTTGAACGCGGCATCCTTCGCCACGTCAATGACGACAGTTTCGTTGAAGATCCGTTGCGGGCGTTCCGCGGCGCGCAGTTCGCGGCCCGGTTCGGATTCGAGGTGGCGCCGGAGACGATCGAGATCTGCAGAAAAATGGACGTTTCGGCGCTGTCGACGGAGCGTGTTTTCGGCGAGACGGAAAAGGCGCTGATGCAGTCGGCAAACCCCGGTATCTACTTTGAGGTGCTGGCAGAAATGCGGCAGCTGGATCACTGGTTTCCGGAGGTCCGGGCCTTCGCGTACAACGACAGTGTACTTCCGGCGGAACGGCCGGAACAGCTGTCGAAACTGTTGACAACGGCGGCCGGATACCGCAGATCCGTTTCGGAACCGCTGGGATTCATGTGCGGGGCGTTGACGCTGGCGCTGGGGGGCAATACGAGCTGGCTCCGAAGGCTCACCAACAACCGCAGGCTGCTGTGGTACAGTAAAAATATTGCCGCCGTTGCAGCCGGTACGGTCAAATACGCGGCGGACGCGGTGCATTCGGCGAAAGACGCGGCGCAGCCGGCAGCGGAGACCGTCAAATTGCACGAAGCGGAGCGCATGGAACTGCTGGACCGCGGGATCCCGGCCGCGGACGTGCAGAAAATGGCCCGCGTCGTACTGAAAAACGACAGATTTTTGTTGCCCGGGCTGCTCAAGTTCGGCGATAAAAAGGCGATAGAACGGGAAAACCGCGAGCTGGCGGAGTTGTTCGCAGCTCGAGACACGCTGCCGGCAGTGACCGGTGCAGATCTTTTGGGAGGCGGCCTGGCCGCCGGTCCGGATTTTTCCCGCGGCCTGAAATACGGGCGCAGCCTGCAGCTGGCCGGCGTGGAAAAGGGAGAGGCGCTCACGCGTGTGCTGAAGTTGTTAAGAGAGGGTGAATAGACCTTGGTAGATATATCTTTACTTGGTACGGCGGGTGCCGTGCCGCTGCCGAACCGGGCACTCACGGCGTGCGTTATCACCGTGAACGGACGGTCAATACTGATCGACTGCGGCGAAGGCACGCAGACCGCGGCGCGCCGGGCGGACGTCAATCTGATGCGGACGGATGTAATTGCCCTCACGCACTATCACGGCGACCATATTTTCGGCATTCCCGGGCTGCTGCAGAGCTTCGACCTGGGCGAACGCACCGCGCCGCTGTATATTGTCGGACCGGTGCGGCCCGGATTGTCCATTGAGCAGGAACTGGGGCCGGTTCTGGCGTTGACCGGACGGCTCAGCTACGAACTGCGTCTGATCGCGATGCCCGAAGACGGGCTGAAACTGCACAAACTGGCGCGGGAATGGCCTGAACCGGCGCGGCTGGAGGCGTTTCGCACGGAGCACCGGGTCAACAGCCTCGGCTACACGTTTTCCCTCGGCCGCGCCGGTAAATTCAACGCGGCGGCGGCATCGAAACTCGGCGTGCCCAAGATCCTGTGGCGCGTGCTGCAGGGCGGGGCATCGGTCAATATCGACGGCAATGAGGTATTGCCCTCCGATGTCATGGGCCCGCCACGGCGCGGCCTCAAAGTGGTGTTTTCGGGAGATACGATGTACTGCGACAGCCTGGTCAACGCCGCCCGCGGCGCGGATCTGCTGATCTGCGAGGCAACGTACGGAAGCAGCGATCAGGCGTCGATTGCCGCCGACTACGGCCACATGACGTTCGCGCAGGCGGGCCTTACGGCGGCGCAGGCGGGAGCAAAACGGCTCTGGCTCACGCATTTTTCGCAGCGCATCACGGATCCGGCGGAGTTCCTGCCGAACGCGGCAGAGGTGTTTCCGGCCGCGGAATGCGGGTTCGACGGGAAAAAAGTCACGTTGGAATTCGATAATTGAAAATTGTTAAAAAAAGTGCTTGACATCCTGTGTAAATGGGTGCATAATATGAGTGAAAGTTGTTTCACTTTGTATACCATTCATTTTACGGGAGGATAAAGCAATGTTCGGCGAAAGACTCAAACAGTTACGTCAGGAAAACAATTACACCCAGGAGCAGCTGGCGGAGATGGTGGATATCTCCAAGCGCACACTTATCAATTATGAGCAGGGAAGATGCTATCCGAAGCAGACCGAGATCCTTTCGAAGCTGGCTTCCGTCTTCAATGTTACTGTGGATTATCTGATCTCCGAAGAGGACAGGTACGTGCAGGAAGCATCCGAGCGCGGCGGCGGCAGCGCGGCGAAGGAAGTCGCGGCGTTTCTCACCAGCGCACGGACAATGTTTGCCGGCGGCCGGCTCAGCGAAGAGGACAAAGACAAAGTGATGCGCAAGCTCAACGAACTGTACTGGGATTCGCGGGCGAAGAACCGGAAAAAGTACGGCAAGGGAGAAAAATGATAAGTGATAAGTTTTAAGTTTTAAGTGATAAGTGATAAGTTTTAAGTTTTAAGTGATAAACTGATCCTTATCACGTTGTCAGACGCACGGAAGGAAGTGCTTTGCGCCGGAGAGGTGTGCATTTGCCGGCCGTGTATTTGTTTCGGCTTTGTATTGATAATATGGCGTTACATATGATAAAATACCGGTGACAATTCGCCGGAGGTGATCGTTTTGGCGGTTGACTATATTGAGCAGGCCGCATTTGCGTTGACGAAAAAATTTTATACCTCAGATCCGTTCGAGTTGTGCAACTGCCTGGGCGTGACGGTACAGACAGACGACATCGGCACCCTCAAAGGAATGTATGTTTACATCAAGCGCAACCGGTACATCGTGCTGAGCGACCGGCTGAGCCCGGAAATGCGGCGGCTGGTACTGGCCCATGAACTGGGGCATGATCAGCTGCACCGGGAGTCGGCAAAGTACAGTTTTATACAGGATTCGGAAGTGGTCGATCTTAACGACCGTACCGAATACGAGGCCAACGTTTTCGCGGTCACGCTGCTTATTGACGATGAAGAATTTCTGGATCTGGCGCGCAGCGGAGAGAGCGTTGAACGTATTGCCCAGAAGCTTAAGACCGACCCGAACCTGGTGGTGCTGAAGAGCCGGCTCATGAGGAACCGGGGATTCCGGATCACAGCGTTCGAACACAGGGCGGACTTTCTAAAGGACTGATGTGTCATGATCTCGTTTGAAAGCGATTATATAACCGGAGCACATCCGGAGATACTGAACAAGCTGGCGGAGACGAATCTCGAGAGTCTGCCCGGATACGGCGCGGACAAATATTGCGAGAGCGCGAAACTGAAGATCGCCGCCGCCTGCTGCCGCAACGTAGATGTGGAGCTGCTTACGGGCGGGACGCAGACAAATGCTATCGTCATTGCTGCGCTGCTGAAAGACTACGAGGGCGTCATTGCCGCGCAGACCGGGCACATCAACGCCCACGAGGCGGGTGCGGTGGAATACGCGGGGCATAAGGTATTGCCGATCCCCGGAGTCAACGGCAAGCTGGAAGCCGCGGCAGTGGACAAATACGCCGCGGGCTTCTATTCCGACGCCAGCCGGGAGCACATGGTGTTTCCGGGAATGGTGTACGTGTCGTATCCCACCGAGTACGGAACGTTGTATACGAAGCGCGAGCTTACGGATATTGCCGCCGTGTGCCGCAAATACGATATGAAACTGTTTCTGGACGGTGCCCGGCTCGCGTACGGCCTGATGAGCCGGGAATGCGACCTTTCGCTGGGCGACCTGTGCGATCTGTGCGATGTTTTCTATATCGGCGGCACCAAAGCCGGCGCACTGTGCGGCGAAGCGGTGGTGTTCACGAAACAGAACAAGCCGCCGCATTTTCTGAATTTTATAAAAAAGCGCGGGGCGCTGCTGGCCAAGGGCAGACTGCCGGGCGTGCAGTTCGACGCGCTGTTTACCGACGATCTCTATTTCCGGATCGGGCTGCACGGGATCCGGATGGCGGAAAAGCTCAGGACCGTGCTCTCCCGGCACGGGGCAGAGTATTATGTTGATTCACCGACGAATCAGACGTTTGTGATCGCTGACCGGGCAATGATGCAAAAGCTGGAAGGCAATATCCGCGTAGACCTGTGGGAGAGATTAGATGAAGAACGCACGGTGGTGAGGTTCGCCACCTGCTGGTCAACGACGGACGAGGATCTGGCATATCTTGACCGGGTGCTCGGATAAAGAGGGGAATGCACTTTAGGTGACGCGATATAAGGTAAGTGGAATGAGCTGCGCCGCGTGCAGCGCGCGCGTTGAAAAGGCGGTCTCGAAGGTAGAGGGCGTGGAGTCCTGTGCCGTAAGTCTGCTTACCAATTCTATGGGCGTGGAGGGAAATGCGACGCCGGAAACTGTTATTGCCGCCGTGGAAGCCGCCGGTTACGGAGCGGAACTGATGAGCGGAGCCGGAGCTGCCACCTCTGCCGCTGCCGTTGCCAACGCCGCCGCGGACGGCGCGCCGCTAAACTCTACGAAGCGTGCCGCCGTTGACCCCCGGGAAGAAGCGCTGAAAGACCGCGAGAGCCCGGTACTGCTGCGCAGACTGATCGTTTCCGCGGTATTTCTGTTGATCCTGATGTACTGCTCCATGGGGCATATGATGTGGCACTGGCCGCTGCCCGCGGTGTTCGATCAGCCGGTGTTTATGGGGATCGTGCAGATGACCATTGCGGCCATCGTGCTGGTCATAAATCAGAAGTTTTTTGTGAGCGGGTTCCGCGCATTGTTCAAACTGGCGCCCAATATGGATACGCTGGTGGCGCTGGGCTCGGGCACTTCGTTTATTTATTCTTTCGCACTCCTGCTGATAATGGCGGACGCGGTGAGCCGCGGCGACGCGGAAACGGCTATGCGCCTTGAAATGAATCTGTATTTCGAGTCCGCGGCCATGATACCTACGCTGATCACGATCGGCAAACTGCTGGAAGCTAAATCCAAAGGAAAGACGACCGACGCGCTGAAGGGGCTGTTCAAACTGGCGCCGCGCACCGCCACGGTCGTAGTTGACGGCGAAGAGCGCACGGTCAATATCGAAGAAGTGAAGGTCGGCGACGTGTTTGTGGTCCGGCCCGGGGACAACATTCCCGTGGACGGCATCGTGGAATCCGGCAGCGGCGCGGTCAACGAGGCCGCCCTGACCGGCGAAAGTCTCCCCGTGGAGAAGACGGAAGGCGACGGCGTATACACCGCCACGGTCAATACCACAGGCTACATGCGCTGCCGCGCCACGCGGGTGGGCGAAGACACGACGCTGAACCGTATCATCAAAATGATGTCGGACGCGGCAGCAACCAAAGCGCCGCTGGCCCGGATCGCGGATAAGGTATCTGCGATATTTGTGCCTGTAGTGATGGGCATCGCGCTGCTCACGCTGGCGGGCTGGCTGATAGCGGGCAAAGCGTTTTCGTTCGCCATCGCGCGGGCGATCACCGTGCTGGTCATCAGCTGTCCCTGCGCGCTGGGGCTGGCAACACCTGTGGCGATCATGGTGGGCAGCGGCGTGGGCGCCCGCAACGGAATCCTGTATAAGACCGCCGCTTCGCTGGAAACGCTGGGCCGCGCGAAGACCGTGGCGCTGGATAAGACCGGCACGATCACAAAAGGGGAGCCCGCGGTGACGGAGATAATACCCTTCGGATCTGTCGACGCCCGGACGCTGCTCACACTGGCTGCGGCGCTGGAGTCCGGCAGCGAACATCCGCTGGGCAAAGCAGTTCTGCAAAAGGCGCGGGAGGCCGGGCTGGGACTGCCGGTGATCACCGGATTTGAGGCGCTGCCGGGTTCGGGCCTTTCGGCGGAACTGAGCAGTGAGTATGCCGGATTTGACCGCCGCGAGCTGTGCGGCGGCAGTATGGCGTATATTGACGGACGGTTCGGGTTGCCCAAGACGCTTAAAGCGTCCGGCGATGCGCAGGCATCGAAAGGCGCCACTCCGCTGGCGTTCGTGTGCGGCGACACGGTGCTGGGACTGATCTGCGTCGCGGACACGGTGAAGGACGATTCAGCGGAGGCGGTGGCGGAGCTGAAGGCCCTGGGATTGCAGACCGTGATGCTCACCGGCGACAATGCCCGCACCGCCGCATATATCGGAAAAGCAGCCGGAATAGATGAGGTATTGTCCGAAGTGCGGCCGGAAGGCAAAGCAAAGGCAATTAATGAACTGACTGCCCGCGGCAAGACCGCGATGGTGGGCGACGGAATCAACGACGCTCCCGCGCTGGTGAGCGCCGACGTGGGGCTGGCGATCGGGGCCGGGGCGGATGTAGCCATTGACGCCGCGGACATAGTGCTGGTGAACAGCCGGTTGTCCGATGTGGCAGCCGCGGTCCGGCTCAGCAAGGCTACGATCCGCAACATTTACGAAAACCTGTTCTGGGCGTTTTTTTACAACCTGATCTGCATCCCGCTGGCTATGGGCGTATTCGGGCTTACGATGAAGCCGATGTACGGCGCGGCGGCAATGAGCCTGTCCAGTTTCTGCGTCTGCATGAACGCGCTCAGGCTGAATCTGGTGAAGCTGCATAAGGACAAAAAGGAAGACAAAAAGGAGGCCAAGCCGATGACAAAAGTGATGAATGTTGAAGGCATGATGTGCATGCACTGCGAGGCGCGCGTCAAGAAAGCGCTGGAGGCGATTCCCGGGGTCACGGAGGCGGCGCCGGATCACGAGAAGAATATTTGCACGGTGACGCTGTCGCAGGATGTGCCGGACGATGTGCTCAAGGCGGCGGTCGAGGCGCAGGGCTATACGGTGAAATAAAAATGCGAATCGCGGATCGTAACAATAAAGCGCGGAAGTATGGCGTGCTGCTGCGTCTGGTTGCGGCGGCAATGCTCGCCCTGTTATTGGTGTGCCTGTCCGGCTGCACCGGGTTTTACGGTAAAAATGACGGGTTCAGCGGCTATTTGTCCATTCGTGTGAGCGACTGGAAGACCCGGGCGTTCGCGGCGGAGTACTACTGGAACGGGGACACTTCGGGAGAAGCGTTGACCATCACCATTCCGGATGAGTTTAACGGTGCCAAAGTCACCGCGCTGGGCGGTTATATCGGCACCGGCGTTCAGTCGCCGTTCCGGATCGTTCCGTCAACGGATAATAAGAGATTCGCGGATGAGGAGCATGCGGAGTTTGTCAGCCTCAACTCGGTCGACGAAACTGTGTGCGAACAAAGAACGCTCACGTTTACTTTGAACATCGGGAAGAATATCAGTAAGATCAGCAATATCGTTAGCGGCAGCCGGATCGCGGTACGCGAGGCGGACGGATCTACTGCTATTTACACGATCGATTTCTGCTTTGAATGCTCTCCGGATAATACGGTTTTCTACTCCCGGGACGGTATTCTGTACAGCCGAAGCGATGACCGGCCGGTTGCGGCAGTGTACGGTACCGTGGACGGCGAGACAGATTAACCTCGCTTCAGCCGGCGCACCCGGTTCACGTAACGCTCGAACTCGCCGGAGCGTATGAATTCGGCGAGGATCAGCTGGTCAAAGGTCGGCACCGGGCAGGAGTAGAAGCCGGACGTAGTTTTATACCGGCCCAGCAGCGCAAGCGGCAACACCATATACGATATGCGCAGCGACGGGGACAACGTCACGGAAAACGTGTTCATATACACCACGTTGCCGCGTTCGGAAAGCGCGTAGAGTGGGCTCATCGGGTGGCGCATCACCGTGAATTCCGATTCCACATCGTCTTCGATAATGTAGCGGTCCGGTGCGGCGGCCCAGTTAAGGTATTCGCGGCGCTTGCCGGCGTCCGCGGTCACGCCGGAGGGAAAGCTGCGGTACGGGGTGACGTGCAGCACCGAGGCCGAGGTGCGGGCGAGTTCGTCGGTCAATATGCCGTTGACGCCCAGCTTTAACAGTTCAAGTTTTGCGCCGCCGGCCCGGTAGATGCGGGCAATTTGCGAATACGACGGCGATTCGACGCCGAAGGTATTGTCCCGGCCGAACAGCCGGATCAGTCTTTCATACAAACAGTCCGAGCCGGAGCCGATGATGATCTGCTCCGGTTCGCAGTTTATGCCGCGGCTGCGCGCCAGAAAGTCGCGCAGCGCCTCGCGCAGTTCCGGGTGACCCTGGTACGGCGAGCGTTCGAAGATGCGTTCCTGGCGGCTGCTGAGCACCTGGCGCACGATCCTGGCCCAGGCAGGGAAGTGAAACGCGGGACCGGGGAGATCCAGCGCGGCCATGGCTTTGGTGTGTTGACGTTTCGCGGCGCTTTCCGGAGCGTCCGGTGTATTGACCGGGGGACGGTATTGACCGTCGCCGTAACTGACGTAATAGCCGCTGCGTTCGCGGGATTCCGCGTAGCCTTCCTCCGTGAGCAGCGCGTAGGCGTGTTCGACGGTGATGGGGCTGAGGCCGGTGTTGTCCGCAAGTGTACGTTTGGACGGAAGTCTGTCCCCGCGTTTGTAAACGCCGGAAGTGATCTCGTCAGACAACTTTTTGTATAGTTTGATATATTCGGGTTCGCGGGTACTGGACATTGCGGCCTCCGGTGAAAATATTGTTTAATTTGTTAAATCTGGTATTATAAAAAAGTTAAAAACTGACTATTTTAATAATGCCAGCATAAGTATATACTAAGCTTGGTCCGATTGCAAGCGGGCTGTGGGAGGCTGCTGATATGCACGATAACGTTTCTTTCAAAAATATAAAAAACTATACGCTGTGGATCTGCATCACCGCGTTTTTCATGGGGATCAACATCCTGATGAGCTCCTACGGCATTCCTGTGCCCGGAGGACATCTGTATCTGAACGACGTGATCATCTGTACCGCGGCACTGTTGCTGGATCCGGTGGCGGCAATGCTGGTCGGCGGAATCGGCGCGTTTCTGGGCGACTTTTTCTTCTATCCTACGCCGATGTTCGTGTCGCTGGTGACGCACGGGCTGCAGGCCTTCGTGATCTCGCTGATCGCGCATAGAATGATGAAAAAGCGGCCGCAGCTGGCGGGGGCGATAGGCGTTGCCGTCGGCGCGGTGATCATGGTGGTTGGTTACACGCTGGGCCGCGCGTACATTTACAGCACGCCGGAATACGCGGTGCTTAAGCTGCCGTTCCAGATACTGCAGGCCGTGGTCGGTGCGGTGGCCGGCTGGGTGATGGTGTACCCGCTGCGGCTGGGCAGGCTGTTCCACAAGCACGTCGAGATATACGGCAAAAAAAGCCGTTGACAACGCCGGCACAGGTGTGGTATACTTGTCAAGCGTTTTAGGTTGACAACGCCCGCCGAAATACAACAAAACAGCGGCGCCGACCGGAACGTAAAACCGGCCGGTGCCGTTTATTATTGCCGACGGAAGGTGCGCTATGGAACTGCAATCCGAAATGTACGAAATGGGAATGCTGATGGACTTCTACGGTTCATTGCTGACCGACAGCACGCTCCAAGTACTGGATATGTATTACAATCAGGATATGAGTCTGGCGGAGATCGGCGAAGTGCTGGGGATCTCGCGGCAGGGCGTGCACAGTTTCGTGACAAAAGGGAAGCAGCAGCTCACCGAACTGGAGCGCAAACTGGGACTGTACAGCCGGTTTCGGAAGATAAAAGCGCAGCTGGAGGAAGTGCAGACTGATTTCGAGCAGATAGACCGTTCTGTGTTGTCCGCATACGAAGCGCGGCTGCTGGACCGTATGCACCAGAAAGTGACGGACGTTATTGCCGGGCTGTGAGCCGGAAATTGACACTGATGATTCAAACGGAGAAGATATATGGCATTTGAAAGTTTATCCGCAAAACTGCAGGCAACGATCCGGCGCCTCCGGGGACAAACGCGCGTTTCCGAGAAGGACGTCAAGGAGTTCATGCGCGAGATCCGCATGGCGCTGCTGGAGGCGGACGTCAATTACAAAGTCGTTAAAGATTTTATTGCCCGCGTGTCTGAAAAAGCGGTGGGCCAGAGCGTGCTGGAGAGTCTGTCCCCGGGTCAGCAGATCGTGAAGATCGTTGATGACGAACTGGTGGACCTGCTCGGTGCGGATGATTATAAACTGAATTTTTCCAAACAGCCCCCCAACGTGATACTGATGTGCGGCCTGCAGGGCGCCGGTAAGACGACCGCGACCGCGAAACTGGCGCTGCATCTGCGCAAAAACGGGCGCAAACCGCTGATGGCGGCGTGCGACGTGTACCGGCCCGCGGCTATCAAGCAGCTGGAAGTGCTGGGAAAGCAGATTGACGTGCCGGTGTATACGGAAGACAGCGGCAAGCCGGTGGAAATTGCCCGCAACGCCGTTAAAAAAGCGTTGCGCACGCTGAACGACACTGTGATCGTTGACACTGCCGGCCGGCTGCAGATCGACGTCGACATGATGGAAGAGCTGAAGCAGCTGAAGAAAGCGCTGGATCCGTCGGAGATCCTGCTGGTGGTGGACAGCATGACCGGTCAGGAAGCGGCCAACGTGGCCAAAGCGTTCAACGAAGACCTGGACGTGACCGGCGTGATCCTGTCCAAACTGGACAGCGATACCCGCGGCGGTGCGGCGCTGAGCGTGCGGTCAATTACCGGCAAACCCATCAAATTCGCGTCCACCGGCGAAAAACTCAGCGAATTCGAGACATTTTATCCGAAACGTATGGCGGACCGCATTCTGGGCATGGGCGACGTACTGACGCTGATCGAAAAAGCGCAGGAAATGTACGATGAAAAGCAGGCTGTGGAGCTGGAAAAAAAGATGCGCGCTCAGACGTTTACGCTGGACGACTTCCTGGGCCAGCTCCGGCAGATCCGGAAAATGGGCGGCATCCGCGGACTGCTTAAGCTTATCCCCGGCGCGTCGCAGATCAACGACTCGCAGATCGACGAGGCGGCGCTGGGCAAGATCGAGGCGATCATCTGCTCGATGACTCCGAAAGAAAAGCGCAATCCCGACATACTGAACGCCAGCCGCCGCAAGCGCATCGCGGCAGGCAGCGGCACGACGGTGCAGGACGTCAACAAACTGATGCACCAGTTCGAGGATATGCGGGCAATGATGAAAAAAATGACGAGAGGCGGTATGGGCAAAAAAGGGTTCGGCAAAGGCTTTCCCGGCGGTTTTCCGGGCGTGTTCCCGGATGATTTCCCCGGAATGTGATGACGGATCCCGATTTGTTGATATATATCGAAAATCAAAGCATGGAGGTGAAATAAATGCTTAAAATCAGACTTAGAAGGATCGGTGCCAAGAAGGCTCCGTACTACAGAGTGGTCGTTGCTGAGTCCCACTACGCCAGAGACGGCAGATTCGTGGAAGAGATCGGTACGTACAATCCGCTGGTAGATCCTGAGGAAGTGAAGATCGACCTTGAAAAGGCGGCTGACTGGATGAAGAAGGGCGCTCAGCCTACCGACACCGTTAAAGTGCTGCTCAAGAAGGCGCAGGAAAAGGCTCAGGAAAACGCTTGATGAGGTGCAGATTACCATGGAAAAATTTCTTGAGACAATCGTCCGCCAGATAGTTGACGAGCCGGATCAGGTGTCGGTGACGCTGGAAGAGACCGAGAACAGCACGGTGCTGAAGCTGAGCGTTGCCCCCGGCGATATGGGGCGCGTGATCGGCCGCGAGGGCAAAGTTGCCCGCGCGCTGCGCACGGTTGCCAAGGCGGCGTTCCGGAACAATCCGAAACCGGTATACGTTGACATCGTGGAACTGGAATGAAATGATGCATAAATGAAGTCGCGGTACGTCCGGCCGGTGTGCCGGGCGGCTGCGGCTGTTTGCATCGTACGGGAGAATTAGTATGCTCGAAAACCTGCTGATCGGCGAAGTGGTAAGCGTGCACGGGATCCGCGGCGGCCTGAAGGTGAAGGCGCTTACGGATTACCCGGAGCGGTTTAAAAACACGGCGGAAGTGGATGTCAAACTGCCGTCGGACAGTGCCAGGTCGAAAGAGTTGTCGCACCGCTACAAGGTGTGCTACGCGTCCGTCGCCGGCAATACCGCGATCCTGTTGCTGGAAGGCATCGACGACCGTAATACGGCAGAGCTTTACAGGGGGGCAACGCTCTCTGTTCCGCGCGAAGCGGCCGTTGCGCTGCCGGAAGATACGTATTTTATCGGTGATCTGGTAGGCTCGAATGTATATGAACTGACGGATAATGCCGCTCTGCCTGCGGAGGCGGATTCGAAACCGGGACCGGTGTACGATGCCCATGCACCCGGGGTGGAACTGCTGGGCAAAGTGTTTGAAGTGATCCCCACCGGCAGCAACGACGCGTACGGCGTCCGCACGCCGGACAAACAAATTATTTACATTCCCGCGATCGCGTCCGTGGTCAGACACGTGGACGTGCGGCGCGGTGAGATATTCGTAAAGCTGCTCCCGGGCCTGAAAGAGGTATACCTGGGCGGCGATACGGGATCCGGTGTTGACGGCCCGGATCCGGATATGCAATGAAGCGGATAGATATATTGACCCTGTTCCCGGAAATGTGCGGCGCGGCGTTCAAAGAGAGCATCGTGGCGCGGGGGATAAAAGCAGGGCTGTTGGAAATAGATTGTCATCAGATTCGGGACTATACCGAAGACCGTCAGGGGAAAGTGGACGACTACCCGTACGGCGGAGGTCCCGGTCTTGTTATGTCATATCAACCTGTAAAGTCGGCGTACGATGCGGTCCTGGCCGCGCATCCGGCGGAAGACGGGCGCAAACCGTACACGATTTACATGTCACCCCAGGGCTCAAAATTCACGCAGAATGTGGCGAAGCGGCTGGCTTTACAGGACCGGCTGATCATCATCTGCGGCCATTACGAAGGCATGGACGAGCGGGTGATCGAGGATATCGTGGATGAAGAGATCTCGCTGGGGGATTTTGTATTGACCGGCGGCGAGATACCGGCGATGGCGGTGGCGGACTGCATTGCCCGCCTGGTGCCCGGTGTGCTGGCGTCTTCGGAAGCGTACGAAAACGAGTCTCACTCGGATATTTTGCTGGAATACGCCCAGTATACGCGGCCGGAAGTGATCGCGGGGCGGCGGGTGCCGGAAGTACTGCTGCGGGGCAACCACGCGGAGATCGAGACGTGGCGGAAGCAGAACGCGGAGGCGCGGACAATGGACAAGCGCCCGGATCTGTACCGCGCGTACGAACAACGCGAGCGGCTGCGCAGCACGTATTATTTTGACAACAGCGCCACCACGCGTCAATGGGACTGCGTGACAAAGCGCATGGAGGAAGTGGAAGACCGGTTCTTCGGCAACCCGTCCTCGCTGCACCGGCTGGGTTTTGAGGCGGAAAAAGAATTGACCGCAGTGCGCAAAGAGCTGGCGGCGCTGATCAGCGCCGAAAGCAGCGGCAATATATATTTCACTTCCGGAGCCACCGAGGCGAACAACTGGGTGTTCCGGGGCATATTGCCCGCCAACCCCCGCGCCGGCAGACATATCATCATTTCCGCGGTGGAACACCCGTCGGTTTACCTGGCGGCGGAGTCTCTGAAAGACTTCGGCTACGAGGTGGACGTGGCGCCGGTGGATGCGGACGGACGGGTCAACATAGAACGCTTTACGGCGCTCCTGCGTCCCGATGATACCGCACTGGTGTCAATCATGCACGTCAACAGCGAGACCGGCGCTATTCAGCCTCTCGATGCGATCGTACACGCGGTGCGCGCGGTGCGGCCGGAGGCGCTGATCCATTCCGACTGTGTGCAGAGCTTCGGCAAGCTGCCGGTCAATGTCAGCAAACTCGGCCGCGACCTGATCTCCGTAAGCGCCCACAAACTCCACGGTCCCCGCGGCACCGGGTTCCTGTACGCGAGCGACCGAGTCAAACTCAAACCGCTTTTATACGGCGGCGGTCAGGAAAACGGTTTGCGCTCCGGCACGGAAAATCTGCCGGCGATCTGCGGCTTCGGCACAGCGGCGGCGCAGATCTGCGGCGGCATAACAGATAACTTTGAGGCGGCGCAGGCAAACCGGCAGATATTCATTGACGCCATTCGGAACGGTCTGCGCACGTACGTGTTCAACACGCCTTTTGAACCGGGGACAGATCCCGAACTCAGCTCGCCATATATTCTGAACGTGGCATTCCCGGGTCTGCGCGCCGAAGTGATACTGCACACGCTGGAAAAGTACGGCGTATACGTTTCAGTAGGTTCGGCGTGCTCATCTCATAAGAAAGACCGCAGCCGCGTGCTCACCGCGATGGGGCTGAATAACAAAGTAATTGACGGCGCGATCCGCATCAGCTTGTCCCCGGACAACACCCGGGAGCAGTGCGAATACGCCGCGGCGGTGCTGGTACGCGAAGTGAAGCAGCTGTACGCGCTGCACAGCCGCACAAAAACACGCAAAACAGGAGCTTAAAATGGACAGAATAATTCTCGGCCGGATCGGTGAGATCGCGCTCAAAGGGCTGAACCGCTCTACATTCGAACACCGGCTGGCCGCCAACATGCACAAAGCCATCTCCGACCTCGGCGCGGCGCAGATCCACTGGTCGCAGTCCCGCTATTTCGTAGAGCCGGAGAATGAAGATTTCGATTTCGACACCGCGGTGAAACGCCTCTCCGGCGTGTTCGGCCTGGTGTCCATCAGCCCCGCGTGGGTAATGGACACGGAAGCGGAATTGTTCTTTGCCAAAGCCGTCGAAGTCGCGCAATCGTGCGTGCGCGAGCGCGGCGCCAAAACATTCAAAGTCGAGACCAAACGCGGCCTTAAGAGCTTTCCCATGAACTCTCCGCAGATCTCGGAAGAGGCCGGCGGCCGGATCCTTGACGCGCTTCCCGGGCTCAGCGTGGATGTAAAGCATCCTGACTTTATCGTCTACATCGAAGTGCGGGAGCGGTCGTACGTTTATACGGATATAATTGACGCCCCCGGCGGGATGCCAGTAGGCTCCAACGGCAAGGCGTGCCTGCTGCTTTCGGGCGGGATAGACAGCCCGGTGGCGGGGTACATGATCGGCAAGCGCGGCGTGGCCATCTGCGCCGTGCACTTTTACAGCTATCCGTACACCAGCGAGCGCGCGAAAGAGAAAGTGCTGGAACTGGCGCGGATCGTATCGCGCTACACCGGCCCGATGAAAGTGGCGGTGGTGCCGTTCACGGACGTGCAGCTGGCAATAATGCAGAACTGCCGGGAGGAATTGTCCACGATACTGCTGCGGCGGTCAATGATGCGCATTGCGGAGCGCGTTGCCCGCATGAACAGCTGCTCGGCGCTGATCACCGGCGAGAGCGTAGGTCAGGTCGCGAGCCAGACCGTACAGGCAATTTACTGCACCGACAACGCAGTGGCCAACATGCCTGTCTACCGCCCGCTGATCGGCATGGACAAAATGGAAACGGTGGAGATCGCCCGCCGCATCGGCACTTTCGAAACCAGTATCCAGCCGTACGAGGACTGCTGCACGGTGTTTACGCCGAAGCATCCCAAAACGCGGCCAAACCTGGAAGAAGTGCTCAAAGAAGAGGAAAACTACGATCACTCGGCGCTGGAGGAGATCGCCATCCGCGACATTGAGACCGTGACGGTCTAAACAGGAGACGGACACGCGTCAGTTTTGGAGGATTCAAAATGATCCAGGACCTGCATTCACACACCTATTATTCGTTCTGCGGCAAGGACAAGCCGGAGGCCATCGTGGAAGCGGCGATCGCCGGCGGCATCGAAGTGTTCGGCATCAGCGACCACAACTACGGAGTCGGCTACGGAAGGCTGGATATGTTGACGGCGCCGGATTCGGGGCGGTTCCACAACACATACGAGCGCACGCTGACGCGCTATTTTGACCATATCGACCTGATCCGCCAGAAATACCGGGATAAAATCGAAGTCAAACGCGGTATCGAGATCTGCACGCTGCATGACGGCACGTCGTTTCGGGCACACAGCCTGCCGGATGAAACGGATATTTCGTTTTTCGATTATTGCCTGATCGAGAACCTGGACAGCAGCATCTCCGTCACCGGCGGCGATATTTTCGCGTACGCGAAGCGCTGCGGAACGCCGGTGGTAGGCATTGCCCACACCGATCTGTTCGGGCACATTCGCGCCCGGGGAGAGGATCCGTACGCGTATTTCAGCCGCATGGCGGAACAGAACATATTCTGGGAAATGAACGTCAGTTACGATTCGATCCACAACTACCGGGTGCACGGATATATGCTGGATTTCTTCGCGGACGAAGCGAAGCAGGAGATCGTGCGTAAGTCCGGCGCGCGGGTGTCGATCGGATTCGACGGGCACCGCGTAGAAGACTACCTGCCGGAGCGGGTAAAGGAGTACAATGACAAATTGACCGCGCTGGGGATCTTAAAGCCGTTCGAGTGATTGCAATTGACACCGCCCCGCATTAAGAGTATACTTAAAGTGTGTATGCCGTCCGGAAGATAGCAATCCGGCAGACCCGCAACCGTCTGGAACAGTTGTGACAGGAGGAAAAGATCATGAAAAGAAAAGTTGCCGTTATACTTATCGCGCTGGTGCTGGCCGCGTCGATGCTGCTGCTTTCGGGCTGCAACGACATCGAAAAAGGCGAATCCACCTGGACCCCGTCTCACGGCGATCCCAAAGTGCAGCCTAAACCTACCGCGACAGAGGACAAACTGGTCGCCTTCGGTGCGTATCCCAATACCGTCGCCCCAAACAATATCGCCACGGCATTTAAAAATATAAAGATCGACGAAGTAACCGGCCTCTGGGTCGAAGAAGAGACCGAAATCAAGGACGCCGAAGGCAACGTGACCGGCAAGACCGTATGCAAATATGACATCCAGACCGGCTATTACGTTTACGAAATGACCGAAAACGGTGAGACCACCGTTACCAAATACGCCAAAGAAGGCAACAAATTCTTCCTTGTCCAGGAGATCCAGTGGATCATCCTTAAAGATCTGGGCGACAGCTACCTGCTGGTCTCGCGCGAACTGCTGGATGCCAAGCCGATGCTGGACAGCTACGGCCAGGGCACCTGGGAGGATTCCACGCTGCGCGACTGGCTGAACGGCACCGACGAATATGCCCGCGGCGGCGAGAAATTCGTAGAAAGCTGGAACTTCTTCGATCGCGCGTTCAACGAGACGGAGCAGGCGGCGCTCAAAAGTGTGACCAATACTACCGCGGACAATGATGACTTCGGTACACCCGGCGGCAATACTACCGACGATCTGGTATACGTTTTCTCAGCCGAGGAACTGAACGACGCGTTCGGCGAAGTATCTAAGCAGGCGGCCACGACGCCCTACGCGGCCAAACGCGGTGTCGTAGCCGAATACAAAACGCGCTTTGGCAGCTGGTGGCTCCGGAGCAGCGGAATAAACACGTTCTTCCAGGGCGTTGACCGTAACGGCGACCTCACGGAAGGCGGATACGCTTCAAACGACACGACTGTCGGCGTGCGTCCGGTGATCACCGTGGCCAAGAGCGCGGTGGGCCCCATTGACAACACGCTTCCCACCGCCGGCCCCATCGAAACGCCTACGCCCAAGCCTACAGTTAAACCCACCGATAAAACCGAAGGCTGATAATTATAATTTACCTTTGAACTTCTTTATCTGCTCCCGCAGAATATCCAGATATAACGAGCCCAACGTCGCGGAGGGCTCGTTATCTTTTGCGTTCTCCATCGAGACCTGTTCACCCAGCGTCCATTCGTTGAACGACACCACCAGCACGAATTTCGGACCGATCAGATCCGCGCGTGCCCATTGCATTTTATAAGTGCTGCCGTTGTCCCGCAGCCCGGGAGCAATATATCCGCTCTTGCCCGGTTCGGACTGCTTGCGCCAGGAGGCGACCACGGTCATTGCCTCCGGCCGCCCGTCCTTCACGGTGAACGTCTGAGCGCCGCGTTCTTCCCAGCTCCAGTGGAAGGAAGACACGAGAGTCTTCTTATCGAAAAGCACGCTCTGCTGTCCGACATATCCGGTCACCCAGCGCACCGTAAAGCGGTCGTCCGGGAACTCGTCGGGCTTGCGCGCGAAAGACGGTGTGGCGCCGTAGCACATCAGCAGCGGCTTGCCTTCGTAATAATAGTACATTTTGTTGTACTCTTCGTTGGCAATGAACGTATTGTATATCTGATCGTTCTTAGCCTGCATCATGCCGTTGGCAAACGTATCCTGCTGCTGG
>JAEEGL010489016.1_pt1 | contig 20391 bp, 11 predicted proteins | sample 9134231 | NCBI WGS metagenome assembly JAEEGL01 (sample SAMN16246548, study PRJNA631951) | gut metagenome | biome: gut microbiome; feature: rumen; material: fiber-attached | host: Bos | place: Iran: Karaj | collected 2018-10 | reverse complement strand
CGCTATGCAGAGATGCCATTGATCGCCGCTGAGTGTCAGATCGGTTTGGGTAATGCCAGTGAGGCTGCCAGCATCATCAACCGTGAGATCCGTAATGCACGCGTGGTAAAGCCCGGACACAACCTGAGTGAGGCACAGGTAAGTGCCAGCGACATGACCATCGAGTGGATCCTCGAGGAGCGTGCCCGTGAGTTGTGTGGTGAGTGGCTGCGTTGGTTCGACCTGAAACGTACCAAGACTTTGGTATCTTACAAGCGTATTCATAATCCTGCAACCAACGGTGACAACCCTGTATCAGCGACTAACTATCTGTGGCCTATCCCCACATCATTCCTCGACAAGCTCGAGAATGCGGAAGAGTTTGGTCAGAACCCAGGTTACAACCCCTACGTACGTGCCAACTAAATCACAGAATAATCAACGAACATTTATAAAACACTCCGGCTCTCAGTCGGAGTGTTTTTTTAGGTATTGCCAAATAAATTGCATTTGCATCCCTATTATATGAAAAAGTGCGTTAATTCTCCATAATCATTTTCTTTTTTCAACATAATATACTATCTTTGTAAAATATTTACAATTTGTTTTGTAGCTTCATATTATTTCGTTATTTTTTTCGTTACAACGGTAAAGTTACTCCGTCTCAACAAAAAACAAGTTTTTGTTTTGCGTTCGACTTTCAGTAACTATGTTCAAGCTATTAAAACAATCATCTATGATACGAAAATTATTATCTGTTGCTTTTCTGATGCTGTGCTTTTGTGTGATTCCGACAAAAGCCATTGATATGTCTGCCTATAACATTATATGGAATAGTCAGAGTGAGAACTCCAAAGGTAGTATGCCTCTTGGCGGTGGTGATGTGGGCTGTAATGTGTGGGTGGAAGGCGGCGACCTGCTGATGTATCTCAGTAAGAGCGGCACCTTCGATGAGAACAACTCCATGCTCAAACTCGGTCGTGTGCGCATCCATTTCGAGGGAAAACCTTTCGACACGAAGTTTCAACAGACATTGAGCCTCAACGATGGAAGTATCTATATCGAGGGTAATGACCTGAAAGTACACCTTTGGGTGGAGGTATTCCGTCCGGTGGTTCATATAGAAACCAGCAGTGTGAAAGGCTATCAGGCTACCGTATCGTTTGAGTCATGGCGTACCGACGACCGTTCTCTCACCACGAAGGAGCGTCATCAGTGTTTCGGCTATAGCAATACGACACCCGAGAAGATTCCTGTCTATACCCGACCGGATACCTTCGAACCCGGAAACGCTTCGTTTATCTGGTATCATGCCAACAGAGATGATGAGCTGATCACTGAGCGCGAAGCTATCCATCAGCACTTAGGACCGGTTCTCGACCAACTATGGGATCCTATCAAAGGACTGGTCTTCGGAGGAAAGATCCTTCTTAGTAATATGAAATATACGGGAACGAAAGACGGTTCGTATGCTTTTACCGACTGCCGTTCATGGAACTACAAAACCAAGAAGAAACTCAAGACACAGGATATAGCGATTATCTTAGGCACCGTAAAAGATGGAAATGCAGAGAGCCTGAAAACGTTCTTCTCTGGCATAGAGCGTGAGGCCACCTCTCTTACACAACGCTGGAAGAAGAACTGTGACTGGTGGCAACAGTTCTGGGATCGCAGTTATATCCTCATCGACACCGAACGTCCGGGAACTGAGGGATGGACCATCGGCAGAAACTATAATCTCTTCCGTTATCAACTGGCATGTAATGCCTACGGAGAGTGGCCGACAAAGTTCAACGGTAGTCTGTTTACCTACGACCCCGGTTATTTCAAACCTAATTATAAAGACTGCAGTCCTGACTTCCGTATGTGGGGTGGCGGCAGCTTCACCGCACAGAACCAGCGACTGGTCTACTGGCCTATGATCAAAGCCGGTGACTTCGACATGATGATATCACAGTTTGATTTCTATCGTCTCGCTCTTGGGAATGCAGAACTGCGTACCCGTGTGTACTGGGGACATGAAGGTGCATCGTTTACCGAACAGTTGAATAACAACGGACTGCCGGCAGGACATACCTATCAACGTCTGTGGGGAGAGACATCCCTGCCCATCCAGCCACGTAGTATCGAAGCCAGCACCCGTAAGCTCATCAACCAAAAAGGTGATACTGTGACAGTGGTTGACTTTGGATGGATCACCAACCAATGGGTTGGTGACCACTATGACGGAGAGTTGGAGTTCTCGAAGATGATGCTCGACTATTATGAATATGGTGGTGGTGATATCCAGGCGTATCTGCCTTTCATCGACAGTAGTATCCGTTTCCATGATAAGCATTTCCAATACTGGTCGATGCGACTCAACGGCACACCCTTCGACGAAAATGGAAAACTGATCCTCTATCCCGGTTCTTGTCTGGAAACATATAAATATACGGTGAACGCCGTGAATACCGTGGCGGCCATGCAGAGTGTGCTGGAGCAGTTGATAAGACTTAACTTAGGAACGAAAGAACAACAAGCGTATTGGAAAGAAGTGCTGAAGACTATCCCAGGGATCAATTACAGAGAGAAGAGCGGCCATCAGACCATCTCTCCGGCAAAGTCCTGGGTGGGAGGTGCTATCAACAATGAGATACCGCAGTTGTATCCTGTTTTCCCCTACCGTCTGTTCGGAGTCGGACGACCACAGTTGGAATTAGCCCGCAACACCTTCCGCTATGGTGCTGACAAACAGTCACAGCATGCTTCACCCACCACCACATGGCATCCGGATGCTGTCTATACGGCCGACTTAGGAATGACGGAAGAAGCAGAGAAATATGTGAAGATGAAACTGTGTAACTCCAATACCACACGCTTCCCTACCTTCTGGGGAACAGGTGACTGGGGCCCCGATCACAACTGGGGTGGTGTAGGAAACATCGCTTTGCAGGAGATGCTGATGCAGGATGTTGACAACACGCTCTATCTCTTCCCGGCATGGCCCAAACACTGGAATGTGAAATTTAAGTTACATGCTCCCAACAAAACCATCGTTACCGCAGAATGGAAAGATGGCAAAGTGCTCCGACAGGAAGTATCACCGAAGGGACCATGGACGACAAACATCTCTATACATTAATGCGAAAGATTATTTTTTCTCTTTTTGTTCTGATGATCAGCCTGTCGGCACAGGCACAGCATTTCGTGCTCGACTTTGATCATCAGAACCAAGGGTGGACGGTATCTACGGGTAGTGCGACTGTCGTTGATGACGGCTATCAAGGAAAAGCCCTTCAACTGAATCCTCACTCCATGGTGACCATCCGCATGAACCCGCAGGCACAGTCCACCTACAGACTGACTGCTTACCTGAAGACGGCGGCAGGAGATACACATGTCACGTTGCAGGGCACCGAACTGTATGGTCATGAGTTCAGCCTCTCTTCTGCTCTTGCCGCATGGACAAAAGTGGAACAGGTGTTCAGCACCGATGCCGGACAAAGAAAAGGTGGTCGTTTGGAAGTGGTCTTCAACGGTTCTTCGAAAGCCTGGATCGATGAGATAAAGGTAGAGCGCATCGGTGATTATGTGGCTCCGGTTTATAAAGGGTTCCCGCCACTCAAGAAACGGGAGGTGGTAACCGACTTCGGTGTTCCTATGCAACCGGATGAGAAGATACAATGGTTATGCGATGCCAAACTAGGCCTTTTCATCCATTGGGGACTCTATGCGGGTCCTGCGCAAGGGGAGTGGTATCAGCAAAACAAAGGAATCCTGCCAGAAGAGTATCGTAAGTTGGCATACCCAGCGTCGGGAGACGAATATTTCGATGCGAAAGACTTCGATGCTCGTAAGTGGACGGCCTTAGCCAAGAAGATGGGGGCGCGCTATGCTACCCTCACCACCATGCATCACGATGGATATGCCCTCTTTGAGAGCCATTACATGAATGCTTTCACCAGTAAGCAGACACACAACTGCGATTTCGTGCGTGAGTTTGTGGATGCCTGTCATAAAGACAGCCTGCGTATCGGCTTTTACAAGACACTCATCAACTGGCGGTATCCCGGATATTATGATGTGACAGGCACTAACTGTAAAAAGAATTCCTTCGGTTACACCACGGCGGCATGGCATCAAGAGAATGCCCGACAGATGAAAGAGGAACTCTATTGTCAGACGAAAGAACTGCTCACCAACTATGGCAAGATCGATCTGCTCTTCTGGGATGGGGGATGGATCGCACAGACACCCTCCGACCGTGAGGGAGCACGTGTCTGGGAGTCGTACCGGTATCTTACTCCCGATAATCCATGGCCAGTCAATCCTCTCTTTCAGATGAAAGATACAGAGAGCGGAAAACCTTTAGGACTCATCGGTATGTGTCGCCAACTGCAACCTGATATGCTGATCAATGCTCGGAGCGGGTGGATCGGTGACTATACCAACGATGAAGGAGCACATGACACGAAGGGAGAGATTCGCTCCGGACTCGTAGAGAAATGTATGGCTATCGGGCCGTATTGGGGATTCTCCCATGAAGATGAGCATCCCGAAAGTGTGCTCAGCGTAAAACGGATCAAACGGATCTTTGCCGACTGCCTGATACGTAATATGGTTCTTCAGATCAATGTGGGCCCTGACCGTCATGGAGATGTTCCGAAAATCATGGAAGAGCGCCTGACACAGTTCGGTGAGTGGGTAAAAAAGAACCAGGAAGCGATATATGCAACGAAAGGAGGACCGTGGCAACCCAAAGAAGATCAATACGGCTTCTGTTACAAGGATGACATCATCTATGTGTATCTGCTCGACGGGTTTAAAGGCAAGTCCCTTACCCTTCCTCCCACAGACAAAGGTTATCAGATAGTCAAAGCCTATCTGGTTGATCAGAAAGAAGAGGTACGCGTGTCTCAGAAAGGGCAGCGTATCACCCTTCATCAGCTACGTCCTTCAGGAGACATTCAGATCATCGCCCTGAAGATGAATAAAACCATCAGACAAAAGTGATTTGCCTTTTTTACTACACTACTTTTGCAAATCACTTTGTCTTTTTATACAGGTAGGCAATAAACATACCGCCCAAATCTTCAAAAAAACGTAAAAACATCTTGATTTTGTAAACCTTTTTCCCCTTAACCCGTCTTACATTATAGTCATGATGCAATTAATGTAACCTAAATAATTTTTTTTATGAAGAAATTCTTTACGTTAGCTATTTTAGCTACATTCTTCCTGCAAGGAGACTTGCACGCAACAACGTTTCAATCAACAGTAAAGAACAAATCATCGGTTTACCAAGAGCCTCAAAGACCGCAACGCCGACCACGTACCCCCGGTATGCCTGGCGACACTTCTCAGGTAAGAAGAGGTGGTATGCAGATGGGTGGTATGCAGGGAAACATGCCCGGTGCCCCCAAACCCAATGACTATGCTGCTCTTTTAAAGAAAGGTGGCTCATACGAGAAAGGTGTGTTTAACGTCCGCCACATCGAGAAGAAATGGTACTTTGAGATTTCCGACGATATGCTCGACCGTATGTTCCTTGCCGTCAGCCGTTATGTCTCCGTACCACAGAACTTCGACAAGTTCCCTGGTGAGGAGATCTCCGACAACGCTATCTACTTCGAGAAGTATGATGACAAGACCCTGTTCCTGCGTGCCTACACCAAGAGTAAGGTGGCCGCAGAAGGGGATGATATCGCCACGGTATTAGACCGTTCTACCAACAATCCCATCATTGCCAAGTTCGATGTCATCGGTAAAGACTCTGTCACTGGTGCACGTCTCATCGATGTTACCAACCTGTTCATGCAGGATAACATGGTATGCGGACTGAGAGGAGTACAGGGTGTCGGCGGACTGCAGCCTGACCGTACCTTTATCGATACTATCAAGACCTTCCCTATCAACATTGAGGTAAGCACCCTCCGTACTTATACCGAAGGACAACGTTCTGCAAGACCAGGTGCCACTCCTGCTGCTGCTCCTGCAGCTGCTCCCACACAGGGTAACTTCATGACATTTACCATCAATACCAGTATTGTATTGCTACCCGAGAAACCCATGCAGCCGCGTCTGCAGGATGAGCGAGTGGGATATTTCACCAAGAATATTACGAAGTTCTCCGACTCAGCACCTTCTGAGCGTACAGCTATTATTTCCCGCTATCGCCTGGAACCGAAAGATCCACAGGCATACAAGGCAGGAAAACTGGTGGAGCCCAAGAAGCAGATCGTGTATTATATCGACCCCGCAACACCGAAGAAGTGGGTGCCCTATCTGATGCAGGGCATCAACGACTGGAAGGAAGCTTTCGAGGCTGCAGGATTCAAGAATGCCATCGTTGCCAAGGAATGTCCTGCCGACGGCAGTGTCAGCCCGGATGATGCTCGCTTCTGTTTCCTCCGTTATCTGCCGTCAGAGACAGAGAATGCCTATGGGCCGCATATCATCGACCCGCGCAGCGGCGAGATCATCGAGAGCCATATCTGCTGGTTCCACAATGTGATGAACCTCCTGAAGAAATGGTACACCATCCAGTGTGGTCCACTGGACAAACGTCTGAAAGACGGAAAGATCGACGACAAGCTCATGGGACAGCTCATCCGCTTCGTCTCTTCTCATGAGGTGGGACACACCCTGGGTCTGCGCCACAATATGGGTGCCAGCTTTGCCACACCGGTAGAGAAACTCCGTGACAAGGCATGGGTGGAGAAGAACGGACATACCGCTTCTATCATGGACTATGCTCGTTTCAACTATGTGGCACAACCGGAGGATGGTATCAGTGAGAAGGGACTCTTCCCACGTATCAATGACTATGACAAGTGGGCTATCAAGTGGGGTTACCAGTATCGTCCGGAGTTCAAGGATCCTTTCAAGGAGAAAGACCAGCTCCGCAAAGAAGTGACACAGGTGCTGAAGAATAATCCCCGTCTGTGGTACAGTGGCGGTGAAGGAAGAGGACAGGATCCGCGCAGTCAGACAGAGGACCTCAGTGACAACAGCATGAAGGCCAGCGACTACGGTATGAAGAACCTCAAACGTGTGATGGAGAAGATCAATGTCTATGCTCCTGTTGTTGAGGGACAGTATAAGGATCTGTACGACTTCCACAATACCGTACGTCAGCAGTACCAGCGTTATATAGGTCACGTGACACGTAATATCGCCGGACGTTTCGAGAACAGTCTGCCTACACAGAATCCTTACGGATATGTTCCAAAGGCACGTCAGAAGGAAGCCATCGACTGGGTGGGCCGTAACATCTTCGACACTCCGATGTGGCTCTATCCCGAGGAGATCAGCATCAAGACCGGCTTCGATGCGGAGTCAGAGATTGTCAGTCGTCAGAACTCTGCACTGTCACAGGAGTTGTCTCCTATGACACTGACAACACAATACAAGCAGAATGTGTATCCGCTGAACGAATATCTTGATGATGTCTTCGCAACGGTATGGAAGCCCCTGAACAACAGTAATGAGAAACTGAATAACTACCGTCGTCAACTGGAGCGTTCATATGTGAATAGTCTTACCAGTTGTGTCAATCCAAGACCCGTCCAGACAATCAGTACAAATACACAGCAGCGGACAGGCACTGCCGCTTCAGCCCCAAGCAACAGCCTCGGACAGTCAGATGCACTGCTATACGTTCTTCAGCATGTTGAAAAACTTGAGAACTACCTCAAGCAACAAGTTGAAAACGCACCGAAGGGCTCTGTCAACCAACTGCATTACAAAGATCTCCTGCTGAAAATCCAGAAATGTATGGGTGAATACAACAAGATAGAGAAGTAACTTCTTCCCGATATTATTCATGATAAAGGGGCGCTCCATCGGGCGCCCCTTATACTTATTTAGATGTTTAGTATTATTCCAAAAGAATGTTGATACCGGATTCTTTCATCTTCTCCAACTGCTCCTCAGTGATCATACTGTCGGTGATGAAGAAGTTGGCCAAGGTAACAGGACCCAAGCTGGCAAAGGCACTGACACCGATCTTTGAAGAGTCGGCCACCAGGAATACCTGGTCGGAGCTCTCTATCATCGACTGCTTCACCACCAAGTCGCTCAGACTGGGATAGGTAAGTTGCAGATCTGATGAGATACCTGCCGTAGCCAGGAAGAGTTTGTTGGCATGAAGTGTCTTGATGATATCAGCTGACATCTGTCCGGTAAGAGAGAGCGTCGGCGCCTTAAACTCACCACCCGTCACCACCAGGTTGATACCGGGGTTCTCACCCAGAATCAAGGCGATATTCAAGGCATTGGTGATAACGGTAAGATTCTTGTAGTTCAGCAAGAGCTTCGCTATCTCCGTCGTGGTAGAACCAGAGTCGAGGATGATGATATCATTCTCATGGATGAAGGCGACAGCCTTACGGGCAATCTCACGTTTCTCATCCATACGTGTCTGGTTGAACAGTTTTCCTGTCTTGGCAAACGAGCCTACATCTTTCAGGAAAGCACCACCATGCTCACGCTGGATATACCCAAGCTGGTCGAGCATCTCCAAGTCCTGACGGATGGTTACCTCCGTCACACCGAATATCTTACTCAGCTGCTGTACCTTCGCATGTCCATCCTCTCGGATCAGCTCCAGTATCTTAATTCTTCTCTGGTTTAATGCCATAAATATCTATCTTTAAAAGCCCAACACTCTTTTTACAGACGCTAAACGATTACTTAATGTACTCTGCGTAATCGGTCAGACGCATGTCACCCTTGCGTGCCAAGGTGTCGTGCATAGCGAAGGCTGCCGGCAGGTTGTGACGGGTCTGACCCATCTTTGCAATCTTCAGGTAATCCCACAACAGCTGCTTGTAGTCTGGATGAGCACACTTCTCGATGATCTCCTGTGCACGCTGATACGGGCTCTTTCCACGAAGGTCGGCAACACCCTGCTCGGTAGCGATGATGTTCACATCATGCTCTGTATGATCGAGGTGGCTGCAGAATGGAACGATAGAACTGATCAGACCGCCCTTGGCTACTGACGGACAGGTGAAGATACTCAGATAAGCGTTACGCTCGAAGTCGCCGGAACCACCGATACCGTTCATCATCTTCACACCACTGATATGAGTAGAGTTGGCATTACCGAAGAGGTCAACCTCAATAGCGGTATTGATAGCGATGACACCTAATCGACGGATAATCTCAGGACTGTTACTGATCTCACTCTGACGCAGTGTCAGGTGATGCTTGCAGTAGTCCATATTATCATAGATCTGCATCAGACAGTCGTTAGACACGGTCAAAGAACAAGCGGAAGCATCCTTTACACGTCCGTTGAGCAACATCTCAACAACAGAATCCTGGATCACCTCGGTATATACGTTGAAGTCGGGCACATGCTTGTCCTGACCAAGTGCACCAAGGATAGCGTTAGCGGTAGAACCCACACCACTCTGCAACGGCAGGAAAGATGGTGGGATGATGCCACGATGCATATCCTCTACGAGGAACTCTGCCACATTGAAACCGATCTGATCGGTAATAGGATCATTATCTTTGAAGGCACGGGCCTCATCCGGGATATTACACTCTACAACACCTGTCAGCTTGCTGGCGGGGAACTCGATATACGGAGTACCGATACGGTCGCCTACATGCTCGATAGGAATAGCCTTGCGGTAAGGAGGATCCAATGGCTCATAAACGTCGTGCATAAACTTAGCATTCGGGTTATGGAAGCTGTTCAACTCCAGGATAACACCTTTCTTAGCCAGACGGATCACTGTCGGAGAGATACCACCGGCAGCAGTCAGATAACAACGGATCTTGTCGCCTACCTCTTCGATGTCACAAACCTCGATGATTGCCCAGTCCACATCACCCATGAAACCATAGCGCAACTCCTGTGCCATCTGTGAGAGATGAATGTCGTTATACGCAATCTCACCCAGGTTCACATGCTTACGATAGTCGGGGTTGGTGGTGTAAGGAGCACGGTATTTGATAGCCTGCTCATTAGCCAGCACACCGTCAGTACTCTGACCGGTGGAAGCACCTGTAAAAATACTTACCTGGAAAGGACGACCGGCTGCATGCTCTGCAGCGGCAATCTTTGCCAACTCACGTGTTACAGCTTTTGCGGTTCCTGCAGGAGTAAAACCACTAAGTCCCAGACTGTCATCATGCTTTATCAACGATGCAGCCTCCATTGCTGTCAAGCGATTATATGCCATAATTGATAATTAGTTATGTTATTATATGCAATTTATTTCGTGGGTGCAAAGGTAAGCATTATTTTTCAGATTAAACATAAAAGAACGAAAAAAAAGTAAAATAAATAAATGTATTCACGAAATTTCTCATACTATGCTTCAGAAGTCATATCCAAAATCCCGAATCATTAAATGAAGAGGGGGACGGTCTTCTGTTCATAAATAAAGGCTTATGAAGGCAAATCGTTTGCCTTCATCGTCGCAAGATATTGATTACAAACACATTAGGCAAACAATGAAGGCAAACGCATTTTTTAGCAAAGAAAATAGGCTAACTACATACGTGAAGTCTCACTATTATCATGCTTAGCCTTGTTGATCCTTGCCCTGCTGTTTCCCCATTTAAGCTGATATCTGGCAGTGATGGAGAAACAATGTGGAGGGATATTGTTTGTTGAAGAACTGTTCACACCTTTCGGCTGCACAGTATAAGTGGTATTAGGGCTATAAAGATCAAAAGGCAAGCGATAGGAGAAAGACGCATTGGCTTTCCACCCGTTGACACGTATCTCGCGTAATCAGGCGGGGAGGTGTTTTTTACAGAAAAAAGATACAATATACATCTTTTTTTTGTATTTTTGCAGACAAATTCACCTGGATGTCGCAAGGTATTCTTACAAAAAGAGATTTTGAGAAGCTGTATAACGAGAAGTATATGCAGTTGTATTACCTTGCATATGACTATGTGAGTGATATGGAAACCAGTCGGGATATTGTAAGCGATGTATTTGCCAAAGTTTGGAAAGCTCGTGAGCGATTAGATACCGACATGTTGCATTCCTATCTGTTCGTCAGTGTAAGAAATGCTTGTATCGATTATCTCAAAAAACGCTCCCAACGCTCTGCCTTCGAAAAAGAGTTCGCCTGTCGTCTTGAGGACTTCGTGGTAGATGATTGGGAAGCACGTGATGATCGTATCCGACAAATCCAGGATGAGTTGAAGAAGATGCCAGAGCGTACACAGATTGTCTTGAAAGAGCGTTTTTATAATGATCGTAGCAATCAGGATGTTGCTGAGCAACTGGGTATTTCTGAGGCCGGTATTAAAAAAATGATCACACGAGCTTTTTGTCAACTGCGCGGAAAGTTAAAATAAAAAACGTTAAAACAGTATACCTCTCTGTACAAATAGCGTATTATAAGAAGTGATGGATAATAATGAAGATATGACCAAAGACATGGATAACCAAGAAACCATGAGAGCGGTTTCCCCACAAGAGGTGTGGGAACTGAAAGGTGCGCTCAACCGCGAGCATGCTCCCCTGCCCGACATGCAGTCGGAGTGGGAGAGGTTATCCATGCGTATGGGATTGTCTGAAGAGCAGGTAAAGGAACCCCAAGAGATGACTGTCGGAATGCACTCACATGGCATCACAACAAAAATCATGTACTTCGTATCCGGCATTGCTGCCACTCTTGCCACACTCTTCATCATCAACCTATTCAATAAAACCGGTGCAACATCCGTGGATGATGAATTTTTCTTCACTGCAAATAATGATCAGCAAGAGGTAATCCTGACTGACACGAAAGGAAAGTCCCAGACTTTGAGTGAACCGTCGCTTGCCTTTAAGGAATCAAAGCAATCTGATGTCACCCAGACACAGAAAACCAAGAAACAGAAGCTACTCGCCCTAACCACTCCTCGCGGCAAGGACTATCAGGTTACACTTGCCGATGGTACAAAGGTGTGGATGAATGCGGAGAGCAAACTGGAGTTTCCAAAAACGTTTACAGGTAATACCCGCGAGGTGATTCTTCACGGAGAGGCTTACTTTGAAGTTGCCAAAGACGCAGCACATCCGTTCATCGTAAAGACAGATTATTTCCAGACCAAGGTATTAGGCACTACTTTCAACGTCAAGGCTTATTCCAACAAAGATGCTAACATCGTGCTCATTGAGGGACATGTAAAGGTGTTGGGCCGTGGGAAAAAAGAGATTATCCTCAAACCTGGTCAACAAGCAGTCTTAAACGCACAACATACAAACCTCAGTATCAGGGAGGTTGACACCTATCCTTACACCCAGTGGCGGGAAGGATTCTTCTATTTTGAGAAACAGACACTGTTTGAAATCATGCAGGAGTTGGGGCGGTGGTATAATGTGAATATCGCTTTCGATAATCCAGAAAAAATGGATATCCGTCTCCATTACGTATGCAACCGCAGTCAGAGCATTGCTGATGCCGTGAGATATCTGGATGCCATGGGGGTTGTCAGTGCGAGATATGAGGATGGTGTAGTGACCATCAAATAAAAAAATAAAAAAGTTTGTCTACCTGATTGTCATATTTGAGTATTTATAGCAGAAAATCAATTTATAAATACTCATTTTATGAATCAAAAAACACTTATCACAATGTTTCTTGCCTTACTGCTGGCTATACCAGTCGGTATAAACGCACAAGGAAAGAAGATTACCATGAAACTCAACAAGGTTGCTTTGCCCACGGCTTTGCGACAAGTGGAACAACAGTCGGGATACTATAAGATCAACTATCCCTACGATGAGCTGCGTGGCTATACAGTTAGTGCAAACGTGAAGGATGCCACCGCACTCAATACCGTGAACATCCTACTCGAAGGATTACCTTTCACCGCTTCTGTTGACGGACAGTTTATCCTCATTACCCGTTCTACACAGAAATCTGCCCAAACGAAGAATAATGTGGTTCGCGGTAAATTGTTGGATTCAGACGGTGAACCGCTCATCGGTGTCGCCGTACAGGTAGAGGGAACCAACAAAGGAACCGTGACGGACTATGACGGCAACTATGTCTTGGAGGATGTCAATGAAGGCGAAATGCTTTCCTTCTCATACGTCGGCAAACAGACACTGAGGCGCAAAGCCAGCCATAAGCCGTCTGTAATCATCCTGGAGGATGCTGCCACCATGCTCGATGAAGTGGTGACCACCGGTTATCAGAATATCAAGCGTGAGAATGCAACAGGTAGTTATCAGTTAATCAGTTCCAAAAATCTTGATGAGCGCCATACAAGTACCATTGTGGAAAACCTAGAAGGACAAATTCCAGGATTAATGAGTTATAATAACGGACTCAATGGTGGTGGTGAGAATGCACTGACCATCCGTGGTACCAGTTCCTTCCAAGCACGAACCAATCCTCTCGTGGTTGTTGACGGACTCCCCATAGAGGGAGGTATTGAGACCATCAATCCCTATAACATAGAGAACATCACTGTTTTGAAAGATGCCGCAGCTGCTGCCATCTATGGTGCCCGAGCTTCTAATGGTGTTATCGTCGTTACCACCAAACGCGCCCAACAGGAGAGACTTGAGGTTGACCTTAGTACCGACATCACCATCAGTGAAAAACAGAATTACGACAACTACGGATGGATTAACTCAGCTCAGCTCATTGAACTGGAGAAATATCACTTCAACAGCATGAAAACTGATGACGATCAGAACTCCATGCAGTCAATGCTCAACTATTATACTACTAACAGAAACGCATTGAGTCCCATCATGCAAATCCTTGCAGGCAATTACCTCGGTGAAGTGAGCAACAGCGAGATGGAATCGACGTTTAATCAATGGGCCAAGAACGACTACCGTAAAGAGTGGCAGGATGTGTATGAACGCAAGAAAGTACTGCAACAATACAATCTATCGCTACGTACAAAAGGAAAATACCTCAACTCTACAATCGTGCTCAACTATAAGAAAGACAACCTGGGAATGGTGAAAGAACGCAATAATGCCCTGACATTCAGCTATAGAGGTGATCTGGATGCCACGAGATGGCTGAAACTGTCGTTCGGCACAAATATCATCAGCGAGCGTGCCAAAACCCATGTAAGCAGTGAATTCAACGGCATCAATGGTTTCCTGCCCTATCAGAGTATGTACAATGCTGATGGCAGTGCTGCCGCCCTGGAAGCAAACATCTCACTCTCAGAGCAAGCTTTTCAAAATTCAGCATATGAGCTGAAAGATCCTGCTTACTATCCTCTTAATGAGTTAAATGTGAATTTCAATAACAGCCGCCGCACCAATATCCGCACCTTTGCAAATGCCACTGCCACCATCTTACCGGGATGGACAGCAAGTGCCTATTACCAGTATGAGGACATTTATTACAAGAACGACAGATACTTGGAAGCAGATTCATACAGGATGCGCTATCTATATAATATATATACAAGTGAAACCTCTGGCGTCATCAAACATTACATACCTGAAGGCGGACAACTAATTACCAATACCAATGAAGGTGCCTATTACACTTTCCGCGCACAAACAGGATATAACAACATCTTTGCAGAGAAACACGCTGTAGAGGCCCTTGCCGGATTCGAGTTCAGACAGACAAACATGAAGACAAATAATAACCTGATACTCGGATACGACGACCAGACACAGACAAACCGCAATGCACTGGTTAACCTTGGTGAATTGAAAGACATCAAGGGGTCTCCATCCGTTATCGGAAAGAGCTATGGTATGTATGGTGCTCCCGATGATAAGAGTTTCTCGACATCGAATGTGCTTCATCGTTTCTATTCGCTCTACTTCACTGGCAACTACACCTATGACAGCCGCTATAGCGCCAGTATTTCATACCGTGTAGACAAGACAGACCTCTTCGGAGCAGATCCAGAATTCCGCGGAAGACCACTATGGTCAGTCGGCGCGAGCTGGAATATACATAATGAGGAATTCATGAAGAAATATACATGGATTGATGCATTGAAACTACGTTCCTCCTATGGTCTCACAGGAAACATTGACTCCTCTGTTTCTTCTTTCCTGACTGCATCTATAGCGAATGAGTATATTTACGGTAAAAGGGCAGCTTCCCTAAATACACCACCTAATGACCAGCTTCGTTGGGAAAAGACCAGTTCTTGGAATCTTGGTGTGGATTTCTCGTTCTGGAACAACAGGTTGAGCGGTTCTTTTGATTATTACCTGAAGAAAGGTAGTGATCTGCTCACATTGACAGATCTTGACTCGACAACAGGATGGAAACAGCTTACCATCAACAATGGTGAGATGCGCAACAGAGGTGTGGAACTGCAGTTGAACGGACAGTTATTGAAACCGCAGAGTCGTAATGACATCGGAATCAATGCCTCCTTTAATATCGCCTACAACAAGAACAAGGTGACAACAGTGTTTCATGAACCTTCATCAGGCTATGAAAACTTACGTCCAAATACTTTGCATAAAGGCTATCCCGTGCATTCACTGTTCTCTGTTCAATTTGCGGGATTGTCAACCGAAGACAATAAGCAATACGTCAACTGGCGTGACTCGGCAGGGGAGATACATTCCTCCAATGCCACTGCCAGTAGTGACTTCAAGGTAGAGGATGCCGTTTATAGTGGTTCTCTCGACCCGAAAGTAATGTCTAGTTTAACACCTGAGATTACTTATGCTGGTTTTTCCCTCTCTGCCATGTTCAGCTACTATGGAGGACATGTGATGCGTGTATGTGCTGATGACTGGGATGCCGCCATTGGTAGCCAGAACGGATTTATAGGATTGATGTCATCCGGAGAAATTCCCGCCAGTGCCTTGAATTATTGGACTACAGGAAAGAAGGATACGTACATTGCCAATGGTTATCAAAGAGTGAACGTCATAGGTTATCAAAGCACACCCTATCTGGATAACCTCGTTGAGCCGGCAGACTACATGAAGCTCCGCAACCTGGTCTTGGGCTATTCATTCCCTAAGGAATGGTGTCAGAAAATAGGCATGAACGCTATTCGACTGCGTATTCAAATGAACAATGTATGTACATGGGTACGTAATAAATACGATATTGACCCTGAAGCCAACTCACCGACCACAGGTACTCCTCTCAACAAGACTCCAAAGAGTTACACCATGAGTCTGCATGTGAACTTTTAATCATGAAACAAAAAGAAATAAATTTTAGAAACTATGAATACGTATAAAATACGGAACTTGTTTGTTGCCTTTTGTTTTTGTTGCGGTTTGACCATGGCGACAGTGGCTTGTGACAACGAACTCGACATTGTTCCAAAAGGGATGACGACCCTGGAAAAGGTTGATGACTTAGAATCACTCCTTAATCAGGAATACTCACTTAGTATTAATCCTATTTCCGACCTTTGCGTTATTTGCAATGAATCGTTAGGTTTTTTCATTAACGTACCGAGTACTCTCTCTAAGAAACAGACGCTCGAATACGCCTATATGGCGCTTGATGATCAATTAGATCGTGTTTCATTGACAACGGAAGACAAGCGGTACGAGGCTGCATATAAGTATATCAATTACATGAATGTGATTATATCCAAAATGCCTGACGCTATAGGTGACGACTCAAAAAAAGTACAACTTGTCGCTGAGGCCCGGATAATCCGTGCATATCTGCACTGGCTGCTGGTAAATATCCATGCCAAACAGTACGATGATAACACAGCTGCCACGGAAGGAGGTATCGCTTATGTGGATGACACTAACGTAGGACTGACAAAGGAAAAACTAAGTCTTGCGGAAACATACAAACGAATCTTGGAAGACTGTTCGGATGAAGTGATTGCGCTCCTTCCCGAAAGAAACAACGACGTGGAGCGACCTGACCAAGCATTTGGAAATGGCATGCGTGCCATGGTACTCATGCAGATGAAACATTATGCCGATGCTCTTCCCTACGCACTGACCTCATTAAATTTGAATGGAACGATTGAAGACCGTTCTGAAATCAAGGAGTCGATGACATGGGGTATAGAAGAAAAAGCACAAAACAACCTCCTGTATATTGGTACTTCGTTGCGTGCCAATCCTCTCTTTGAGATGCTTTCACGTGAGAGTTCTGTCATGTTTGAGGATAACGACTATGTTATCAAATACGACATAAGTGGTGGCTGGTCCCTCTTCTGGGGTGAAATGGATTCTGGCATCGAGGGTACTCTTGAATATAATGGATGGAAGGCACAATGCAATGCTTATGGACTGACATCTGACCGCATGCATTATACCGCTGCTGAGTGTTATATCCGCACTGGAAAGATTAAAGAAGGACTGGAGTTAGTGGATCGCGTCCGGGCAAAGCGCATTGAGAATTATGAACCTTTCGCAAAAGATGGTCTTTCTGAGCAAACAGCCATGGCACTGATGCAAAAAGCAAAATGGATGGAATGCTTAGGTTCCTTCATCAATTTCTTCGACTGTAAGCGTTGGAACAGCGAAGCTAACTACCGTCGTACCATCACACGCGACCTTTGTCAATACGGTACTTTCACACTTTCTCCCGAGTCACCCCTCTGGGTCTTGCCTTTCCCCCTCACTGCTACTCGTTATAACACTACGTTAACCCAGAATTATTAACAGTCATCATGCGTGAACTTTAAAAACAAAATCACATATAAAATGATAATAATTGGTATATGAGAAAGAATTTGATCATACAGTTATTGGCTATCACTATGCCTTTATTTGGTGTGGCGCAGACAACATGTCACATTAATGGTGTAGTCAAAGACTTAAAAGACGGACAGAAAATCTATACATCTATCTTTGCCATGGATGAGCATCCATGTTATAAAGACTCCGTCATAGTCAGAAATGGTTTATTCTCGTTTAATGTGCCGGTAAATGAATCTACTCTCACCACACCGATGATGATGACGTATAAAGATAGTACACAGCACTATTATTCAACAGTATATTATATCGAGAGCGGTATTTCAGAGTTGAATGCTTTCCTCAGTTCAGACAACCGGAAGAATAGGATTACAGGATCTCCATTGAACTTTATATGTCATGAGTACAATAAGATGCTGAATTCGTACAATGATCGTATCCTTCCCCTTCTGCAGCAATCACGCGACAAGAGTCTGTCTGATGAGGAACGCACATTAGCGCTAAAAAAGACTGACCAACTCAAGAAAGAGTTGAATCAGGAACAACAACGGTGGATTCTGGAAAATATCGATAACACCTTCGGTATTGGCGAACTGGTCATTTTCTATTCACTTTTCGACAAAGATGTCATCGATCAAGTAATAACGGCCATCCCAGACCGTTTCAAAGGAAATCCAACTGTCATCATGATGAAGGATGCCTTGGCTTCCATTAATCGTTTTGCTGTAGGTAAACCATTCACAGATTTCACGATGACTAATTCAAAAGGTAAAGAAGTGAGCCTCAGCCAATATGTGAAGAAGAACAAAGTGACAATCGTTGACTTCTGGGCTTCATGGTGTGCCCCTTGCCGTAGAGCTATTCCAAGTTTGAAGCACATTTATGACACATATAAAAACAAAGGATTGGGTGTTGTGGGTGTCAGTCTTGACAGTAAGAAAGAATCCTGGCTGAAAGCTATCAAGGATTTGAATTTAGATTATCCTCAGATGTCTGATCTCAAAGGCTGGAACAGCATCGGTGCTTCCATCTACAATATTACTGCAATACCTTTTGTTCTTATCATCAGAGATGATGGTACTATCATCGGTCGCGAAATACAAAGCGAAATAGAGATGGAACGTCTTATCAAAGAGGAGTTGTCTAAGAATTCTTGATAACTATCGAAATTACCTGACAACTATTCTGAGAATTGTTGAAATAGGACTCAACAGTTCCTACTTATTTATCCTCCCCACCCTATCCTGTCGTGATAAGGTGGGGAGGAATCATTAATTGTTCTTTCCTGTCAGGAACTGTACGCACACTGCCATGCTGATCGGTATATCCTGGTGGATGTCGGTAAGCATACCCGTCTGTTTGTCACGGCGGAATACCTGTATCTTGTTGCTGTCACGACAGCAGCACAACAGGAATTTCCCATTGGGTGTGATATTGAAATGCCGGGGATGAGCCCCTGTCGGTTGATAACCGATACGTGTCAACAAACCAGTCTGTCCGTCAACAGAGAAGATGGCTATACCTTCCGCTTTCAGACGGTTGCTTGAATAGAGGAATCTTCCGTCGGGACTGAGATGGATATCTGCACCCCCACGTGCCCCCACACTATCGGACACAATCTCCTGAAGAGTCTCCAGTCGTCCGTCATGATATCTGAACACTGTCACCTTTCCCGACAACTCACTCATCACGTAGGCAAAACGGCCGTTCGGACTGAACACGATATGGCGAGGCCCTGAGTCGGCACTGACATTTGCCGCAACACCGTTAGCGGTCACCTCTTGCCCTTTAACACGGAATGATACTATCCTGTCGGCGCTGAAATCGGTTGCCAGTGCATATTTCCCATCGGGCGTAAAACAAGCACAGTGTACATGGGGAGCATCCTGCCGTGTCAGGTCAGGACCTCCCGTCGTTCCAATAAACCTGACATCAAGATCTGCTTGCACACCTTGCCGGCTCAATTTGAATACACTCATGGAGCCTCCTGAATAGTTGGCCGTGAGGACGATGTTGCCATTTGTCGCCACATAACAGGGATCAGAACCCAAGACAGGGGTGGATGACAGCAGTTGTAAACCTCCGTTGCGATGATTCAGACGAACGGTATGGAGCAATGCCTTTTCTTCATGCGTGGCTGTATATACAAGTTTCTTGTCAGGAGAAAAGGTAAGAAACGAAGGATGTGCCATTGCCAGCGAGTCAAGAATCTCAGATTCTCCTGTCTGTTGATTGAACCGATAGGAATAGATACCTTTACTGTTGCCGTCGGTAAATGTACCCACGAGCATCATCAATTTGTCTTGCGCCTGCATCATGCCAACGTTCCAAGCTAATACAGCTAAAACTATCTTCAGTTTCATATCTCTTCTACATTATGATTATCAATGCTTTTACAAAGATAACGTATTTCTCACCATTTGTAATAGTTTTTTTAGTAAAACTTGTAAAAAAGAGGAAAAACAGATAATATGGAGTCGGTTCTGAAATGATCTGTTCAAGCAACCTTATTCAGATTATAAAACAGACCATTTCTGTTCCTAGTTTTGTCTCCGTCGAAAGTACTTCCATTCGGAAAAGTCCAAATAAATATGGCTTTTCTCTCGCTTATCCGTACCTTTGACTTCGTCGAAGGTACTCGCATTCGGCATAAAAAATAATAAATTATTTTGTTATGCTCTCATTTATCCGTACCTTTGTACCCCAAAATGATAAGAATATGGAACAGACACTGTTGATTTACAATACCCTTCACCGACAGAAGGAGCGTTTCGAACCTCTCCATGCACCCAATGTGGGAATGTATGTGTGTGGTCCTACCGTTT
>JAEEGL013629987.1_pt1 | contig 20392 bp, 7 predicted proteins | sample 9134231 | NCBI WGS metagenome assembly JAEEGL01 (sample SAMN16246548, study PRJNA631951) | gut metagenome | biome: gut microbiome; feature: rumen; material: fiber-attached | host: Bos | place: Iran: Karaj | collected 2018-10 | reverse complement strand
CTTCACGCTGAGCGCCCCCAGCCGGTTCATCTTCTGCACCGTCATGTGCGTGTCGCTCACGCGTTGATAGCGCCGCTTCTCGGGCAACATATACACCTGCTCGCCCTCCTCGTTCGGTCCCTTGGTGATGCGCAGCTGTCGCAGGTCGCGCGAGAGGGTGGCCTGAGTGGTGGGGAATCCCGACCGCTCCAGCTCTCTCAGCAGCTCCTCCTGAGTGCTCAGTTCCTGACTCGAGACAATCATCTTCACCACCTCGAGTCTGGTATTCTTATTGATAATCATATCTCTTTGAGTGTTTTGAATCTTCTCGTAGCGTCCACGGGTTCGCATCAGGCAGCGCCCACCGACTCTGCATCAGACAACGTCCACGACCCGCTTTTCGCTAAATCGGCTGCAAAGGTATGCATAATCTTCCAAATATCCGCATAAAATTCCCAAAATTTTGCATAAATTCCCAAAATAATGCATTCCCTTCCCAAAAAACGCAGACTTTTTTCAAAAACACTACACACTACATAAAAACCGCCCCGCTGCGAGGGACGGGGCAGCGGGGCGGTTGCAGAGGGTGGCTGGGAAATTAGCGGCAGTTAATTCTCAGCCTTGGGAACGGCGAGGTAGGTGACCCCGAAGGCACCACGATGGCATTCGAAGCCCTGCGAGGCGAGGGAGAAGCCGAGCTGGATCTTCGTGCTGTGCGTGGGCTGAACGAAGGAGTACTGGCGCTGCACGACTTCCACGATGGCGGACATCGAGAGTGGAGCACAAGGTTCGTCGGCCGCGGGCTTGCGGAAGCAGTCGAGAACGATGCGGTCGAGGTCCAGCGTGGACTGGTAGGGCGCGTTGGCGCGCTGCAGGGAGTGTGTCTCCTCGTCAGTGAACCAGTAGCGCTCGCCGGCTCGCACCTCGCTGAGCAGCTGTGCGTAGAGCTGGTCGTAGTCGATGGGCGTCTCGTTGTCCAGGATACGTCCAGCGGGAATCTCGATGCAGAGGAAGCGGCGCGAGCCCGTAGGATCGTGCAGGGGATGCAGGTTGTTGGTCGTGGCCACGAACGAGGCGTAGCGAGGACGGTCCTGCTGGGTGCGGCCCCAGATGGGACGGCCGTTGACACGGCTCTTGGAAAGCAGCTGCTTCAGCTCTGCCTGACGCGAACGGCGCACCTGGTCCAGCTCATCGATGTTCACCAGTAGGTTGTTGGTGAGAGCCATCTCCTTGTCGAACTTGTTGGCGAGGTTCACGTGGTCGAGGAAGTACTCGCGCAGGGACTTGGGAAGGAGGCGGCGGCAGAAGGTGGTCTTCCCACAGCCCTGCTCGCCGATGAGCGTGGGCACTACTTCGTTGCCGTGCAGGCTGTCCATCTGCAGCCAGTGGGCCACGAGTGAGCGCAGCCAGATGTGAAGCCAGTAGTGCTGCTCGGCTCCGAGACCGGGGATGCGGTCGCAGAAGGCACCTACGTGGTTCTTGCCGTCCCAGGCCGGGCGACCGTTCAGCCATTCAAGGGCTGGGTCGTAGTCTGGGGTGAAGCGAGAGTTGACGATGGTCTGCACACGGTTGCGCAGTCGCTTCTCCTCGGGCAGCGCCTTCTCCACTGCGAGGATGACGCTGTTCTGCTCCTCGGTGGTGAAAGGAAGGAAGTCCTCTTCGTCGGCGCCGGCCGACACCTTATTAAATACTCGCGTGCGGAACTCTACCTTTCCGCTAAGCACATTGCGGCGGAACTCGTACTCCGTCGCCAGGAACTCCTGAACGGGGTTCACGGGGTTGGTGGCAGCAAGGGTTGCTGCGTCTGCAGTCGTAACTGCAGAAATGTTCTGAATCTTTTCCATTGTTTTAATTCTTTTTTTAAATTTGTTTTATTAATGATGTTAATGATCGCTTTTGGAAGACCCTCCTCGGATACGCGCGCTACCTTGTTTGGAATTCTGCTGCAAAGGTACAACATTTTTCTGGTTTGTGCAATACCTTTGAAAGAAAATTTATGCACCTTTTTCGGCTGAAATACAGCAAAATAAGACATGCAGAAGACTCCCTGGTGGCGGCCTTTTGCAACACTGCTTATGTCTCGAAAATTTCCTTCTCAGGCCAAGCCGAAAAATGCTACAGATACCGTCAACAAATTCATCTTTCCTTATCGTGTACTTTATATCACAACGTGACGCAATAAGGTAACAATGCGGGTCTATAACGTCACATTGTGAAATAATCACGTAACGGCATTCGATTAACATCAATTAACGGGACATATTTGTTAGTGTCGAGAAAAGCACCTATTTTTGCACCGACAAAGAAAAAAATATTGTAATCATGGTACCGAAATACTACAAGATGGAACAGAGAGACCTGCGGCGGCCTGGCCACAGCAGGGAAACCTACCGAGTGCTGCACGAACGCTGCATTTCGGGAGAGGAATTTATCGATCATATTGCCCGGCACACGCCGTTCAGCGAAGCGACGCTGACTGGAGTGCTCATAGAAGTCGCCAAGGAACTGGGCGAGTTGCTGGCAACAGGACAGTCGGTGACGCTGCCCGGAATTGGGAATTTCAGTATTGGAGTACGGGCAAAGGTGGAGCGCGAGGAGAAGGAGGAGCACGAGCTGAACGCCCAGAATATCGAATTCGACCACATCAACTTCCGCTGCAGCAAGAAGCTACGTCAGGATGTCGCTGGCCGCTGTCTCCGAAGCGGCTTCGAGCGCGTTATGGGGCAGGACGGCGTCAAGATCCGCAAGCCCGCAATGCTCATCAAAGGCCGTCTGGCTGGAGCGCGTCATTACCTGAGTATTCATCATGTGATGCGCATTCAGGAATATGCGGATGCGATGGGGCTGTCTTATTCTGCCGCTCAGCGTGAGCTGAAGGCTGCCGCCAATGACCCCAACAGTGGGATAGAAGCCTACGGGCGTGGAAATCAGCGCGTTTATATTCTTGCAAGACCTAAACCTGAGGAGCCGGCACCTGCGGAATCGCAGGATCCGACAACCCCATCTGTGTAGTGTGTAGTGTTTTTGAAAAAATTCTTTTTTTTCAGACTAGAAATGACGAATCTTGATAGATGAAAGCGAGGAGAAAGACGAGAAACAATCTTTTAGATGCAAAAAGTGCTTTAATTCTGCTAATTTTGTAATGTATAGTTAGCAATTATTCTATTAAAATAGTATTATTTTGTATTTTTTTATGTTTCTCGACATATTTTGAGGCAATAGTCTTGGAGCGAATACTAAAAATCACTTACTTCGTGGTGTCAACCGTATAAACTCTGCGTTTTTCGTAGTCTTGCGTTTACTTTACGTATCAAACCTTAGTTACATATTTTGTGGTTTTTAGCTTGTTAAGTCCATATTTGTGCATGTTTGTGCTTTTGTTGCTGTTGGTGTATCCCTATCGTGTCGCCAACGAGCAATATCGGCGTGTACTTATGTGGGTGCTTTTTGGGCTTTTCACGCTATTTTTCGGATTGCGCGGCAACGTGGGAGATGACTACTCCCACTACCTTGCCATCTATGAGCATCCTGAGTTCCACTTCCTCACTATGCCGGCATTTGCCTTGGCTATCGCGCTGTTCAAGGCTCTGCACATTCCGTTCCATGGTTTCCTCTTTGCTTGTTCGCTCGTTATCAATGGTTTGCTTTTCCGTTTTCTTGTGCGCAGGAAGTTCAATCTGCCATTTGCCCTCAGTCTCTTCCTCGGCTTCAGCGGTGTCGTCAACGAGATAGATTTCGTGCGCAACAGCATCAGCATCCTGCTCTTCGCCAACTCGTGGGAGTACCTCAGTAGGAGAGAGGTGCGGAAGTATTTGGTTGTCAATATAGTAGGTGCTCTTTTCCATTATTCGGCCTTGCTCTATCTTCCTTTCTACTTCTTTGTGAGGCGTGAGCTGCCAAGGCGAGTCTTTCTGGGCATAGTTCTCGCGTGCATAGTCCTGTTCATCCTCCGTCCGCCCTTCCTGGACCTCATCCCCTGCCTGTTGGCATCTGACAGCGACACTACATCACATCTTTACACCTATATCAATACGTACACGCGCGAGATGGGCTTCACTATTGCTTCCGTGGAACGTCTGCTGACGGCAGCCGTCGTTTTTTGTCTCTATGAGCGGTTGAATGAGGTCGAGCTGGGCCGCTATGCCATTGTGGCCTTCCTGATGTTCTTCGTCTGCTACTCGCTGTTCAGCAACTACGCCGTCCTCGGCACCCGCCTGGCCAACCTCTTCGTTCCCTGCTACTGGATTCTGTGGCCTGCCCTCTTCCTTTGCATGGAGGCGCGTAGTGCCAAGGCCGCTGCTGCGCTTTCCATGAGCTCCTATATGGTCATCCGCCTCGTCAGTCTCAATTCCATGCCCCAGTGGCACTACAACACGCTGTGGTCCTGACCTCCTCTTTTTGCTGAATACTTTCAAGTACGAACATAGATAAATTTTATTCATTAACATCATTTACAAACTAAAACAAAATCATTATGAAACGAAAAGTACAAAAATTCCGCCTACTTCTTGTAGGTCTTGCCATCTTCATCGGTGGCAGTATTGCTTGGGCTTCGACCGTAGGGTCGGGACTTGCCCAGCAATTCGGCTTCTTTTCTGAAGCCGAAGAGGTGGCTGTCTCTTATTTTGAGGTTATCTTCGATGGCAGCACAGATAAGTATGGCGACACCACTGCTGGCGAGCAGACTATTGTCAAGGACGGAATATCATTGACCGTATCTAATGGTATCCTGGGTTCCGATTATGGTGAGTACCGCATTTACAAAGGTCAAACTTTGACGGTAGCTTCTACTGTGGGTAAAATCACCAAGGTGGTGTTTACCTGTAAAGCAGAAGGTGATGAACAGTATGGTCCTGGATGTTTTGAGGCACCAGAGACTTATTATTATGAAGGAAATGTGGGCACTTGGACAGGCGAAAGCGACATCCTCGTATTCACAGCCTCTACAAATCAGGTGCGTGCAACATCTATTGTTGTTACCATTGCTGGCGAAGAGCCAACAGAAGAATATACGGATGTGACAGCCAAATACTTAGCAAACGCCAGCTTCGACGAGGACCTTACTTGGAACTCCGATGGCTCCAAGAAAGGCGAGGCTGTAAGGACGACAGTACTAAGCGACCGTTCTATAGCTTTTGTGACGGAAGACGGTTCGCTCTACGCTACCGTGAATCCGAATACACCCAAGTCTCGTTCCGACGGTCGCACCTTCGATGCCACCAATGGTTTTGTTGGTCAGGTTAAGGGTTGGAGTTGGGTCACCGAACGAGAGAATGACGCTTGCGAATGGATTTATTTCGGTACTTTACCCTATGACCTCGAAGCAGAGGCAATACCTATTTCTGATGATGGCACTACGTATTTGTCTATCCCATCGATGCCAAAAGGAATCGATAATGAGGAAAATGCAGGTGTTATGTATCTCCGTGCCGGTTGGGGTGGCAGTTGTGCTTATAAACAGGAGTTTAGTTTGCCTGCTGGTAATTATGAACTAACATATCAGGCTTGTAATGTCAATGTGAATACTTCTTTATCAGGCACAAACCTTTGCAATGTTCAAGTTACAAGTTCTGCTGGTGAGACAGTCACTTTTGCTGATTCGGAGCCTTTCGATGTAATAGGTCAATGGACAAAGCATGTCATTCCTTTTTCTGTGGAAGGCGAAGGTCTTTGTGTGGTGGAACTTGGATTCCAGTCAGCCAATGGCAGTTCTAATATTAATCCGTGGGTATGTTTTGATGATGTCCGTTTGTTCTCTGGGAAACAAGGCAGTGAGCCTGTTGTACCTAGCAAATGGGATGAACCCGTGTACCCGACGCCTATTATTGAACCAGTCGATATCGAGGACGGTGGAGCCTACTACATTTATAATGTTGGATGCAATCAGTACCTGACAGGTGCCAATAATTGGGGCACTCAGATTTCCGTGACTCAGGACGGTGTGCCGAATATGAGTGTTGTTGCTGAGGCCGCACAGATAGAGTCTGATGGCACCATCGTATCTGGCTACAGACTACGGATTAATGGAACATTCGAAAATGGACAAGGCCGTTCCTTCACCGAGACCTATTTGTTCCGCGACGGTGAGGAAAGTGGATTCATAGATTGGGGTACTCAGGACCGCAATAGAATCTTTATCTTCACCAAGGACAATAATGGCTATTATCGCATCCAGACCACGACGGAAAACGACTTGTTCCCCGATGCTTCCATACAATATGCTTACGCATACAATCCTGGTGGCGCCGTGCAATTCAATGTCTGGGAGACGGATGTGGAGGAAATCGAGTATATAGAATGGATTCTTGTAGCCTACGATCCTAATAGTGAAGACGCCATGAAGATATACAATGCCCGTTTAGAACTCTACGAACTGTTGAATAGCGCCGATGCTGAGGGTGTTGATACTGATGTTGCAGGTGCCGTATATACCAGCGATCAGGCTACGTTAGAGGAGATTGAGGATGCCTGTACGACCTTGAAGACAGAAATCAACCGAGCCCTCTTCGAAAAAGAATGGGCAGAAGCTTCGGAAGACAATCCTTTGGATGTCACGGAGTATTGCATGCAGAATGCAGACTTCAGTGAAGGCAATATTAATGGCTGGAACTGCACCTTCAAGAATGGCACTACAGCTACGAACGTTGGTTTCCAAGCGGCCTATTATTCCAATAATGGCGATGCCCTGACAGGTGAAATCTACAATGAATATGGTGACTGGGCCTATCTTGATAATTTCATCGAGGCTTGGTCTTCTTCCAGTTTCAACAATGGCGTCTTAGGAGATGCTGAACTCAGTCAAACCGTCTACGGTCTGCCTGCTGGCGAATACATGCTTGCCTGTGATGCCTTAGCCACCGATCAGTATCGCGATAATAATCCCGTTTCGGGCGTGCAGATATTCCTCGCAAATGCATCGGGCATAGAGTCCGTTCAGGAGGTTGCCACCTATAATGGCAATCCAGAGCATTTCACTGTCCGCTTTATCAGCGATGGATCTGGTAGTCTCACTTGTGGCTTGCGTACGAAGAACACGAATGCCAACTGGATTGCCGCTGACAACTTCCGTATCTTCTTCTACGGAAAGGCCCTGTCTCCAGGTGCTGCCTATCTGAAATTGACCCTTGAATCTGCGGTCATCGATTATGAAGGCGTCGCTTGTAATGCTGTTCTGAAGGAGGCATACATTGAGGCATTTGGCGCAGCTACTGAGTTGGTAGGGAATGAAGAAGCCACTTCAGAAGCATGCTTTGCACAAGCCGAAATACTCAAGGCTGCTTATGAGGCCTTGAAGACCTCCATTGCCGACTATGCAACGGTGCCTGCAATTATTTCCGACCTCAACAAGCAGCTGGAGATTGTCAAGGAATTGAACAAGGAGGCTCTAACGGAAGCTGCTACGACTTTCATCCAGAACTTCGCCGCAGCATACGAGCAGTCCACACTGATATCCGAAGACATCACCTCTGCCAAGCAGAACTTCAAGGCGGTTGTCAGCGAGGGTCTGACTGCCAACATGGAGCCTGGCGACGACCTGACGCTCCTGTTAACCAATCCCTCCTTCGACACCGACGGCACAGGTTGGAATCTGGAAGGAACGGCAACGGTGAACTATAGTTTTGGTACCGCCGAAGTCTATCACCAAGCCTTCGACTTCTATCAGGTGATTCCTGCTGCTGCTCCTGGTGTCTATCGCCTGAGTTGCACCGCCTTCAACCGCATGGACGGTACAGCTCGCACCGCCAAGCTCTATGGTGGTATCTCTGAGGAACGCCTGAAGCTCATTACAGACGAAACCAGTGCTTACGCCCTGTATAGTGACACAGAAGAAACCCATGGCGACGGAACGATGTTCCCATCGTCCACTGGTGATTGGCCTTACGACACAAGAAGAGTCGTCAATGGTCAAATCTGTTTCACGCCCAACTCCATGGAAGGTGCTGCCATCTATTTCGGCACGCTGAATCCGATGACGGAACAGCCTTATTACTCCGTCTCCACGCAGATTGTACTGCCCGAGCAGGGCGACCTCCGCATCGGTATCAAGTGCGAAGGTAATGCGGAATGGGTGCTGTGGGATAACTTCAAGTTGGAATATGTCGGCAGTGACGACGACCTGCTGGCCGACTACCTTGCCCAGCTGAAGCCCTATCTGAGCGACGACGTCTATTATCAGGCTGCACTTCGCGAGGACGCTACGACCATCGTTGCTACGGCCGAGTCCGGCACCCTCAGTGATGCCGAGGCCTACCAGGTGATTGGTACTATGGGCAACCTCATCGATGTGATTCAGGAATCTGTTGAGGCCTACGCTACGCTGACCAATGCCATCACAATAGCAGAAGAGCGACTGGCCACGACTGAGAACATCAGCGAGGATATCGCCACAGAATTGCAGACCTTGCTGGATGAAGCCAAGGGGGCACGTAATGCCGGTTCTTACACAAACGAAGAAGCCAAGGCCAAGGCCGCAGAGATCTCAGCCCTCAGCCGCCGTCTGCAGTACGACTACCTCATCATCGAGATGACGCAGGCCGGAACCTTAGGCGACCTCGTACTGGATCTAGTCGAGAACTTCTCTGATGTCAAGGGAATCACCATCATCGGTCCAATGGACGACTATGATATCGAGCGTGTTGCCAATATGGCAAATCTGGAGTATATGGATTTGAGCAATGCACAGCTAAGCACTATAGGCAGGGATCTGTTCCAGAATCATGATTCACTAATGACCGTTCGCTTGCCGAAGACCTTGACATATTTGGGCTACAGAGCCTTCTCCGATTGCGATAGATTAACTTCTGTGACCATTGCTGGTACTTTATCTACTGATAATGATAGCTGGAACGGAGAAGAAGCATTCTATAGCTGCGATGCTTTGGAAGAGGTGATTGTTGAAGAGGGAGTTCGAGCCATTGGCTATGAAATGTTCGAGAATTGCTATCGTCTGTCAAAACTGACTCTTCCCCTGTCCTTGACAACTATAAGATACGGGGCCTTCCGTAATTGCTATAGCCTATCGGCTATTCCTCTGCCTGGAAATTTGCAATCTATAGATTCTTATGCATTCTATCGTGATTATAGTGAAGGTTATTTCTATAACGGTCGCTATGCGTATGATGAGTATGGCAACTATCTCGGTTATCGTTATGATACAATCCCCAACCTCTGCCCGAAGCAGATAGAGATTCCGGCTAAGGTTACGAGTATCGGTGAGTATGCATTCTACAACTTGGGAGGCCTCGAAAGCGTGACGTTGAATGAAGGCTTAACCAATATCGGAAGTTATGCATTCAACAACACTGCTATTCGCACCGCAACCTTCCCCAGCACTCTGACGAGTGTAGGTTATAACATTTTCAATAGCGGAACATACTACACCTGTTTGGCTCTGACACCTCCCACCGCAAGTAATGGGTGCCCCGTTCAGAGTCCTGACACCCTGTATGTCCCGATGTTGGTGACCAAGGCTTACAAGCAGGCAACGGGATGGAGCCAGTTCAAGATTGTGGGCGCAGATATCATGCCAAATGATATTACGGTCAGCAAGCAGATGAGACTTGATTTCGCCAGTGCAACGATTCCCGAAGGCTACAAGCCCAATATCACCATCCAGCATACGAATGTTTCTGTCAGCAGTACCTCTATGCCAACGACACTCGGTGCCTTGGAGGTGAAAAATGGTGGCACCTTCTCTGCTGGAATGCTCACACTGCATGGTTACAATCATGCCCAGCGCAACTACTACTATTACTACTGGGGAATAGACAACGGAAATGTTCCACAATATGCCACTTTGATGACTGACGGCACCATGCGTGCAGATAATATTGATATCACGATGTCTCTGACGGATGGCTATTGGAACTTCATTAGCACGCCGTATGATGTTCGCGTGGGTGACATCACTTGCGAGACCGCAGGCACCAACTGGGTCATCCGTCGTTACGACGGCGAAGCCCGTGCTGCCGTGAACCTAAACAACACGTGGGTCAATATGGGTGAAGACGACATCCTCGAAGCTGGTAAGGGCTATATCATGCACTGCAGCTATTCTAATTCGAGGTACAACTATCGCGTCTTCCACTTCCCCGCTCTTAACAATCAGAACAAGAATCTCATCTTCAGTGCCTCCGATCGCACCATCCAACTGGCAGAGTATCAGAGTGAGTATGCTCACAACCGCAGTTGGAACCTCATCGGTAACCCCTATCCTGCCTATATCGAAATCGGCAGCATGAACCTTGAAGCACCCATCACGGTTTGGGATGGCTACAGTGGCTACCATGCCTTCTCGCCCATTGATGACTACTATGTCCTCTGTCCGGGTGAAGCCTTCTTCGTGCAGCGTCCTCTGGATCAGGGTAGCGTCACCTTCCCTGCTTCCGCTCGCCAGAGCTACTACGATGTCACAGGTACATCGAATCGCGTGAAGGGTGAGATTCGTCAGGGCAACAGCAACCGCAGCGTCTTCAACCTCTTCCTCTCCGATGGCGAGAAGAGCGACCGCACCCGCGTGGTCATCAATCCCGAAGCAGGAATGGAGTACGAGGTCAACCGCGATGCTGCCAAGTTTGCTGCTATGGATGCTTCTGCTCTGCAGTTGAGCAGCACAGCCGCTGGCGTGGAATACGCCATCAACGAGCGTCCGCTCTCTGATGGTAGCGTGCAGTTGCAGGCTCGCTTCGGTAAGTCGGGTGACTACACCCTGCGCTTGGAGACCAAGGCTACTGAGAGTGTCATACTCATTGACGAACTCACCGGAACGGCCATGGAACTGAACGGCAGCGAGGGTTATACCTTCGCCGCTGAAGCTGGTGTCGCCGACAAGCGCTTCCGCCTGCTCATCAGCAGCACTGCCGATGGCATCGCAGAAGTCTCTGCCAACGAACTGGCTGGTGCCCGCGTCTACACGCTCGACGGCAAGCTTCTGCCTGCTGGCAAGCCCGCCACTTCCGGTATCTATCTGATTCAGCAGAACGGTAGCGTCCGCAAGGTATCTGTAAAATAAATAAGGTGTAGAGTCCCCCTCAGGCCGCAATCCCTGAGGGGGCGCACCCCACATGTTTCAGATAAGCAAACCCTAAAACGTTATCATTATGATTCGAAAATCATTCAGCATATTATTCCTGTGGCTGTGTGCGATGGGGCTGATGGCGCAGACGGATGGCTATGACCCCGTCAATCCGCCCAACCCTGAAGTTCCGGCTGTGACCTACTTGCTGGTCACGTCGGCTCAACCAGCACAGGCTGGCTCGGCGAATGTGTCGGGCAGTAAATATACGGCAGGTTCCAGTGTGTATGTCTATACCTATAATAATAATGGATATGTCTTCAAGCACTGGACCGATGGAACGAACATCGTTTCTACCAGCAGTAGTTTCTACTATACGATGCCCGCTGCCAACACCAAGCTGACCGCTGTTTATGAGTATGACCCCGCCTCGCCGGATAACCCCAGTGGCGACTACACGAAGCCGCATACCTTGGCACTGAAGGCTTCGCCCTCGCAGGGTGGTTACTTCAACTACAGCAGTAGTCATGAGTTCTATCAGGGAGAACAACTCTCGCTCTACGCCTACTCAAACAACAACTATCAGTTCAAGCACTGGGAGCATCAGGGTAAGATCGTGAGCACTGACAGACGTTACTACTACACGATGCCCGATGTGAACGTGTAGCTGGTTGCCGTCTTCGAGTACAACCCCGTCAGTCCGCAGGATCCAGGCACCAACTCCTGGAATCCTGAGACCGGAGAACTCATCATAGATGCCTTCCAGAAGGATGATCTATACTCTGCAATCTACAATGTCACGGGAGGCAATACCGATGATGTGCAGACTCTGATTGTCAATGGCGAAATCAGCGACTACGACATCGGCAATGTGGCAGGCTTCAACTTCTCTGTTATTGACTTCAGTCGTTGTGCTGGGGCAACCTATGTCCCCTCATGGAGTTTTGAGAACAACACGACGCTGACCTCTATCTCCCTGCCGAGCAGCATCAACCGTATCGGTTACTATTCGTTCTACAATTGCGAGAGCTTGACCAGTGTCAGTTGCTATGCTACTGTTCCTCCTACTTTGGAGAGCTATGTGTTCGAAGGCATCAAGGACAACCTTGTCATCTTCGTGCCTGCTGAAAGCATCGACCTCTATCAGGAGGCTGACGGCTGGAAGGACTTGACCATCCTGCCGCTGCAGAGTCAGGTGAACGCCCTCGAAGTAAACCTGCCTGCTGGTAGCGAGGACGGCCGCTTCAAGAATATGTTCATCGAATTGGTGAATACCAACAGCGGCCAGCGTATGCGCTATGTTATCAGTGACCGCACGGCCTACACCTTCCAGAACCTGATGCATAACACTAAGTGGAACGTCTATGTGAAGAATGCCGCAGGCCAGGTACTTGGCCAGATGGAGAACATCGAGATGCAGACCAGCGATCGCAGTGTGACCTTCTCCAGCCTCGTTGAGCCACAGACCATCAAAGCCGTTGTTCTCGCTCCCGATGGTACGGACATTACCGGTCAGTTGTCCTTCACCTGGATGAATGCCGACGGCACGTATCTCGGTCAGGGCACCAGCGTCAGCGGTATCCTGCCCATTGACAACGCCGCCGTCATCCTGCGTGTCACCCTGCCGCAGGCGTTGGCTATGCAATACCAAATGCTTGCCGACACGTCCTACGTGGTTCAGGATTCAGAGAACGTCATCAAACAGACGCTTACCGTGCTGCCCACTGCCAAGCTGAAGGGTCTGGTGCGTGATGTGCTGACGAATGTTGCTCTTGAAGACGCTACCGTGACGGTCAGCCAGACTCTGAACGGCAAATACAGCAAGGCTTTCACTGCGATTACCAACGCTCAAGGTGTATACAACATCGATGCTTTCGATGCTCCCACGAGCATCACAGCTGTAGCTGCGGACTACATCAGTAAGACCGTCCAGTATGAGGTACTTCCGACGGAAGAAGGTGTGGCAACTCTGGAAGACATCACCTTGAAGAGCATCAACGGTGCCATCATCACGGTCGGTTTCACTTACACCCAGAGTGCTGTAGCTGGAACGCAAGGCGAGTCGCAGGAGTACTATGCAGACTACCAGAACGTCGCTTATACTATCCGCGACATCACCGCAGGACGTGACATCCGTGAGTTCAACGTACAGTACCCGCAGATTGTATTGCTCGAAGATGTAGATCTCGGAGACAGCCTCCAGCTTATCGCCACCAGCAAGACGGGCGCGTTCCTGCCCGTGGTTGCCAAGGGGCAGGTGGATGAGTTGAACCGTGCTTCTGTCACCTTCAATATCAAGCAACTCGGACAAATCTCTGCCACCTTTGTTACTACAGAGAATCCTACCGTCAACGGCATCCTCTACGATGCTAAGGGCAAGTTCGTGAAGAACGGAACCTACTCCAATGCGTCCCTTAGTTTCAAGGATCTGACAGATGGTGACTATACCCTCGTCACCATGGGTAACAGCAAGCTTTTCAACACTGTCTATGACCTGAATAAGTTCAGTCAGGCCGGCCTCGTGGACGGCACGGACTATGTGACTTCTAAGGTCACGGTGAAGAGTGGTGTTATCTCAACTGTGAAAATGGCATACGTCCCCTTCTTCGACGAGAGCAAGCTCTACTACACAGGCGACAATACCAGCTTCACGGTGAACAAGACGCAAATCACAGCGGGCAACTACCTGACCCTGAACGGCCGCATCGACTTCAAGTCTCTTTATGCCGCTGGGGTCTCCGACGTGAAGCTCATTGTCGATATGCCTGAGTCGTGCTCATTGGTGGATAACTCCGTCATGGTCGGCAATAGCCTTGCTACCTATCTCTCCGTTCCCGGCCGCGTCACTATCCCAGTCACAACTATCGGCGAGCGCATTCGCTTCTGTATCATCCCGACTGCAGGTGGTGACTATGCCCCGAGTGCCAGTGTTCAGTTTACCTACAACGGTCAGGAAGTCACCCAGCCCATAGGACAGGCGAACTTCTCCGTGAAGGATTTGAGCATTAGTGTTCCGAACGTGGTGGCAAAGACGAGCGTTTCTGTCAGTGGTATGGCCGTAGCTAAGAGCCAAGTAGAGGTCTATGATGGTGAAAAGTTAATAGGTCAGACAATGGCATTAGCTAATGGTTCTTGGTACGCTACTTGTGAACTGGAAAATCCATCCAATTTGTCCAAGCACCAAATTTATGCAAAAGTCGTAACGCCGCAAGGACTGCAGATGCAATCAGAGACCAAGGAATGCATGTATGACCAATTTGCTCTGGAGGCAAAATCCGTGAAGATGTCATTCTACAATGGTTGGCTGAGAAAGACCGTTGAGGTGAATTTCGACTTGCAGAACAAGACCATTGACGCTTCGTCATATATGTTCTATACTGGAACGGACATTACGTTCATTGCCGATCTGACCAACAATGACCCAAGTGTGATCCAAAGCGTTACTATTAAAGTTTATACGGACAGGAACAACTGGCGTGATCTTGAAGCAACGTACAATAAGAATATGGACCGCTGGGTCGCTGTAGAACGATTTGAGTCTGATGAACTGCCGATTGGCGTCAAAGTCGAATTTGAAGCGGAACATGATTACCTGCCCGATATGCAGGAAGGTCTCGCAGAAGCTGCTAATATTGAACAGCTGGTAAGCGAATACAAGTCGAAGATGGAGCTTCTGGAGACGTTGTTTGCACAGATGGATACTTCCGATGAATCTGATCAGGCATTACAGGCGATTGCTGAAAGCCTCGGATTAGAATACACGTATGAAGAAGTGATTGATGAGAATACCATCGGAAAGACGGAAGAAGAGATAGAAGAATATCTTGATGGTATCTATGATCAGGTTATCCAAGAGGATGATGAGCTTCTGGCAACCGTGGAAGGATTCGCTGCATGGTTTGATTTACAAAAGACATTTGAAGATACCTTTGGTAATGGAACGACCTATAAGCTATCAAATTGTAATGGTCTGACTCCTGAGAGCCTTTTGGCAGATGGCTTTGAAGCCACTTTGATGGCCGATAATACTACCGTCTATACTAAAGCCAGCGAGGAAGCTATCACTTTTGTAAACTTTGATCAAAACTTAGTCGTTACAATAAACCTGCCCGAAGAAATTGCACAACTCTACCGTGTAAGAAGAAATGTGACAGCACAGGAGTTTGCACAGAAGGTACAGGAAGTTTATAGTAAGATTAAAGATACGATCGAGACCATCAACAACATCTTCGATGACATCACCAAGACAGCTCAGAAACCCATTGAAGCTATTGAGGAAGCCATCAAGAGTCTGGAAAGCAGATCGAATCAGGTACGTAATTGGAAGAATCTTTGTACCAATAGCAAAACAAAATGGTGGAAATGGCGCCTTGAAGAGTTCCGCCTCCAAAAGGCTCTGTTCTCCGCACGTATTGCACGTGGCATTTGCAAGCCCATTGTCAAAGGTCTGTTAAAGTGCCTCCCCGTAGCTGATTACATTTCTACCTTATATGATTGCTATAAAGATGCAGACAAGATTTGGGCAGTATATAATACGATTCCTGATCCTTGCAAGGATGATCAGGCTAAGGCTACTCAATGTCAGGTGAAGTGCTATGGCGCCCTTACGACAGTGGCGACCTTTGCCATCGCTGATGTCTTAGGTAATTTCACCGCAGATGCGGAAATCGTGGGTGGTGCATTAGCTTCCGTGGCAACGGCAGGAACTTCGTTAACTGCTGTTGCATGGGGTATTGTACAAAAGGTCGCTGTTCAAATCGGTAAATTAGTTGTCAAGAACCTCATAACCGATGGTCTTGTTGATAGTGCAAAGAAACAAATAGCGACTCTTAAATGTAAGAAGAAGAAAAAGGATGATGATGATGATGATGATAAGCCTTACCCGACAATCGATCCTATACATGATCCCTCCGGTTATGTCTATGAAGGTGTGCCTTCCAACCGCCTGCAAGGCGTAACAGCTACTTGCTACTACAAGGAAACCGGTGAGGATATGTATGGCGACCCGTATGAAAAAGAAGTGTTGTGGGATGCTGAGGAGTATGCTCAGGAGAACCCGCTGTTCACCGATGAATACGGAATGTATCAGTGGGATGTCCCACAGGGACTCTGGCGCGTGAAGTTTGAGAAAGAAGGCTATCAGACGACTTACTCCGAGTGGCTGCCCGTGCCTCCGCCTCAGCTTGACGTGAATATTGCCATGACTCAGGCCCGTCAGCCCGAAGTAAAAGAAGCCAAGGCATACGAAGACGGAGTGGAAGTCGAATTCGACAAGTACATGCTACCTGAGAGTTTGACGACCGATAACATCATCGTCAAGAAGAACGGCGAGAAGATTGACGGTACCATTCAGTTGCTTAACAGCGAAAGCACCGATGAGGACAATGAAGACGGTCCGAAACTCGCCTCCCGCGTGAAGTTCGCTACACCCGAAGGTGTACAGCTACTCAGCACTGACGAGGTGACGGTGATAGTCACTACGAGCGTGAAGAGCTATGCCGGCGTGCCCTTGCAGGAGACCTACTCGCAGACCTTCGACGTGGAGAAGGCTGTCCGCAAGATTGCTGCAGACTCCCTGTTTACCGTCCTCTATGAAGGAACGCGTACCTTGCAGGTTGCTGCCCTTCCCGCAGATGCAGCTGTCGGCAAGACGCTCCGTGTACGTGCCCTCTCCACCCTCATTGCTGACATCTCCGGCGAAGGCCTGACTCCGCAGGAAGACGGAACCGCCACCATCAAGCTCAACGACGAAGGACAGGCCACGCTGACCGTCAGCGGCGAGCTACCAGGCTCCACGGCTCTGCAATTCAGTATTGATGACACCAAGATTACCGGACAGACCCTTGTGAAGGTTGATAAGGCTGCATCGTTGGTTACTCCCAATCCGCGTGCTTCTCGTGCTTCGGGCAGCGCTGTTTATCGCGGCACGCTCATCAGCTTGAGTTGCGAGAACGAGAATGCCAAGATATGGTACACGCTTGACGGCACTTGCCCCTGCGATCCTGCTACGGCTCTCGTCTATAGCAAGCCTATCGCCATCAACGATGACGCTATGACCATTAAGGCTATGGCTCAGGCTGAAGGCTTCGAGGAGAGCGAAGTGGTAACTTTCGAATACACCGCTAAGCAGAATTCTCAAGAGCTGGCACTCAGCGAGGGCTGGACTTGGATTTCTCACAACGTAGCTACCAACCTTACGCTGGACAAGTTCTCCGAAAAGACATTGGAGGTGAAGAGTCAGACACGCGCCGTCATCCGCGACGAGGTCTTAGGTCTCTTTGGTAACCTGACGGAACTGATACCCACCGAAGCTTATAAGGTGAAGATGTCTGAAGCTGCGAAACTTGCTGTCAGCGGCGATGCCTTCAATGCTACAAAGGGTGTCATCAGCCTCAGTAAGGGTTGGAACTGGATTGGCTACCCGATGGATCAGATTATGACTCCGACGGAGGCCCTGACAAATCTCTCCGCATCGGAGGGTGATATGCTGGTCGGTCTCTCAGGGTCGGCAGATTACATCGATGGTGAATGGATTGGCGATCTCGAAGTCATGACGCCGGGTCAGGGCTACATGCTCAAGACTGGTGCTTCTTCAGACCTGCTCTACAATACCAGCATTGTATCGAAGGCCGCCTCACAGATTCACGGACGACTGTATATAAACAATACTCCGTGGAGTGTGGACGAACACGCTTATTCCAATGTCATGCCGATGCGTGCCCAGCTCTACCGCGAAGAGGCCTTGACTGACGACGATGAGTTCACCGTGGCTGCATTCAACGGTACGGAGTGCCGTGGTATCGGAAAGTACGTGAAAGGCGTTATCTTCATGAATGTTCACGGCGAAGGCTCGGAAGACATTACCTTCCTCGCTGCTCATAACGAGAAGGACTACATCGTGGATATTCAAGAGTCTCTGTCCTTCCAAGCTGATGCTGTTGGCAGCTACCGTGCTCCCTTCGCCTTGCATCTCGGCGATGAGACGGTAGGTGTTGAAGAACGTTACAGTCAGTTGGGTGTATGGCCTACTTTGGCAACGACAGAAATTACCGTTAGCCTTGGTGGCAAGCCCATCGAACGCCTGACCCTGACGAGTGCAGATGGAAGGATGCAGCGCATCCAGGCTACTGGTGCTACTCAGCAGGTGGTTAACGTGTCGAATCTGCCTGCGGGCATTTACATTGTAGCAGCCCAAAGTGGCGGCGAGTACTTCTATAAGAAGATAATGAAAGTGAACAACTAATGTAAAGAAAGGAATCCCCTATGAAAAAGAAGATTCTCTTTACCCTGCTTAGTATCCTCCTGCCGCTCGGAATCCGAGCGCAGGAGGCACACTGGCAGTGCAACGAACATGACTTCCAGTATGATAAGACTATTTATGTGTCTTTGGAACTGGAAGACCAACGAATAACTGACTTGTCGAATTATGACATTGCTGCCTTTTGTGGAAATGAATGTCGTGGATTCGTGGATGTGAAAAAGAATGAGATATTGGATACCCCTTCGGGGCAAGTCGCGATACTTCGTGTCCGCACCAATAATCTTTCCGCATCTGAGATTATCACCTTCAAGGTCTATGACAAAACCGAGGAGGAAGAAATCAATGTCGCGAATACAAAAATCACCTTCTCAGATGAAACGGCCGTTGGGTCAGGCAGTTCTCCTTTCAAGCTCGACATTACCATACGGTATACGCCTGGTGATACGAATGACGATGGCGAAATCGATTTAACCGATGCCTCACTGGTCTTTAGGTATTATACCGAATTTGATGAAGACATCGAGGCCATGGCAGAAGCTGGTCTGGTATATAATATACAAGCAGCAGATGTGAATGGTGACGGCGAAATCGATTTGACCGATGCCTCACTGATTTTCAGGTATTATACCGAATTTGATGAAGACGTTGATGCTATGAATGAAGCAGGACTCACGGTCTTGATTCCTTCAAAATAAGAACGATAATAATCACAACTTTTTTCCTATGAAAAAATATTTTTCTTTCTTTATTTTGACGCTTGTGGCAATGATGTCGCAAGCTGCAGATGTATTTGTCGTGGACAAGGTTGACATCAAAGTAGGAGAGGAAAAGACAATTCCCGTCAGCCTCACGAATGAGCAAGAAACACAAGGCGTTAATATCGACATTTATTTGCCAGAAGGACTCTCATTTGTTGGTACAGATGCAGGTGTTGTGTTTGCCGACAGAACATCGGGCTTTGCTCAGAAATCCAAGAAGATTCAGAAGAGTGGAGCTTTGCGAGTATCTATGACTTTTGGTGAGATGGAAGCTGGAACAGGTCAACTTTTCACCTTTAAAGTTAAAGCTGCAGAGAATGCTTCTTTAGGTGTAGTAAAACTTTCTTATAAAGAGCAGAAAATCACTTATGGAAGTACTACATCTAAGCTCTCCGATATGGAATCTGATGTCAACATCTATCAGACCTATAAGGTGACTGTTGTTGCCAACGATGCAAATATGGGTACTGTATCTGGTGGTAATGACGAAGCTATGTCTGGCACTCCTATGACCGTCACCGCCACCCCCAACACAGGTTATGACTTTGTGGCCTGGATGGAGGGTGAGACGCAGGTGACGACGAATGCTTCCTACACCTTCACCCCGACCAAGGACATTACGCTGACAGCAACCTTCAAGGCTCATGTCTACAAGGCAACCTTCAAGAGCGAAGGAAAGTCGGAGGATAAGGAAATCGCTTTCGGCACTGCTGTTGAGGCTCCCACGCCTGGTGCCAAGACGGGTTATACCTTCAGCGGATGGGACAACCTGCCTGAGACAATGCCTGCTCAGGACATTACCATCAACGCCTTGTACACCATCAATCAGTACACCATGACGTTCAAACTCGCCAATGGCGAGGCTGACGTGGTGAAGAAGCAGGACTATGACAGCGAACTGACGGCTCCCGCAGATTTCACCAAGACGGGCTACACCTTTACGGGCTGGGATGCAGAAATTCCCGCTAAGATTCCAACCGAAGACAAAACGTTCACGGCCCAGTGGAAGATTAATCAGTATACTATAACTTTCAAACTGGGTAATGGTGAGGACGATGTGGTGAAGAAGCAGGATTATGATACCGCTTTAGAAACTCCGACACCATCCCGGACAGGTTACACGTTCAAGGGTTGGGACGAAACCGTTCCTTCCAAGATACCTGCCGCCGACAAGACGTTCACGGCACAGTGGGAAATCAATCAGTACACTATGACCTTCAAGCTCGGCAATGGCGAGGAGGACGTGGTGAAGAAGCAGGACTATGACAGCGAACTGACGGCTCCTGCAGATTTCACCAAGACGGGCTATACTTTCACGGGCTGGGATGCAGAAATCCCCGCTAAGATTCCTGCCGAAGACAAGACGTTCACGGCCCAGTG
>JAEEGL012357471.1_pt1 | contig 20392 bp, 12 predicted proteins | sample 9134231 | NCBI WGS metagenome assembly JAEEGL01 (sample SAMN16246548, study PRJNA631951) | gut metagenome | biome: gut microbiome; feature: rumen; material: fiber-attached | host: Bos | place: Iran: Karaj | collected 2018-10 | reverse complement strand
TGACAAGGTGAAGTTCCTCTGCCCCGCACCGGGCTATGACCGTCACTTTGCTATCTGCCAGAGTCTCGGCATCGAGATGATAACCGTTCCCTACAAGGAGGACGGCCCCGATATGGATATGGTGGAGAAGCTGGTATCCGAGGACGAGGAGATCAAGGGCATCTGGTGCGTACCGATGTACTCCAACCCCACGGGAATATCCTACTCGGACACCGTCGTAAAGCGTTTTGCAAACCTTAAACCCAAGGCAGACGACTTCCGCATCTACTGGGACAACGCATACTGCATACACCACCTCTCCGACGATCCCGACGTCGTTCTCAATATCCTCGACGAGTGCAAGAAGACAGGCAAGGAGAATATGGTGCTGATGTTCGCCTCCACTTCCAAGGTCACATTCCCGGGTGCCGGTATTGCCTGCATCGGTGCAAGCAAGGAGAACATCGACTACATAAAGAGTAAGATGACATACCAGACGATCGGCTTCGACAAGCTCAACCAGCTCCGCCATGTGCATTTCCTGAAAGATTTCAACGGTATGACCGAGCACATGAAGAAACACCGCGCTATCATCGAACCGAAATTCAGGATCGTTCTTGACACTCTCGAAAGGGAGATAGGCCCTCACGCTATCGGCGGCTGGCATAAGCCCAAAGGCGGCTACTTCATCTCCTTCACAGGCCTCGACGGCACTGCGAAGAGAACGGTAGAACTCTGCAAGGAAGCCGGAGTGGTACTTACCGGAGCAGGCGCTACATACCCCTACGGCAAGGATCCCTACGACAGCAATATCCGTATTGCCCCCACCTTCCCCACCGAAGAGGAACTCCAGAAGGCTATGGATATCTTCTGCAACAGCGTAAAACTCGCAACTGCGGAAAAACTACTTGCAATTTAACAAAAAATATGTTATAATAATACAGTGGGGTATCAAAATGACTTCCACTGTATTTGCGTCTGTAGCTCATTTGGATAGAGCAGCAGCCTCCGACGCTGCGTGCGGTGGGTTCGAATCCCGTCAGGCGCACCAGAAACGCCGCTGACGCGGCTCCATGAAAAATGAATAGTGAATAATGAATAATTTATAATAAAAAGCGCAGTAAGTCTCTGCGGCGTTTCTGTATTGTTCATTATTCACTATTCATTTTTCACTATTCCCTGACAATCAGACAGAAGAAAGCGATCGATAAAATCCAAGCCGTCCGGTACAGACAAAGTGATCCCCGCTCGGTCAATCCGTATGGAAGGTTTTTCCATACGGATTTTTTATACAACCGTCCGTACATCCCCCCCGATATCCGGATATGTACGTTAATTACGTTACGATCGATTTGTAAAAAACGAAGAACGGAGGTAATAAATTGAAGAAGTCAAGGAAAAAGGCTCTTTCCATGATCGCCTGCCTGTCCGCTGCTGCTTCCCTCGCGCTCTCATCCTGCGGTGCCAATAACGCTCCAGCGGCAGCCGAAACAACAGCTACAGCCCCTGCGGCGACAGAAGCTGCGGATACAACGGTGACTGAAGCCACAACAACGACTGCGGCCACAACGACAACAGAGGCTGCATCAACAGTGAAAACCACAACAGCCGCGGAGACAACGGAGTCCGGTACTGCCGGAGCCGGGAACGAGGAAGAGACAGTGGATATAAGCCTTCTCGGTGCGCCGTGGCCGGCATCTATAATAGGCGGAAATATCACTGCCGAGCTTCCGGACAGGAACGACGACCTGTATATGTACTACAACTATGACTACCTTTCGGAGCATAAATCCGAGTACATTTCGGAAATGGCTTCTCACAGAGCCGACTTTGCCAGTGGTGTTTTATCGGTCCTGAACGACGAATCCGTAACCTACCCCGGGATCGGGCAGCTTCGTATGTTCATGGCGCAGGCGGCAGATACCGGAACTCTTGCTGCGCAGGGCGCCGACGAGCTTATGCAGTATATCGGAAGGATACAGAACGTGACCTCGACAGAGGAGATGAACGCACTCCTTGAGGCCGAAGACTTTCCGTTCAATCCGTTCATTATTGCGTTCCCCTACCTTGTTGGCCGGGAACAAGGCAATATACTGTACCTGGCACCGAATTTCCTTTATGCCGATCCGATCTTCCAGGGCGGTTCTCTTTATTCGGATCCGAACGATCCCACAAATGCCGCTATGCTCAACGTACTTGTTAATAATGCAATGGTAGGACTGATGGCAGATCTTCCGCTCATCGGCATAGAGCCTAAGTCTGTGAAGGATGTTTCGGACGAGCTTCTTCTGTTTGAAAGCTCTTACGGAAAGTACGCTGATTACACGCAGAAATACCTTACGGCGGAGTACGGGGCTTACGCGGAAGAAATAAAAAATACAATATATACTCTCGATCAGCTTGAGGAGATGAGTCCTGCCTTCCCGATCAGAGGTGTGCTCAGGAACTGCATGAAGGATTCTTCCGAAAAATACAGCGTGCCTTCCAGCGAATGGCTGCACGCACTGAATGAATTGTGGACAGATGAAAACCTTGAGACTATAAAGCTGATGGCGATTGCGAGCATATTCAAGGAAACCCGTCCTTACCGCGACAACAGCGCTTATAACGCAATTCTCGAAAAGTACGGCGCATCCGGTGCCTCCCCGGACGCATTCGCCTATACGGCGTGCAGCAGTCTTGATACGTTCTCTCACCTCCTCGCGGAGATATATACGGAGCTATACCTCGGAGAGACAGCTTACGAAAGACTCTCGGCTCTTACGGAGGATCTTTTGGCCGCATACAAGGAACTGATAAGCAATACAAAGTGGCTCAGCAGCAATTCCAGAGCTGCTCTTCTGGACAAGCTCGATAAAATGGAGATAAATATTCTCAAACCCAATTCAGGCTATTACGATTACAGCGATCTCAGGCTGGTACCCACAGAAGAAGGCGGCACACTGTTCGGCAATTATCTCATACTCAAAAAGCACCGTCAGGAACAGGAGCTAAAGCTGCTGAGAAGCGCCACCCACGTTGATCCGTCATGGTATATCGTAAGCCCGACCGAGTCGAACGCGTTTTATGACCAGTCTGTCAACTCCATAAATATTCTGCCCGGATATGTGACTGATCTTATGTATTCCGATGATATCAACAAGGCCGATCTTCTGGGCGGCATAGGCTTCACTCTGGCACACGAGATAAGCCACGGCTTTGATTATTTAGGCTCACAGCTTGACGGCGCCGGTGAACCGTCGCCTGTGTTCGTCGATGCCGACGCTGAAAGATTCATCGAGAAATGCACAAAGCTTGCCGATTATTACAGTTCCATCGAGATCGAGCCCGGCCTGAATATCGACGGTGATGCCGTCAAGTCTGAAGCTGCCGCGGATCTTTCGGGTATGCAGGCTATACTCGTTCTTGCCGAAGAATCCGATGATATCGACATAGAAGAAATGCTCAGGCAAACGGCAAGGATCTGGGCGCAGGTTGCTCCCGAAACACTGTTGTACGCGCTTCTCGCAGATACCCACCCTCTCAATTATCTGCGTGTAAATGTAAGCGCACAGATGTATGAATCGGTTTATGAGACATTCGGCATAACAGAGGACGACGGTATGTATCTCGCTCCCGAAGACCGCATTGTTTTCTGGGGCGACGATGCCGCATAATATCGATCTCCGTTTCCTTCCGCGGCCGGCAGCTGCCGTGGCAAACAGGAATAAATATCAGCTGAAGGGTATAAGTGTGTAAATTATGTTCAGAGAATACTATGAAAAACTGCTGAAACAGTTGTCCGTTGATTATAACAGCGATCCGTCGGATTTCAGAGCCGGGGAAAATATCATAACAACACCGGCACTGAATGAGGGAAGAAGAAGTTACAGCCCCGGCAAACCGTTCCTGCAGATGGCGACCTGCGGAACGAATACAGTAATTATGGCGGACGAATGCCTGCACGAGTTCCTGCGTGACCTGATCAAAGATACTGAGGGGCACCGGCTGTTCGAGCTTGATAATCTCATGAAGCTGAACGAAGAACTGAAACGTTATGGCTATCGGCTGAATCCCACACACCACCTGTTTCTGCCTTGTCAGGCCGTTAAACCTGAAAATCACTGTCAGGTCAGGTGGCTTTATGACAATGATATCGCTCAGTTCTACGGTGATGCGCGGTTCCCGAACGCGATAGCATTTCCCGAACCTTGTCCGGTACGCCCCGACAGAATTGCGGTCGTTGCTCTCGATGAAGACAGGATAATGGGTATGGCCGGCTGTTCGGAAGATGCGCCTCACTGGCAGCAGATAGGGATCGATGTTCTGCCTCAGTACCGTTCAAGAGGGATCGGATCCTATCTTGTGACCCTGTTGAAGAACAGGATCATCGAAATGGGCGATATCCCATTCTACGGTACTGCCGCGGCAAACATTCAGTCTCAGAATATCGCCTTTAAAGCCGGTTTTAGGCCTGCATGGGCAGAGACCGAGGCAGTGAAGGACGATGAAGAAAACTGATGCAGAAAAAAACATAATAAAGCCCTCATAAACGCTCTGTATGCGCTTATGAGGGCTTTTCTATCATGTTATAGATTTTCCGGCTTAATATGCCTGCCGTGGCGTCTTACATCAGCGTGTGCGCTCCCGTCTGCGGAATACGAACATCACCGCAAGAGCCGCAAATGCCGCGGCAGCAGGGATCTCTGCGCCGGTTGCCGGATTTTCTTCTCCGTCATTTCCGTAGTATTCGTTTATCTTTGCGCTGAGATATGCAGCATCGCACATTTTGCTGTAATCCTTGGTTCCGTCCTCGCCGGTCTTTACGATCGGGATATCAACGGGAACTCCGCCGTCAATATTGTTGAGTTCCGCATCCGCGAGACGCGTGTATGACGAATGGGTGTATTCCCAGCCGTCGGGCGTGGGCTTGGCCATTACCGAGCAGGAACCGCCGCTCGACTGCTCTCCGATGACCGGGATCCCGTTTTCGTGAAGCATGGAAGCAAGCAGATTGGCGCTTGAGAATGTCGCCTGGCTTGTGAGAACGGCAAAGTTCAGATCATACTTTACTTCGCTGTCCTTTTCGTCAAATCTGCCGTCAAGATTGCGGTCAACGTTGTAATAAACAGTGGTGACAGCGCCGGTAAGCGTATTCTCGCTGCGAATGTAGCTCTTGCCCGTTATCAGAGACATTATCGCCATCGCCGAGTAGAATTCGCCGCCGCCGTTTGTGCTCAGATCTATAATGAAATTCTTCACCTTCGGGTCGTTCTGCGCTTTTTCAAGCGCGTTCCTGAACGAGAGGTAAGTATCTCTCTCACCCGGCAATGCACCGCCGTTGTAATACTTTTCCCAGCCCTGTATGTCCGCGTTAAAATTACTGAACGTGAATATCGCTGTGTTTCCGGATACAACGCAGTTATTGTAAATATCGTCCTTCATTGCGTTCAGGGTCCTGAAGGCGTGGGTGCGCTCTTCAGCGGCTTCCGTGGTTTCGACAGGATAAAGTTCCGCAAACTCCGTCACGTCTTCCGAAAAATCATCGTCGGACAGCGAAAGTTCTATCCAGTCGGCGAAATCCGTATGTCCCTTGTCGTCAAGAGCACCGGCGAAGAGTAACCGGAGCCCTACGAGATATTCTTTCGTATCCTCCGAAAGCAGCATCTCCTTTATGGTCTTATCGTGAGCTTCGAGAGCTTTGTCAAGTCCCAGCTCCTTTACCGCGTCATTCAGCGGCGCACTTCCCGGGAAACCGTAGAAATTATCTATGTTGAAGCAGAGTTCCTTATATGTATATTCCGCAAGATCGGACGGACGCTTGTCCACGGCTTTCATCGGAGCCATGTAATCGGGATCGCTGTCCTTTGCCGAAGCCGGATAAATGATATTGCTGCCGTCAACGACATATATATTCTTGCCGTTGTATTCAACCCGGTAATTCTTGCCATTCTCGAAAAGATCGTTGAGCGTCGCAAGCGGGAAATAGATATCGTCATCGTTTCCGTATATTTCTATGCCGTACTTTCCGATATCTATGCTTACCGTCTTGCTCTCGCGGAGCACCTCTTCACGGTCAAACCGGAGATAAGGCGCAAGTCCGTAGGAAAGAGTGTTTCCGCTGGCCGATATGAGCTTCGGCAGAGTCACAAATCCGTCAAAGTCTTTCATGGTCAGGACGCCTTCTTCTGCGTCAAGGGCTGCGGTCTGCCCGCCGTCGGATGTCAGCGTGTAGGTGAAGTCGCCGGTGCGTTCTGCCTTCATATCACCAAGCATGAATGTGTCGTAGAACTGCTTTATGCCGACATACGGAACATTCGGCGCGTTCTCATAGAAACGCACTCCCACAGTCTCGTTTTCGTCCATGCTCTCACGGTAAACATTTATCTGCTTTTCCTCGAAAGACGGCTCTTCCTGTATCATACGGTGGCCTGTATAGCCGCCGATGCCGAAGTAAATAACGCCGCCTTCAAACTCATACTTTTCGTAGTCCCTGCCTTCTTCGAGCGTTTCTGCGCCGTACTTTACGTCCTCATCGGTGATCTTCGCGTTGGCGATATTGCTCAGCGTCGGTGCATCGTCGGTCACGTTAAGTATTATCTCGTTGCCGTAAATGTCATTGATATAGTATTCAAAATCATATCCGACGACATCGGGTATATCTTTCAGCGGTGTTTTTTCGAGAGTGAGACCTCTTGTCTCGTCGTTTGTCAGCTTTATGTCCGAACTTATCTGATAATCGAACGAATTTCCCATGCCGCTGACGCTTTCCGCATTGAGGGTAAGATTAATCACTGTTCCGTCAAACACTTTATCAGAGATCGGCATGATGCCCACTGTATATTCTCTCTTTTGCTGACCGGGAACATAATTCACAGCACGTCCGATGCCTTTTTCGTCGAACACGAACTCGATCTGACCGAGACCGTAGCCGCCGTCCGGGAATGTTATTTTTACCGGGACCTGCATTTTCGGGACAAGACTGTCGCTGCGCAGGATCTGGACGAGATGCCTGTTGCCGCTGCTGTCGCGGAGTGTGTAGAATTCATCATCAGGCATGGTTATCTCGAAAGAAGAGCTTTCTTCACTGAGCGCCTTGTAATAATCCGCCGCGTTATTTGTACCGAAAGCTGCGCGCATGATGTCGTCCGAGGACTGACTTCCCGTTTCGATCTTGTCGTCGTATGATAAATTATGGCTTTTAAGGAAATTGAGGGTATATTCGTTTCCGTCGTAATTTTTGTAATCACTCTTTATTCTGAGACGAACATTAACAGAGTTTGCCTGACCTTTGAGCAGATTGTCGGAAACTATTTTCAGGCTGCCGTACTCACCGGGCTTTCCCACGGTCTCCTCGCGGTAAATTGTGAATCTGTCGGCGTTAATAACGTCATTATACTGTTGTTTTACTGTCGCCGCGAGAATACCGTCAATATCATATCCCGCTTTTTTCAGAGCCTCATAAACATCGATTATACCGGAATTGCGAATGCCCAGATTTGAATTGTCTTTGACCCACAAGCCGTTATCTTCCCAGTATTTCATAATGTCGTCAAGCGTTATGTCCGTGTCCCCGCTTTTTTTCAGCTGATACACAGCTCTGCCCGCGGATCCGATTATTGAATAGAGCATTGAAGCGTCTCTGTACTTTGAGAGAAATTCCTTCGATGTCTTGTCGATCTCGGCAAGTCCGAGCATACCGTCTATCTGTTCCGTGTATAATCCCGCCGACCATGAGTCTGCGCGGTCAAAATAAACGCTGAGACCGGTAGTTCTGTAGAAGTGCTCACCGCTGTCATAAAGCTCACCGCTGCTGTTTCGGCGGTAAGACTGTGGTGTTGTCTTTGCCTTGCTGTCCGTAGATTTGTGATAGAGCACATCCTTGTCCGAAAGGATATTCAGTATGTCAACGCATACATCGGTGTACTCGTTTCTTGCATTCTTGATTGCTTCCTTGTCTTCGCTGCCGGTATATTCCGTATAGTTGATGCTAAGCTCCGAAACAAGGTCTCCGAGGTCGCGGAGCTGATAGATACCTTCGCCGAATTCCACAGCGCGTGTCGATGACGAAAGCTCATCATAGAAACGATAATTCCCGTCTTTGTCCGGTTCCGTCACGGAAGCGATAAGCAGATCGGAAAGCTCTGCCAGCTTCGGAGCAAGGCGCTTGCGGAAATTCTCCGTGTTAAGTGCCGTCAGAGTACAGTCAGTTCCGAAGTGCACACTGTTATCCACATAAAATTTCACGGTATCGTCAACGATCTGCTTGCCGAGGGTGTATCCGTCCGTAAGCGGGTCATCGCGCAGCAGCCCGATCATTCCGTCGAATATCAGTCCGCGCAGGTTGAGGTTTTCGGAAGAGAACACGATATTTTCGGTATAGGGCGAGAAAGCCGCAGCCTCTTCCGCGCTGCCCATAAGGCAGGCATAGAATGTGAGCAGTTCGAGCTTATCTATCTTACTGTCGCGTATAGCGCCGCATATCTCATCATTCGACATACCGAACTGATCGTCCTCGCGCTTTCTTATCTCGTCAATGCACCAGCCCATTGTGGGACCGCTGCCGTGACCCATGAACACAGCGTCGTACTTCTGAGCGGGATAATTCTCCGCTCCGTAGTCGAGAAAGGCTTTAAGCATAGCAGGATCGCTCATTGGAAGCGCCTCTGCTCCTTTTATGCCGTCCGGCTCTATCGGAACGAGCGCTCCGCTCTTGCCGTTATGCGCTCCGGTCATTTTCCAGACCTGATTGCAGTCGTTTCTGACATCGTCCGCTCCGTCGAGACGAAGTACGTCGTTCCATGCTTCCGCGCCGCCTGTCAGTACGATGATGTTTACATCGTCTGGTATCTCGCAGGCTGACACCTTGTTCAGAAATGACGAGCAGTAACTTGCATACTTGGTTTCCGCATGGGCACCGGAGAAATACATAAGTATCGTCCGTGCCGCTATGCCGCTGTCTTTTGCCGCAGCGGTCATACCGAGCTGCAACGCTGAGGAAAGCGCAACGGCGAGAGTCAGAAACAGGGATGTGATGCGTTTTAGTGTTGTTCTCATTTTGTTATTCCTTTCATATAGTGAATCTATACATACCCGCCCGGATCACGGAAAATTGCTTACAATCTCCGTGTCGTCCGGTACGGGTGATATAGCAGCTGTGATTCTGCTCCGGCAATCTTAAACATTACACGCCGCCGGATTCAGCCGGGGCATACCTTTTATGCTTTCTTTTCCGCCTTTGCAGCCTTTATCATGACTTCGGAGAAAAACTCGTTCCCCTCATGGTAGAAATGTGCCGTACCGCCGTTCTGCTCGGCTACGGAAGTCACAGACGATAATCCGATACCGCTTCCTTTCCTGTTGGTGGACAGGTAGCGGTCATCTTTTTTCCGCACCTTTCCGTTGAAGGAATTGACGGCGATTATGCATAGGTTAAGACCGTCAAGCAGTTTCACGGTCAGCTTGATATACCTGTTTTCATCGGATACCTGACAACAGGCGGTTATCGCGTTGTCGAGTATGTTCCCCACAGTTATGCACAGATCGAGGTCATCGATATTCACCGATCCCGGAAGGTCTATCTCCCAGTTCGTGCTTATGTTGTTCCGGACAGCCGACTGCGCATAATGGTTAAGAAGAGCATTTACGGCACTGTTGTCGCAGTAATGCCGCACATCGTTCTCCGGAACGCTTTCCGCGTATTTCCCCAGATAATACTTTATCCCTTCGAGGTCATTATCCGCTGCCATGGCATTCAGTGTGCGGACGATCTGCTTGAAATCATGCCTTGCGCGTGCAGTCTCCTCAATATATCTCTGCTGTTTTATATAACTGTCTTCCTGCATCTCAAGGATATGCGAGCGCGCTTCATTCTTTGCGGCTTTAAGAAGGCTGTTGACGATCTGATAGAAGATAACGGCGATAAGCAGTGCAAATATCAGGAACATGATCTGTAAAGACCAGTATATGCGGAATACGTTGTTCGTATAAAGCGTTTCATATTTCCGCGGCACCATGCTTGCGTTGACGCACAGTACCACAGCCGAGAAAAGAACGGTGATATACCATATATTGGCAATATCGAAATTATCTGCGAGATAGCTTCCGTATTTCCACATCGGCCAGAATAACAGGACTGCTCCGAGAGCGCTTATGCCTGACTGCAATACCGCGTTTTCGTCAGTCAGCACGATCGCGGAGGCTTCGGGGTTGATAAGCGCGTCGATCCCGTTTGCGGTATTTGCGAAAACAGACATGACAGCGCACACATATACAAAAATAGCAGCCGATTTGCTTATGTGGACTTTAAGTTCCAGATGATACATGAAAAAGAGTATGGTTAGCATGGGCATCATCACTGCGTTCGGAGTAAGCTCAAAACAGCACTGGATATAGGAACCGGCCGCGATCAGGACCGCAGATACAAGCCCGATGCGCAGCAGCACAGAACCCGGGCTGTGCCTTAACTGATGACGCATCGGCGCGAGGCTGAGCAGCGCTGTCGGGATAACGGTGCAATTTGACAGTACCGTAACAAGAAAGTAATGTATGTCCATAAATTATTTTCTCCTTACGGTCTCATTGCGCATTACGGTCAGTATGTAATTCTGCCACGTCTGTTCAAGGCTTTTGCGCCTTTTGACGTTCATTGAGAATTTCGTTCCGTTCCTGAGACAGCATATCCCGTCCGAAAATTCCGTTATCATATCCATATTTACCGTGATGCCTCTGTTTATCTCAAGGAACCGTCTGTCCGCGGAAAGCAGTCCGTAAAGCGACGAATACGAATTATGAGAGTTCCATACCTCCGCCTTGTCATCGGTTATGTCCGAGTAATGCCCTGATGCGCATAAGGCGGCCACACGGCTGTAAGGGAGCCGCACAGTCTCCTTCTCACATATAAATTCAAGATTTTCACCGGTCTCGGTCTCCTGTGTCATAATGTCGTCCAGAAGTTCAAATATCCTTTTCTTCTCCGTGGGTTTCTGAAGGAAATCATAGACATGGAGCCGGAACGCCTCGGGATAATGATCGCTGCTGGACGACAAGAACACTATCAGAGCGTCCTTGTCCTGTTCCCTGATCTTCTGTACAGCTTCAAGGCCGGTCATGCCGCCCATATAGATATCCATTATTATTAAAGTATATTTCAGCGGCGCATAATCCGCAAGGAATTCCTCCGCGCTGCCGAAACAGCTGATCTCCGCTTCCGTTCTGTTCAGTTCCGAGTATTCCTTTACCACTTCCCTGAATCTCAGGGTCTCTTCCGGAATATCATCGACAACAGCAATATTCATAAAAGCACCTCACACCAGACACCGGTTAATATAGATTATACCGAATAAATATCATTATGTCAAGATGAGGGCCTGCCATTCGTGCAAAAAACGAGACATTCGTGCAAAAAGTATTGACATCAGACAAAAAATCGTATATAATGAGTTCTGTCAGCGGAAACGTATCCGATATCACAGAATATTTGTGCAATATCAACAATATTTATTATACATCGGGTTACATATTGATATGATATGCGAAAACACCGCTGCAAATCCTGCCGGAAATTGCCCGGCCGCCCGCATCCGCAGAGTCACAAACAATTCACAGGAGTCAATACCGTGGAAGCATTGGTATATACAAGAGATGACAAAGAATACGAGAAAATAAAGGATCTTCTTGAAGCCGGCTCCGATCTCGCGGAGGTCTACCGTGACCCGCTGAACGGTCACAACTATTTCTCACACGAATATGATGTCGTGGTTGTAGCGCTGAACGGCGCACAGGGAATGGAGCTTGTGCTTGAATACAGCCGGCGTTTCGAGGACACGCGGATAATATGGATAACCGACGATCAGTATTTCGCAAAGACCGCTATACGCAGGCACATCTACGACTTCATCGAGCGGCCCTATGACGACGAGAGGCTCAACGGATCCGTCCTTGAAGCTATCCGGCAGTGTCCGAACAAACACGTCTGGAAACACAGCGCAGTCGGACGGGACAAGCTGTAAGACAGGCTCCGGCATCGGCACGGCTTATTTATACGGACAAAACAGTAGCCTTACTGTTTTGAATATAAAACTTTTCAAAAAAGGAGAAAAAACTATGAAGAAGACAATCAAGGTAATGGCAGCGATAATGCTCGTTGCAGCAATGGTACTCAGCATCGCATCCTGCGGCGGTATCGACATGAACAAGATCAAGGGTGACTGGACTCTGAGCTCTATCGACGGCGCATCCCCTGCCGACAAGGCAGTTTCGCTCGGCCTTCCGTCGTACGCTCTGCTGAACAACTACAGCATCGGTGACAAGGTAGCGATCTCCACATACGATCCCAACGCAGGCGAAGTCAAGACAACAATGGAGCTCACTATCGCAGCAGCTTCCAACGGCTTTACAGCTACCGACAGCAACGGCGGCAAGATAAGCTTTGTATATGACAGCAATGCAGATACACTTACTTACAGCGCTACCGGAGCAAGCGGCGCAGCAGAGACCTATGTACTTAAGAGAGGCGCAACCGATATCCTTGCTGCCGTTCAGGCTGCAAGCGGTGCTTCCGAGGGCGGCGAAGAAGCTTCCTCCGAAGGCGGCGAAGAGTACAGCGAAGAAGAATACGCTGAATAATTATTCCTCGGGAATTTCCTCCGGACTATGCTCCGCAGTTTATACTGCGGAGCTATAGCCATATCATAAGGGAATTATACGATACCGGAAATAAGCCGTTTTACGGCGGAGCTGTATAGTCGGAAAGGAGCCCACAAATGAATAAAAACAGAATACTATCTTTCATCGCATCGCTCGCACTTGTTTTTACGATCACAGGATGTTCCGCAAACAATAACGGGCAGACAGCCGCGCCGGATACCGGGACTTCCGCTTCATCGTCCGGAACGTTCACCGAAACGCCGGAAACGATAATCAGCGGGACTTCCGACACGACCCTTCCGGCAGATACGTCCGCTGCGGCGGAAACCACTGTTTCCGCCGATTCCGAAAACGCTGTAAAGAGTTCGGGACTGCGGTATGTTCCGGGCAGCGGAACGCTCTGCGACGAGCCCGACAGAATGATACAGCGCAAGGCGGGCAATGTGAGCCAGATCGTCGGTACGCTTTATAACGGACAGGCTGTGGGTTCGGACTTCTATTATTACCGCTGTATGCTGAACGATAACGGCAAAGCCGCTTATGATACCGTTCACGCCGGGCTTCTTACCGGAGCAAGCACAATAAAGCTTACCACTCCGCTGAAAACCTCCGATATCGATATCGTGTATTACAGCGTGCTTTACGATGATCCGCTGATAATGTGGGCAGAGCCCGGCTTCAACTACACCTATAACAATTCCGGAAATGTTATTTCGATCTCTCCGATATACAACAGACTCGTAAAGGATATACCGGGAGCCAGGAAAGCTCTGGAGAAGAGCGTATCCAAAGCGCTCGCGGTAATGTGGGAACTTCCGAACAACATCGAACGTTCCAAATACGCCCACGATTATCTGACTCACACGATAGAATACTGCGAGGGAGACCTCGACCAGAGCGCGTACAGCGCACTTGTTGAGCATAAGACCGTATGCGCGGGTTATTCACAGGCTTACGCCTACATGATGCAGAAAATGGGAGCGCCGTGCGCCGTCATGGTCGGCTATGCCCGTGAAGGCCATGCCTGGAACATAATCACACTGGACGGCGAAAGCTATGTCACCGACGTAACATGGGACGATCCGTACGGCAACCCTCCCGATACATATTACTACGATTATTTCAATATCACAAGCGCGCAGATGTCGCGGGATCATACTTTGCAGTCCCCTTCCACATATCTTGCCGCGGCTGTCGGAACGAAGGCATCATACGCGAATTATTTCGGCGGAAACGCATACGGAACGGATTTCGACGATCCTGTGGTCATAAGCGACACTCCCGATGTCACAACCGCGGCCATAACGACAAAGCCGCCTGTAACGACCGCAAATACAACCGCCGCGACCACAAAGCCGTATATCACAACGCCCTACGACTGGGACAGTTACTGGAATGACGATTGGTGGGACAACTACGGTATAGATCCGAACTGGTTTACCACACCCGTTACATCACAGCCTCCGGTGACTACAACAAAGCCTCCGGTTACGACGACAAAACCGCCCGTGACCACAACAAAGCCTCCGGTTACGACGACAAAACCGCCTGTGACCACAACAAAACCGTCTGTCACTACTCCTTACGACTGGGACAGCTACTGGAACGATGATTGGTGGGACGACTACGGCATTGATACCAACGGCGGCTATAACGACTGGTACTGGGATCCCTCCGATGACTACGATGACTGGGACCTCGATCTGAGCGGCTATGATTATGACGACTACTACGATGATTACAGCAGCTATTTCGACGATTATTATTACAATAACGACAGCAGTGACCTGTCCGAGTGGTGGAGCTATCTTGACCCTTACTGGAAGAAAAGCGACTGGACTTATGAAGGCGACGGGCTCTGGAGCATAGAAGATACGGATACCGGTTACCTGTATCTGTATGACGAGACCGACGGGACATTCTACTGCATGGACGAAAACGATACGATCTACATTTACGACAGTAAAACAAACGACTGGAAGAAACTATAAGCGCCTGTGGTGCGGTCTATCCGCCTGCTGCTTACACGGCAGGCGGTATTTTTATGCTTCGGCGCCGCCGGTTCCTCCGGGTCTTTTGTGCCTGCGCAGAATATCCGCAAGCGCGTAAGTCTCAAAGATACCGCCACAGAGCCGGAAATATATCACCGATTTGAATTTTCGGCTGACTTTCAATTCATATATCGTGTACAAAAACGCCGTGTTTGCCGCCACAGAGGCAGGCATCAAGCGCTTTTCGGCAAATTTACACAAAATTCAGCGCATAAAACCGCAAATATATTTGCAGGATTAATTTTATTTTATTGCAAAAATCTATTGACAAACAGATAAGTCTGTGCTATAATACGAATTGTGGAACGGCAAAGGCGCCGGCAGGGGACATAAGTCTCCGCCGGCGCTTTTGCTTTTATCAAGCCAAAAGAAAGGAACAACAGTTATGAAACAGGTAGCAGAATACTTCGGCGAGAATGTGTTCAACGAAAATGTGATGAAAGCAAGATTGCCGAAAGAAACTTTCAAGGCAGTCAAGAACACCCTCGATAACGGCAAGCGCCTTGATCCCGCGGCTGCGGCGGTAGTGGCCAACGCGATGAAGGAGTGGGCGATCGAAAAGGGCGCGACTCACTACACCCATTGGTTCCAGCCTATGACAGGCATCACCGCCGAAAAGCACGACAGCTTCATCTCCCCCTCACAGGGCGGCAGCGTGATAATGGAGTTCTCCGGCAAGGAGCTGATCCAGGGTGAGCCCGATGCGTCTTCGTTCCCGTCGGGCGGTCTGAGAGCTACATTCGAAGCCCGCGGCTATACAGCATGGGATCCGACATCATACGCATTCATCAAGGACGGAGTGCTCTGCATACCCACCGCCTTCTGCTCCTACGGAGGCGAGGCGCTCGACAAGAAGACTCCCCTGCTCCGCTCAATGGAAGCGGTCAACAGGCAGGCTATGAGGATCTTAAAGTTCTTCGGCAACGAGAACGTTACATCGGTCAAGACAACAGTCGGGCCAGAGCAGGAATACTTCCTCGTTGACAAGGAAGACTACGACAAGAGAAAAGACCTTATATATACCGGACGTACACTCTTCGGCGCAATGCCGCCGAAAGGCCAGGAGCTGGAAGATCACTACTTCGGCGTGATAAAACCACGCGTTCAGGCATTTATGAAAGACCTTAACGAAGAGCTCTGGAAGCTCGGCATACTTGCCAAGACGGAGCACAACGAAGTCGCTCCGGCACAGCATGAGCTTGCCCCGATCTTCGCCACGACGAACATAGCGGCAGATCACAACCAGCTCACCATGGAGATCATGCAGAAAGTCGCAAAGAAGCACGGACTTGTTTGTCTGCTCCACGAGAAGCCCTTCGACGGCGTGAACGGCTCCGGCAAGCACAACAACTGGTCAATAAGCACAAACACCGGCGTAAATCTGCTTGAACCCGGCGATACACCATACGAGAACGCACAGTTCCTGCTCTTCCTCTGCGCGGTCATCAAGGCGGTTGACGATTATCAGGACCTCCTCCGCATATCGGTAGCAAGTGCAGGAAACGACCACAGACTCGGCGCGAACGAAGCGCCTCCCGCAGTGATCTCCGTATTCCTCGGAAACGAGCTTACAGAGATACTTGAATCCATCGAAAATGATACTCCCTACGGTACAAAAGAGAAAGAGCTGATGAAAGTCGGCGTACACGTTCTCCCGAAGTTCCCGAAGGACGCGACAGACCGCAACAGAACATCACCATTCGCGTTCACCGGCAACAAGTTCGAATTCAGAATGCTCGGTTCGTCCGCTTCCGTTTCGGGCAGCAATGTTGTTCTGAATACGGCAGTGGCCGAGGAACTGAAGCAGTTCGCGGATGCACTTGAAAATGTACAGGACTTCAACGGTGCGCTGCATGACCTGATACAGAAAGTCATAAAGGAACACAAACGCATCATCTTCAACGACAACGGCTACGATGATGCGTGGATCGCGGAAGCCGAAAAGCGCGGGCTCTCGAACCTCAAGACAACTCCGGACGCGCTGGCTCACTGGCTCGACGAGAAGAACGTGGCTCTGTTCACGAATCATAAAGTCTTCTCCGAAGCAGAGATGCACTCAAGAAATGAAATACTTTTCGAGGCCTACGAAAAACTCATCAAGATAGAAGCGAGAACAATGGTGGATATGGCATATCACGACCTGCTCCCGGGCATCAGCAAATACGTCCGCTATCTTGACAAAAATCTGATCTCAGACTTTGAGAAGAACATCTCCGCACAGCTCTCGGAACTCATGAACAAGGCATACAGCGCACTCGTCGGGCTCGAAGAAAAGCTCGGAAAAGCAGCCGCCGAAAACGATGTGATAAAAAGCGCGTTCATCTGCAAGGACGAGGTCATCCCCGCGATGGCAGACCTCCGCAGGTATATCGACGATGCCGAAAAGATCACAGCGAAAGAGTACTGGGCGATCCCGACTTACGGCGAACTCTTATTTGATGTAAGATAAACAAACTGAAATAAATGTGTAGAGCAATGGGGCTCGGTGATTTAACCGTGCCCCTTTGTCTTATAAAGAAAACTTTTCACAGATGAAAGGAAGATGACTTATGGACAACATCATGAATGCTGTCGACACCGAAATATTCGGTATCTGGTACCTTATAGGAGCCGCGCTGGTGTTCTTCATGCAGGCGGGCTTTGCAATGGTCGAAACAGGTTTTACACGCGCCAAGAACGCGGGTAATATCATAATGAAGAACCTGATGGATTTCTGCATCGGAACTGTCGTTTTCGCACTTCTCGGCTTCGGTCTGATGATGGGCGAGGATGTACTCGGCGGCTTCTGCGGACTGCCGACCCTCGGCGTGTTCACGGACTACGCCAACTTTGAATGGTCGCCCTTCGTGTTCAACCTCGTGTTCTGCGCGACTGCGGCAACCATCGTTTCCGGCGGTATGGCAGAGCGCACGAAGTTCCTCTCCTACTGTCTCTACTCGGCAGTCATAAGCCTTGTGATCTACCCGATCGAAGCCCACTGGGTATGGGGCGGCGGCTGGCTCGTACAGCTCGGTTTCCATGATTTCGCAGGCTCCTGCGCGATCCACATGGTCGGCGGCATCTGCGCTCTGATAGGTGCTAAAATGGTCGGTCCGCGAATCGGCAAGTTCGACAAGGAAGGCAAGCCGAAAGCTATACCCGGTCACTCGCTCACACTCGGCGCACTCGGATGCTTCATTCTCTGGTTCGGCTGGTACGGCTTCAACGGCGCTGCCGCAATCTCCGGCGGTCAGCTCAGTTCTATCTTCGTGACCACAACTATAGCTCCCGCAGTCGCGACTGTTGTCTGCATGATCTTCACATGGCTGCGCTACGGCAAGCCCGATGTTTCAATGTGCCTTAACGCTTCCCTCGCCGGTCTTGTCGGCGTAACGGCAGGCTGCGATGTGGTCGATGCCCTCGGCGCAACGATCATCGGCGTGGTTTCCGGACTTCTCGTAATATTCGGCGTCTGGTTCCTCGATAATGTACTCAAGATTGACGACCCTGTCGGCGCAGTCGCAGTACACTTCTGCAACGGTGTCTGGGGAACTCTCGCGGTCGGACTTCTCGCGAATCCGGACGTACCCGGCTACGCTATCGCAAACGGTATGGGCAATAAACTTGCAGGTCTGTTCTACGGCGGAGGCTTTGAGCTGTTCGGATTACAGGGCCTCGGCGTTGTGACTGTCGCAGCGTGGACCGCTGTCACCATAACCGTAACATTCTTTATCATCAAGAAAACCATCGGCCTGCGTGTCAACAGACATGAAGAGATCGTAGGTCTGGACGCTACCGAGCACGGCTTACAGTCTTCTTATGCCGATTTCATTCCGTCCATGCACATCGAGACGACCGCTTCCGGCAAGGAAAAGGAAGTTGCGAACGTGATCCCCGTTCTTTCGGAAGAGGCCGCAGTTCCGGTACAGCACGTCAAGGCTGCGAACACCGCTTCCGACGTGAAGATGACCAAGGTGGACATCATCACTTCGCTCGAGAAGTTCGATCAGCTCAAATCGGCTCTCTACGCTATCGGCATCACAGGCATGACAGTCACGAATACAATGGGCTGCGGAATGCAGAAAGGAAAGACCGAATACTATCGTGGAGTTCCTGTAACCCCGCAGCTCCTCCCGAAAGTAAAGGTCGAGGTCGTTGTCTGCAAGGTGCCTGTCGATGATGTCATCAGCGCAGCGAAGAACGCGCTCTACACCGGAAATCTCGGTGACGGCAAGATTTTTGTTTACGATGTCGAGAATGTGCTGAAGATACGCACCGGCGAGCACGGATACGACGCGCTGCAGGATAATGCCTGATACGGTATGTCAGCGCTTGTGATGCGTATAATCTCCGGATCCTGAAAAAACGAAGCTGCGTGACCTGACGGCCGCGCAGCTTTTTCTCCGTCATTCGGCATTTATTGCTGTCTGTTCCAAAATATTGACTTTTTCCGGATAATATACTATAATATATTCAGTATGATCGGAAAGCCGGAACAGCCACGGCTTCCGGCTTTGCATTCACAGACTGATCTCCGCGGAATAACAACGAAAGGAACACATAACTATGGAAAGCAGAAAATGTCCAAACTGCGGCGCTTCGCTGGAGCTGACGAGATCGAAGACCATGCTCGAATGTCCGTACTGCGGCTCGAAATTCGAGGTGGAGGCGGAACTCCGGGAAAAGATCGAGGAGAAAAGCAACAGCCTTGATGAAGAGATATTCGTTATCGAACGCGATCTCAGCGGCTCTTTCGACAAGGAGCACGCCGGAAAGTGCCTGATGACTCTGCTGTACTGCATGAATGAGCTGGGTACTGCGGAAAAAGTCAGCGCTTACATCAGAAAGAGCATGATAAAAGGCAGCGACCTTGCGGCCGAGGGTATTAACGACAGCCTGATAAACGCGGTGCGCGGGCGTATCAACAGCGAACTTGAACCCGGTGAGCAGATCATAGTGTACAAGGATCAGGGCATATTCTCCAAGGGCAAGGAATTCACGGTACTGACAAACAGACGTTTCCTGTTCTTCACAAAGAAGAAATGCACGCCCGCGGCATTCACCGATATAGCCACGCTTCGTTTTGATGACAGCAGCGACTGTCCGGCATGGCAGATAAACGGCGATTATGAAAAGCGTATACCGTCAATGGAATATACTGGCCAGCTCACCGGTGCGGCAGTCGCTTTCGCGTGTCTGTCGGCGTTTGAGCAGGAACCCGATCATGTGCGCATAAGGCTCATCTGACAGCAACAGTAATAGAAACAGCAGTTTTCTGCCGCTCATACAGAGTATCCGCTGCAATTATATCAGCAAAGAACCACCGGTGCTGCCGGTGGTTCTTTATTATTCTCGTTTCAGCACACTTTCGGCAGCCTTGAACATCTGCGTAAGGTCAGAGGCTCCGATAACGCGTATCCCGGCGCAGTCACGCTTGTCCAGCGAAGAAAGCACCGCCTTCGGTACTATGCAGGTCCTGAACCCCAGTCTTGCGCACTCGCGTATGCGCTCCGAGGCATGGGAAACAGCCCGCAGCTCGCCGCCGAGGCCTATCTCACCGAATACAGCCAGATCTTCCGGCAGCACCATATCGCAGAGCCCCGAAAACAGCGACAGCGCCACCGCTGCATCCGCGGCAGGCTCCGTCAGTCTCATTCCTCCGGTGATGTTGACGTAAACATCGAACTGGCCGAACATATAGCCTGTGCGTTTTTCCAGCACCGCCAGTATCAGGCACAGGCGGTTGTAGTCAAAGC
>JAEEGL010185971.1_pt1 | contig 20392 bp, 17 predicted proteins | sample 9134231 | NCBI WGS metagenome assembly JAEEGL01 (sample SAMN16246548, study PRJNA631951) | gut metagenome | biome: gut microbiome; feature: rumen; material: fiber-attached | host: Bos | place: Iran: Karaj | collected 2018-10 | reverse complement strand
CGCCTATCGGATTGAAGTAGCGAAGCAGGGTTGCGTTCCATTCCTCGTCCGCCTTGCAGATGTCCTCAAGTATGATTTCAATCATATACTTCGTCGTGCCGTAGGGGTTGGTCGTGCCGCCCGCCTTCATCGTTTCCTTTAAGGGCGAAACGTTGTTCATACCGTAAACCGTAGCCGACGAGCTGAAAACAATATTCTTGCAGCCGTTGTCACGCATAACCTGACAGAGCTTTACGGTGCCGCCGATATTGTTGTCATAGTATTCCATCGGCTTGCGGCAGCTTTCGCCGACCGCCTTTAAGCCCGCAAAGTGAATGACTGCATCAATCTTGTTTTCCTTAAAGATTTTGTCCATGCCCTCGGAGTCGCGGATGTCGCACTCATACTGTTTGAAATCCTTGCCTGTAAGCTCTCTTACGCGGTCAAGCGACTTGGGACTTGAATTGTAATAGTTGTCAACGACTACTATGTCGTAGCCTGCATTGAGAAGCTCAACGCAGGTGTGCGAGCCGATAAAGCCGGCTCCGCCCGTTACAAGAATTGCCATTATATTACCCTCCTGAATATATTATTCCGCTGTGTTTTCTTTTTCGAGTATGGTGCCCGGATAGTACTGGTCAAGTATGCCGTTGTACTTCTTGCCGTTCAATGCAAGTCTGTCGGCTCCGAACTGGCTCATTCCGACGCCGTAGCCCTGACCGTAGGTGGTAATGGTAAAGCTCTGGCTGTCGGGATTGTACTTAACGCTGAATGCGGGGGAGGCGAGCTTCTTGGAAGCGAGAATGTCATATACAAACGTCATACCCGAAACTTCCTTCTCGCCGACCTTGATCTTTTCAACGTAGCCTGCGGTGCCGTTCATCGCACCGTCGTGAGCAATAACCTCAAGCCAGGTTGCCGCATCCTCACCGAGAGTGATTGTCGAGTCGTAAGCCTTGACCGCGTTCATAAGCTCCTCGGCGGTAACCTCAACCTCAGCCTTGAAGCCGTCTCTCTTCTTGTCGGAGGTGCTAAGCGCGCCCTGAAGATAATCAAAGTGCTTGCCGAAGATAAGGTCGCTCGAAGCGGTCTTGCCCGCCGACATTCTGTGGAAGGGCGTGAATGCAACCTCTTCGCCGAAGCGCAGATACTCGCCGAATACCTCGTTTACAAGGTCATAGGTTTCCTGAGGATAAGCGTCGTCAATTACGATATTATCGATAACCCAGTCGGTGTTTCTGTACTTAAGATAGGTGTAGGCAACAACAGCCTGCGCCTTGATTGCGTTGTCGGTAAAGCTTGAATCCATCTCGGCAGCAACGATACTCGCTATTGCCGCCTTTGCCTCCATCTCAACGCCGTTGACCGTGATGGTCTTGGGCGCGTAAACGGGCTGTTCTGCTGCCTCGGTCGTGGTGGTGTCGTCCTCGGTTATTGCGCCCGCCGTGGTGGCTTCGGTGGTGGTTTCGGGAGCCTTCTTGGTATCGTTCATAACGCCGTTTTCAAGCTCGTATCTGATAAGCTCGGAGAGCGGCATAGCGTCGATTACAACGGGAGGCTCTGTGGTGGTCTCGGGAGCCGCCGTTGTAGCTTCGGTGGTGGGTTCGGTGGTTGTTTCGGGCTCAATGCCGTTCTTATACTTGATAAAGAACATAGCGCCTACTGCGAGCGCCGCGGCTAACAGTACGCAGGCAACCGCGATAATTATCTTGGTTGATTTCTTCAAGCCCTTCCTGTCGGGAGCTTCCTCCTGCGGAATTTCAATGCCGACAGAGGAGTTGCCCGAAGTCTTTTCGGCTATGAGCGCGAAAAGCTCCTCAGCCGCGCCGTTAACAAACTGCTCATCGGTTTCGTCCTCTTCCTTGTAAAGCTTTCTTACAAGTGCGGACTTGTCGGTAGCAACAGCTATGCAGATATAGTCAACCTCTTCCGCGGTGAAAATGTCGGAAATGCAGGCGCCGAAGTCAGCCTTTGAAAGGCCCTTCGCGCTTCTCGCCATCTGCGCGGTATAGTCGGTGACGTTGTAGTCGCCCCTGTCCTCAATATGGGGAGTGAATACGAAATGCTCGTCAAAGCCGTCGAAGCCTTCGCCGAACTGCTTGAGCACCTCTGCGTTTGCGTTCGCATTAACCGCGATAACGGTACCCGATTCCTTGAGCAGATTGAGCGTTCTGAGGGCTACCTGCTTTTCATTATCGGTGATTGCCGAAGCGGGAGCTTCCTCAACCGGAGTTTCCTGCTGCTGAGGCTTTTCCTCTTCCTGCGGCATGGGCGTAACGTAACCGCTCGTGATATAGGGGACAAGTCCCTTCTTGACTACCTCGTCGGTATAACGCTCGTCAATGGGAAGCACAACTATACTCTGCTTGCCCTTTTTGACGGCAAAGCCCGAATTAACGCCGTCGTCGGTCGGGAATACAACCGCATCCTCGGGGAACAGCACGTTTCTGTGCGCCGCGTCCTCGTCAAGGCTGAGCGATGCAATTCTCTGCTCTACGAGCGCGTTTGCCGTCGCCTTAAGCGAGAGGGCGCTCATAAGCTTGAGCTTGGTCTTGTTGTAAATCGGGGAGGAAACGGCAATGACAATAAAATCGTTTTTCTTCAGCGCGCCCGAAAGCTCAGCGAAAAGAGCCTTCAGCGAGGTGAATTCCTCGAAATTCACGTCCTCATCCGAGAAGCTGTTAAGGTTGCTGACAACCTTTATTCTCGCCTTGAGCGGAATTTCCTCGCCCTCTTTTTTGAGTAAAAACAACCTCATATCCATATACATACCACCTTATATATTTTCTGAAATTATAAACTTATTCGGGATACCAGCGCTCCGCGTCGGCGTATGGATTTTCCATACCCTTGTTGGAATACCATATCTGCGGGTAGTGCGGGTTGCCGTTGGTAACGGCGAAGGTCGTGTCAATGTCCTGCGTTTCGCCCATTCTGAGCATTCTGCCGACAACAACAAGGCGCGCGTCGGTGAACTCATACGTGCAGGTAGAGAGCGTCAGAAGCTTGTCGGCCGAGTTTATATCAACGCCCGTCGTGTAGAGCTTGCGCTCGTCGAGCGCCTTGATATAGGCTTCAAAGTTTTCGGTGCTCGCAAAATCGGTAACGGTGTAATTGAAGATATAGCCGTTGTCGTCCTGCTCGCGTGAATTGGTAATAAACACGGCATAGACCTTGAAATAAAACGTCTCGTACAGAGTGTCGAGCTTTAGTATCGGCGACTCAAGGAAGCCGTTCAATTCCTTATACTTGCTCAGCTCCGCGAAAATCAGACCGTCGGACATGTGATGTCCGTAGATAATGGTGTTCTGATTCAAAAATCTCGCGTCGTTGCGGTAATCCATAAACGGACAGCCGTAGCGGCTGTAATTGCCGTAGAAATCCTTTTTAAGATATTCGCTGTTATTGGTTGACTGTACAACCTGAACGTCAACGCCCGAGTTCGGTATGCTCAGCCAGCCTGCAAGCTGACGGTTGAGCGCGTAAAGATAAGCGTATTTAACGGACATACCCTCGGGAACAGTTATATTCGGGTACTTGGCGCGGAATTCCTCCCAGAGTCTTTCCTCCTGCTCGGCGGAATCGGTCTCGATAATCTGATTCGAGATACTGCGCTGTGCCTTCTGTGTATTCTTTGACTGAACGTACAGTACGCCGAAGGCAATTGCACAGCCGACAAGCGTAACCACGGAAACGTCGGCTACGATTTTTCTGATAATTTCGCTCTTTTTGTCGCCCTTTGAGGGGAATATCTTTTTGCGCCAGGCTCTGAATATCTCATCAAAGGTGCGCACTTTTTTGCGTTCTTCCGCTTTTGCGTTGAAATCGGAGTACTTCTCAATTTCCTTATCCTCGGACTCACGGTCGTTCTGGAAGGGATTTTCGCTTTCAACAAGGTGCTGCTCACCCTGATACTTCGAGCGTCTTGTGGTCATTTCCTCGGTCACGTCGGACTCAGAGGTGTTTTTTAATATATCGGCATATACGTCGTCGGAAAGCGTGGCCTCGGGCAGAGTCATCTGCTCCTCGTAATCGGTATATACGCTCTCGTCTATTTCGTTTTCAGCCTCGTTTAAGAAATCTTTTTCAAAATCGCTCATCAGTATTCAACTCCTTCGGGATACCATCTCACGGCATAGCGGTAGGGATTGTCCTGACCGTGAGCGTCGTACCAGATTTGAGGATGTCTGGGATTCGGATTATAGATAGCCTGAGCCGTCTGCACCTCTTCGCTCTCGCCCTCGCGCACAAGGCGCGCAACGACGACAAAACGCGCATTGGTCTCACCGTGTCCCTTTATATCCATATCTCTCGTGCAGGTTGAGAGCGTGAGTATCTTATCCGTTTTGACGGTATCGACGGTTGTGAAGAACAGCGAGCGAATAAGAAGTTCCTGATAATACTCCTCAAAGCTTTCGTCCGTCATAAACGGGTAAATGTAATTGATTGCGTAATCGTTGTCGTCCTGCGGCTCCGCATTGGCAAAGAACACGGAAATGATTTTCCACTTGTAGTTGTGATAAATCGTGTTGAACTCGATTACGGGATTCTGCTTATAGAATTCAAGGTCCTTGTACTTTTCAAGGTCCGAGAACATAGTTCCGTCAAGATTGTTGTGTCCGTACAGTATGGTGTTTTTGCACAGCTCGTCAACATGGTCGCGGTAGTCCATAAAGACCGTTCCGCGGATGTCATATTTTTTGTCAAGCCCCTTGTGCAGATAGAACGCGTTGTCGCGCGCCTGAACAACGGGATGGTCAATGCTTGTGCCGGGCACTCTTATCCAGCCTACGAAATCGCTGTTCTCAGCGACAAGGTTGCGGTATTTCTCAAAAATACCGTCGGCGCCGACTGCGTTGTTGTCCTCGTTTACACTGACTATGTCCGCAAGCTCCTTCGCTTTTTCCTTGTTGCGCTTTGACTCGTAGTAGTGAAGGAATATTATCGCGCTTGAAACGAGAAGCGCAATAATCGCAATTACAAGAACAATAGTACGCAGCACCTTGCCCAGCGTGCTCGGCTCGTCGTAATAGAGCGCGGCAGTACTGTCGCCGCCTTCTGCAGGCTGCGGCTCGGGCGGTGCTTCGTAGTCGTCGCCCGAACGCTGATAGGGATTGTCAATCTCCTTCATCTGACTTTCGCTGAACACGAAATGCGGCTGCTCGGTGTTTTCGTCCTCGCCGACTGCAAAATTATTAAATTGTGTATCTCTCTCATCACTCATTTTTTAAGATACTCCAATACTAAGTTCAATGCCTCATCTGCTGATTTGTTTCTGTTTTGTTCTCTGACGTTTCCGTCAAAGGAGTTTAGATATTTTTTAACTATTGTTTCTTTTCCGTCGGAAAATGCAATATATACCAGACCGACGGGTTTGTCGGTGCTGTCGGAATTAGGACCTGCGATGCCCGTTACGGCAACCGCTAAATCGGCACCGCTGACCTTAAGCGCGCCGTCTGCCATTTCACGCGCCGTCTGCTCCGAGACCGCACCGTACCTGTCGAGCGTTTCGTTGCTTACGCCTAAGATTTCGTGCTTGATGCGGTTGGCGTAGCTTACTATTCCGCACTCAAATACGTTTGACGAGCCCGACACGTCGGTTATGCGCTTTGCTATAAGTCCGCCCGTGCAGGACTCCGCAGTCGTGAGCTTAAGTCCTTTTTTATTAAGAAGTGTTACAACCTCTTGTTCAAGAGTCATACTGTCACCTTATTATTTCCAGTCTCGCGCCGTTTACCGCTTCCTCGACAAGCGCGTCCACGTCGAGCGCCTTTTCGGATTCAATGAGCATTTCTATCTTCGGCCTTGTGCGCGGATGCTTAGGCGTGAACACCGTACAGCAATCCTCGTAGGGCCTTATCGATATATCAAAGGTTTCGATTTTCCTCGAAATCCTGATAATTTCCTCTTTATCCATCGCAATAAGCGGACGGAAAACGGGCATTTCGGCAACCGCGTCCGTGCAGGCGAGCGCGGGCATAGTCTGGCTGGCAACCTGACCGATGCTCTCACCCGTGATGAGCGCCGAGCAACCGTTTCGCTGAGCAATTCTGTTTGAAATTCTCATCATAAAGCGGCGCATTATCAGCGTAAACAAATCCTCGGGGCAGTTCGCGCGGATTTTCTGCTGTATGTCCGTAAACGGCACCGTGAACAGCGCGATATTGCCGCTGTATTTTGCCACCTGACTCAGCAGGTCGTGCACCTTCTGCTCGGACTGAGGCGAGGTGAACGGGGGAGAAGCAAAGTGTATCGCGTCAAGCGTAACGCCGCGCTTTGCCATCATCCATGCCGCGACGGGGGAGTCAATACCGCCCGAAATGAGTATCGCCGCCTTGCCGCCAGTGCCTACGGGCATACCGCCCGCACCGCGTATTTGATTTCCGCGTATGAAAGCGAAACTGTCGCGTACCTCGACGGTAACGGTGATATCGGGATTGTGTACGTCAACCTTGAGGTGATGGTGCTTTCTGAGTATAGCCTCGCCGACGTTCCGGCTGATTTCGGGGGAGGTGAGAGGAAAGCGTTTGTCGCTGCGCTTAGCCTCGACCTTGAAGCTTTTTGCCTCTTCAAGCTGGTCTGCAAGATATTCGGGCGCGGTCGCCAGAATCACGTCCATATCCTTCTCAACCGCAGCCGCACGCTGAAATCCCGCTATGCCGAAAACTTTTTTGATAATCTCAATGGCCTCGTCCATATCGAAGCCGTCCTCTGCGGGCTCAACGGTCATGGTTGACTGCTGACAGAGTATATTGACCTTGCCTACGTCGGCAAGCCGTCTTTTGATATTCTTGGCAAGCGTCGCTTCAAAGGAATTACGGTTAAGCCCCTTGAGTGCGATTTCGCCGTTTTTGATTAAGATAATTTCCTTCATCGTTTTAACAGTTCCTGTCCTGCGTCCTTTATTTTTGAAACGAAACAGTCCATTTCGTCCTTAGTGTTTTCGTATGAAAAGCTGACTCTTATCGCCGAGTCAATGCGTTCATTTGAAAGTCCCATTGCCGTCAAAGTATCGCTGCGGTGTCCCTTGGCGCACGCCGAGCCTGCCGAGACGCAGATGCCGTTCTGCGAGAAATAATTCACGCTGACCTGCGAGGGAATACATATAAGCGATATATTGAGAATATACGGCAGTGCTTCTTCGGGCGAATTAATTGTTACAAAATCAATATCACTTATCTGCTCTCTGAGATAAGCATTAAGCGCCTTGACGTGATCGTATCTCTTTTCAATGCTTCCGAGACTCTCAACTGCCGCCGCAAATGCCGCGATGTTCGGCATAGCCTGCGTGCCCGAAACAATACCGTTTTCCTGACCGCCTCCCAAAATGTGCGGCAAAATTCTTACGCCTTTTCTGATATACAGAGCGCCCGCGCCCTTGAGACCGTGAATCTTGTGCGCGCTCATGCTCATAAGGTCGATTCCGCATTTTTCGGGCTTTATCTCAAGCTTCATATAGCCCTGAATTGCGTCAACGTGCAAAAGTGCGGGTGAGTTTTTACGGGTGATAACCTTTTTGATTTTGTCAAACGGGAGAACGCTTCCGACCTCGTTGTTGACCGCCATAAGACTGACGAGTACGGTCTTTTCGTTTACGGCATTTTCAAACTGCGAAACGGAAATGTTGCCGTCGGTATCGGGGGCGAGACGCACAACTTCGAAGCCCTCCGCCTCAAGCGCGTCAATACACCGTGCAACGCTCGGATGCTCGATGGCGGTAGTCACTATCCTGTTGCCTCTGCGGCGAAGTGCCTTTGCCGCGCCGAAAACTGCCGTATTGTTGGCTGCCGTTCCGCTCGGCGTGAAGTAAATGCACGACGGCTCGACCTTAAGCGAGTCGGCGACGGTCTGCCTTGCGCTCCCGAGAATACGGTCGGCTTCAAAGCCCATGAAGTGCAGCGAGGACGGATTTCCGTACTCGTCGGTGATGAGCCTGAGTGCCGTATCGGCAGCCGCTTTGCAGGGCTTTGTTGTAGCGCTGTTGTCAAGATAAATTGCCAAAAGGTCATTTCTCCCCAAATTAGTACATTATTAAGGTAATTATACACTATATATTGGCGTTTGGCAAACAAAAAACACCGTTTTTCGGTATATTTATAAAAAATTTACAAAATATATCGGAGAGGTGAAAAAATTTGGAAATTGCTAATAAAAGACGGCCTAAAATAAGGCTGATTCTGTTCGGTATCACGGCGTTTTGCGTGCTGCTGACGGCGTTTATTGTAAGCCACTGCGCATACAGACGTCTGTCGCGTGAATTAAACGCCGCGGGTCAGCGTTCTTTGGCCCAGCTTGACAGCTATATAGCGTCAATAAATTCCGACCTTACCAAGGGCTTATACGTCAATACTCAGCCCATGCTTGAAAATATGGCGGCTGAGCTTACGCGCGACGCGGCGGGCGCGAAGAGCGCGCTGTCGGCTCTGCCCGTGTCGGACGTGAGCCTTGATAACACCTATAAATTTCTCTCGCAGGTCGGCGCGTTCGTGACCTCGCTTGAACGTCAGATTTCGTTGGGCGGTAATATAAGCGGCGAGCAGCGCGAACAGCTTAAGAAATTAATCACAATTTCGCAGTCGCTTTCAAATAGCATTTCGTCCGTGATTGAGAATGTTGAAGCGGGGGAGCTGAGTCTTCAGAAAAGCGCGTCGAATATAGCGAAAAGCGATGCCAAGGCAGCGACTCTTGCAACCGAGCTTACAAGCGCCGAGGAGGCTGTCAGCGACTACCCGACGCTTATCTACGACGGCCCGTTTTCCGACAGCATACTTTCAAAGGAGTCCGAAATGCTCAGACAGGCGGGCGAGGTCACACGCGAACAGGCGCTTGAAAATGCGCTGAAATTCTGTTCGCTTAAGGGAAATGAACTTCAGTTTACCGGCGAGATGGACGGAAAAATACCGTCGTATCTTTTTGCAGATGAGGGACTGACCGTCGCCGTGTCGAAACACGGAGGGTATATAGTTTATCTGCTCAGTTCCGCCAACGCGGGAGAGGTGAAAATCACCGAGAAGCAGGCCATAGAGAATGCGCGCAAGTTCCTTGAAAACAACGGATATCTCTATATGGAGGAAAGCTACTATTCGACCGACGACGGTATCTGCACAGTTAACTTTGCCCTGAACGAATACGGCGTAACCTGCTACCCCGACCTTATCAAGGTCAGCGTAAGTTTGGACAGCGGAAATATTGTCAGCTACGACGCCTCGGGCTTTATTATGAATCACACAGCCCGTCAGTTTGACGAGCCGAAAATCAGCGAGGACGAGGCTAGAAAAAGCGTCAGTCCGCTCCTGCAGGTTATGTCGTCAAAACGCGCCGTAATCCCGACCTCGTACGAAACCGAACAGGACACCTATGAATTTCACTGTAAATCCGAAAGCGGTCAGGAATTTCTCGTCTATATCGACACCGAAACCGGCTTTGAGGACGATATCCTGATTCTGCTTTATTCCGATAACGGAATATTGACAAAATAACGGGCAATACTATATATGCTTTGCGAAATTCCGCAAACGAAAGGAGAAAAATATGAAGAAATCATTGATAGCGCTTGCCGCGCTGTTGCTTGTTGCCGCAGTTATACTAACCGCCTGCGGCAAGAAGGAAGACGGCATGGTGGGCAATAAGACGAACACCGACCGAAGGAGTGCGGGCGAAATGGTTACCGAAGCCGAGTCGAAGGTTAAGAACGCCGCCGACGAGGCAGGCGAGAGAGCGGGCGAGGCCGCGAAGGACGCGGGAGATACCGTGGGCGACGTTGTTTCGGGTGCAGCCGACGCAGTTCGCGACGGTGTGACCGGTGCGGGAGAAGTCGTCTCTGACGTTGTTTCACCCGATAAGGACAAAAACGGATAAGAAAACTGCCTCTGATTTCAGAGGCAGTTTTAGTTAATTACAAATCGCGTAGGGACGGGGCTCTGTCCCCGTCCGTTATAAAATCAGAGAAAAAGTGAATAGTGAAAAGAGAATAGAGAACATATGTAGGGGCGATTCACGAATCGCCCGTTTTTTTATTGTCCCATAAAACTCAATTTTAATTTTATAATTGACAAAATTGATTTAATATGATAACATAATTGAGCCTATTCGGAGAGGTAGCGAAGTGGTCATAACGCGGCGGTCTTGAAAACCGTTTGGGGTCACACCCACAAGGGTTCGAATCCCTTCCTCTCCGCCATTTTTACAATTTAACAGTCTATTGACGTTACAATTTGCGGAAGTACTCAAGTTGGTGACGAGGCGCCCCTGCTAAGGGCGTAGGTCGGCTAAACCCCGGCGCGAGAGTTCGAGTCTCTCCTTCCGCGCCAGTAAAAAGCAGATACCATTACGGTATCTGCTTTTTGCTTTTGTTGAGAGACTCGAACTCGTAATAGTCCATGTCGAGCGGTTCGCCGAAGGCGGAGCGAGACGGACATAAAATAGAATTATTTGCGAAGCAAATCCGCAGTGCGAAGCACTGCGAGTCTCTCCTTCCGCGCCAAGCAAAAAGGACAACGTTTCCGGTACCATTAATCTTTTAATCGCTGAACATTCCTGCTTTATCCATACGCATTACTATAGTTGCGATTTCAGCACGTGAAGCGGTTGCAGTTGGTGCGAGATTTCCGTTTTTACCGGAAATAATTCTATTGTTTACTGCCCAAACCATAGCATCTTTAGCAAAACTGCTTATTCTATCTTTATCCGGAAATTTGTTAAGCGATACGGTCGTGCCTATCGCAGGTCTCTTTAGGTATCTGTGAAGAATTGTACAAACCTGTTCACGGGTAATAGGGTCACCCACACCAAAATTACCGTTATCGTAGCCGCTGATAATGTGCTGATCAACAGCCCATGCGACGGCTTTTCCATAATAAGCATTAATATCAACATCTTTGAGCGTACAAGACGTGTATGAAGATAAGTCTGCCGTGGCTATTCGTGATAGAATTACAACAAAATCTTGCCTTTTTAGTGCATCACCGGGACCAAAGTGTGCAAGGTCATAACCGTTCATATAACCGTTTTTAACACAGTATTTTACACTGTCAATAAACCAAGCATTATCACTTACGTCGGAAAAACAATTCTGACCAACTCTTATTGAGTAGTTACAACTGATAGCATATCCCTCAATCTTAATAAAATATAAGCCTTTGTTTAGTGTGAGCTCTGCCATTAAGGGTTCTGACCAGTTAGACCGAATTTCTCTTAAATATTCCCAACTGCCTAAATGATTTGAATCGGTATATGTTACTTCTGCTAACGTAAAATTATTACCGGTCACATAAACCTTTGTTGTTTTTGTAATCTCAAAAACATAATAATCGACCCAGTCACCACTTGACAATTTGCCGTCATATACTTTCCCTAAATCTAAATCTCTTGCAGTATCTACTGAACTGTAAGTAGAAAAATCGTTTGCAAACGAAGTAAGCGAGAACATGGTAATACTGCAAAAAGCTATGGCAAAAGCCAAAAATACAGACAAGTGTTTATTTAATATTTTCATCTTGCAATTCCTCCTAACTGAAAAATATATAATTACTTGCATATTTCGTCAACAAATGGGCAACGGGCGATTCGTGAATCGCCCTTACGTTTAGTGTGATATACGCCGAAGGAATAATAAAATGTTCGGAAGCGAAGCTTCCCCACAACTCGCCGTAGGCAAATTTCACTCGTTTCAAAGAAACGAATTTCACTGCCGCAGGCAATTTTACTCTTGCGCAGCAAGAATTTCATTGCGAGGTCAACGACCTCGCTTAATCTTATCCCAGTAATCCTTCGCTGCCTGCTCGAATTTGTTGTCGCCCGGTTCGTAGTAATGCGCGTCCTTCAATTCGTCGGGCAGGTACTGCTGCTCAACATAGTGGTCGGGGAAGGCGTGGGGATATTTATAGAACTGTCCCTTGTTCTGATTGTCCTCGCCGTCAAAGTGCTTGTTCTGAAGCTGACGGGGAATTCGTCCGAAGTTGCCCTTCTGCACGTCGGCTGCCGCCGCTTCGATGGCGCTCACGCCCGAATTTGATTTCGGCGCCGTGCAAACCATAATAACCGCGTCTGCAAGCGGAATCTGAGCCTCGGGAAGCCCGACGGCAAGCGCTATGTCGCAGGCGGATTTTACTATCGGAATAATCTGCGGGTACGCAAGTCCCACGTCCTCGCACGCACAGACCATAAGGCGCCTTACCGCTGACGGCAAATCGCCCGCCTCAAGCAGCCTTGCGAGATAGTGAAGCGCAGCGTCGGTGTCAGAGCCGCGCATCGACTTCTGATAGGCGGAGATAACGTCATAGTGCTCGTCGCCCGCTCTGTCGTAGCGGAAGGAATTGCGCTGAGTAAGCGCTTCAACGCTTTCGAGGGTTACGAGCTTCTTATTCTTTTTCATCTCGGCGCTCAGGTATGCAAGCTCGGTGAAATTAAGCGCCTTGCGCACATCGCCGCCGCTTGACATAGCGATATGCTCGGTTACGCCGTCCTCAAGGTCGGCCTTGATACCGCTTTCGCTGACTAAGAATTCAAATCCGCGCTCTACTGCGGGGATTATTTCCTTGCCGCTGACGGCCTTGAATTCAAATACCGTCGAACGGCTAAGCACCGCCGAATAGACGTAGAAATACGGATTTTCCGTCGTCGAGGCGATAAGCGTAATCGCGCCGTTCTCAATGTATTCAAGCAGCGATTGCTGCTGCTTTTTATTGAAATACTGAATCTCGTCAAGGTAGAGCAAAATGCCGTTCGGCGCGGCGAGTGTGTCAAGCTCGGCAACTACGTCGCGGATGTCGGCGATTGACGCATTCGTGCCGTTGAGCTTGTGCAGTTTCTTGTTCGTCGCGTTGGCGATAATACGCGCAAGGGTAGTCTTTCCCGTGCCCGAAGGACCGTAGAAAATCATATTCGGGACCTGTCCCGAAAGTATGATGTTTCTCAACGGCTTGCCCTCGCCGAGAAGGTGAGTCTGACCGACCATATCTTCAATTTTTTCAGGTCTGAGCCTGTCAGCCAGCGGTTTTGACATAATTACTCTCCGAAGATAATATTTTCAATTTCCTTTGTGTTTTCAACTATAAACTCGGCACCGTGCTCCTCAAATTCCTCACGGCTGCCGAAGCCGTAAAGCACGGCAATTGTTGCTATGCCCGCGCCCTTTGCGCCGTCTATATCGTATTTGCGGTCGCCGACCATTATAACGCGGGACTTGTCGGTGCAGCCGAGGTTTTCCATAGCGTTGAGCAATATGCCCGTTTTGGTAGCACCCTTTTCGTCGAAGGACGTGCCGCCTATGTAGTCAATATATTTGCCGATGCCCGAATGTTCAAGAATTATCTCTATAAATTTTCTGGGCTTCGAGGATGCGGTTGCAAGCTTTATTCCGTTTTCGTGAAGGGCTTTGAGAAGCTCGGGAATACCCTCGTAAATATCGTATTCATAAAGCCCGCCCGTCGAATAATGCTCGCGGTATTTTTTGATTTCAAATTCAATCTTATCCTCTGAAAAATGAAACAGATTCTTGAAGCTGTCGTAAATCGGCGGTCCTATGAATTTGCGTAACGTAGCCATATCGGGCTCGTCAACGCCACCGCATTTCAAAGCGTAAATAAGGCTTTCGAATATTCCCCTTGACGAGTCAATCAGAGTCCCGTCAAAGTCAAAAAGCACTGCGTCGTAATTAGCCATTATTTCACCCTAAATCTGATAGATTGATTATCTTCTCAACATAACCTTCAACGCCCTCGGTGTAGAAGCAGACGGCGGTATTTGTCGGGAAGAAGATACTGTAATGCGTCGAGTAGTCGCTGTCCTGGAAGCTCGACAGCTTCTCGGTTTCGGTGTTGTAGATATAGATACGGTAGTCGAGCACGTTTGTCGACGAACCCGCGATAACAACGTACTTTGAGTCGCCGCTTACGGCAAAGCAGTTGGGATTGAGCTTGAATTCGGGCAGCTCGATAACTGTTCCGTCGTAGAGCGAATAGAGCCGTCCGTCCTCCTTGCAGAGAAGCCAGTCGCCGCTGCGCACGTATTCAACCTCATATTCGGCGTAGAATTCCCTTACGGTTACGGTCTCGCCGTTTGAGTAACGCTTGAGCGCAAAGCCGCCGTTCATATCCTGAAGATAGACGAAGCTGCCGTCGGCAAGCGTGCGTACATAGGTGTCAAGCACGCCCTTGACCGCTTCTTCCTCGCCCGCGGTATTTTTAACGTAAATATCTATCGGAAGATCTTCGAGCGTAACCTCGTAAGCGCGCGACGAGAAGAACGGAACGCTCGCGTAATCGCTTTTCAGTGAGTTGTCGGTGAGCATGGCAAAATCGCTGCGAAGCGCACCGTTGATGTCGAGCATACGGTTGTTATCGGACAGAAATCTCGTCAGTGTCAGACTGCTTCTGTCGAGCACAAAAGCCTCCTCCCATACGGGGGAGAGGGAATAGACGTCCTTTATATTCGTGTGTGCCAGCAGAAGGCATTTTCCCTCCTGCTCAAAGCCCTTGGGCAGGTTTGTAATTTTGCACATCAGAAAGTCATAGATATATACGTCGTCATTTTCATTTGACGTGTAAACGCCGTAACCCGTGAGCTTTCCGTCACGCTCAATATAGTGAACGGTGACGGGAATCTGCTGGTTGCTCAGAAACAGAAAAATGTCAAACTTTCCCGTCTCGGCGGTCGGCAGATATTCCGTGCCGTTGAACTCGTAAAACGCGATTTCACGCGCTGTGTTTGCGGTATAGACCACGCCGTCAATGTCGGTCGGGACATAGGGTACGGCTATCGCCTTTGACGACAGAGTTATGCTCGCAAGGTCGGTTACCTCGGGCCTGATTGTCTCTTCGGGAGTGTCGGGCTTATTCTTATTGACATACCAGACCAGCACCGAAACGACCGCCGCCAACGCCAGTACGGCGAGCATGACAGTCAGAACGGTCTTTTTTATTTCCTGCTTCTGTTCCTCGGTTTTCTTAACCTTTTCCTTTTTCAAGCCGTTTACTCCTTTAATAAATATCTTATAAATTATACTATTACATACTAAAAAAATCAAGCGAACACAGTATTTACTGTTTACATATTTGCGATAAAAATGTATAATAACTTTTGAGAGGGTGAATAAATGTTAGGTATTATTGAAATTATCAAGGTAATCTTCCTCGGTATCGTCGAGGGAATTACCGAGTGGTTACCCATCAGCAGCACCGGACACATGATACTCTTTGACGAGTTTGTCAAGCTGAACGTCAGCGACGAGTTCAAGGAAATGTTCTTCGTCGTCATTCAGTTCGGTGCGATAATCGCGGTTATAATCCGCTTCTGGGATAAGCTGTGGCCCTTTGCAAAGAGTAAGCAGGGGCAGGGCATAGTCGTTAAAAAGCCGATTATCAATCTGTGGCTTCACATGCTTGTTTCCTGCGTTCCCGCGATAATAGTCGGACTTCCGCTCGACGATTTTATCGACGAGCATCTGTATAATCCTTACGTCGTAGCGGCGGCACTGATAATTTTCGGCGTAGCCTTTATCTGGGTTGAAAACAGAAATGCCGCCCGAAAGCCTCAGATTACCCGTGTTTCGCAGATTGACTATAAGACAGCTCTGATAATAGGTCTGTTCCAGCTCATAGCGGCTCTGTTCCCCGGAACGTCGCGCTCGGGCGCAACGATAGTCGGCGCGCTTCTGCTCGGAGTATCAAGGCAGGTTGCCGCGCAGTACACGTTTTATCTTGCAGTTCCCGTTATGGCGGGCGCGAGCTTCTTAAAGCTCGTCAAATACGGACCGCACTACTCGGCAACTGAGTTCTTCTATCTTATGCTCGGTATGCTCGTAGCGTTTGCGGTATCGTGGGTTGTTATCAACTTCCTGATGAATTACATCAAGAAGCACGATTTCAAGTTCTTCGGCTGGTACAGAATCATACTCGGCGCATTTGTGCTTCTGTTTTTCGTAATCAAGGCAATCGCGACACACTGAAAAATCAAAATTAAAAAGGCGGCTGTTGCCGCCTTTTTTACTTTATTAATTCTTTCCCAATTCGTTGGAAAGCCTGCAAAGCTCGTCGAGTGTAAGCGCTTCGGCTCTCACAGTGGGGGAGAAGCCGCAGTGTTCAAGCGCAGAAATGACCTTTTCCTTATCAATTTTCATTATCGACGAAATTGAGTTAACCGCCGTTTTGCGCCGTTGCATAAATACCGCCTTGACGAGTGAAAAGAAGAACTTTTCGTCGTCGACCTCAACGGGCGGCTGAGAATATGGTGTAAGGCTTATTACCGCCGAATCAACCTTCGGGCTGGGCATAAAGCACTCGCGCGAAACGTCGAAAAGCTTCTCTGCCTTTGAGTAGAAATTGACCGCAACGGTTATAGCGCCCGACTCTCTCGAACCGACGTCGGCGGTTAGTCTGTCCGCCGCTTCGCGCTGTACCATTACGATTATTCTCGCAACGGGGAGCTTGTCCTCAAGCAACTTCATTATTACGGGTGAGGTAATGTAATACGGCAGATTGGCGCAGATTACAACCTCTTCGCAGTCTGCAAATTTTTCCTTAATCAGAGCGTGCAAATCGACCTTCAGAATATCGTCGTTGACAACCTCGAAGTTGTCAAAATCGGCAAGTGTTTCGTCAAGCACGGGCAGAAGCCGTCTGTCAAGCTCAATTGAAACGACCTTTTTGGCTCTTTTGAGAAGCTCCGCCGTAAGCACGCCCACGCCCGCTCCGATTTCAATAACGCCCGTTTCACTGTCGGCTACGGCATATTCTGCCATAGTCGGGCAGACGTCTGGGTCGATAAGAAAGTTCTGACCGAGCTGTTTTGAAAACGTAAAGCCGTGCCTTGAGAGTACGGCTTTAACTGTATTTATGTCGGAAAGATTATACATATAATTCCTTTACTTTTTTGAGTATTTTCATACCCTCAACTATCTTTTCGTCTGACGGAGTAGAAAAATTAAGGCGTATGCAGTTTGTCTTTTCGTCAGGCTCAACTATAAAGGCGTTACCCGGCACAACCGCAACCTTGTTTTCAACGCACTTGGCGGCGAATTCGAGCATATTTACGTTTTCGGGAAGCTCGCACCATACGAACAGACCGCCCTCGGGACGCACGTACTTTACGAAGTCGCCCCAGTACTCGTCGATAAGGTCGCACATAAGGTTGAGCTTGCGGCGGTAAATGGACTGAATCTTAGCGATATGCCCGCTCATATCGGTCTGCTTCATCCACTCGTCAACAAGTATCTGCGTGAACATTGTCGAGTGAGTATCGGCAGCCTGCTTGCCGACGGTCATCTTTGAAATAATTTCCTTCGGAGCAATAACGTAGCCTGCGCGGATACCGGGAGCAAGTACCTTTGAGAAGGAGCCGGCGTAGATAACTATACCGTCCTCGTCAAAGCTCTTTATCGTCGGCACATCCTCGCCCGTAACTCTCAGGTCGCCGTAGGGATTGTCCTCGAGTATGAGCACGCCGTACTTCTTTGCAAGTTCGTAGAGCTTCTTTCTCTTTTCAAGGCTCATCGTGCAGCCCGACGGGTTCTGGAAGTTCGGGATAGTATAGATGAATTTTACATTTTCGCTTGTTTTGAGCTTTTCCTCAAGTATTTCCATATTCATACCGTCGGCCTCAACGGGTACGCCCTTAAGCTTGCAGCCGTATGAACGGAAGCAGTTGAGCGAACCGATGAACGACGGAGTTTCACAGATAACCGTGTCGCCGAAATTGCAGAAAACCTTGGTTGTAAGGTCCATAATCTGCGTAGCGCCCGAGGTTATGATAATATCGTCAAATTCTCTGCCGATATTCTTGTCAGCCTTGACGTATTCGAGTATTCTTTTGCGGAGAGGCGCATAGCCCTCGGTGATGCCGTACTGTAAAGCAAGGACGGGCATCTCGTCAAAAATTCGCTTCGAAATTTCTCTTACCGCGTCAATCGGAAATGCCGCCGCGTCGGGGTTACCCGCAGCAAAGGGGATAACCGACGGGTCGCTTGTCGCCTTGAGTATTTCTCTGATGGCGGACGGTTTGAGTGAAGATATTCTGTCGGAAAAAACGTAATCCATATTTATCATTCCTTTAACTAATGACCGCAGATTTCTCCGCGGTCATCTGATTTTTTATAAGATTGCGGGCAAAAGCACCTTGTAGAATTCAACGAGTACGAACGCAAAGCCGCAGCTCGTCAACAGGGTAAGTCCCGTTCTTTCGAGTGCTGAACCAACGTAGAGTATCGCAAAAATCGGAGCCGCAATAATCTTGACGAACATATTGCTGTCCTTTGAGTAGATGAGCTCCTTGAGGGTAAGCGCATCCTCCCACTGCGGGAAAAGGTTTGTAAGCATTGAAATGCCTAACCAGAGGTAAATATAGCTCGGGAAATTTGCAGCGCCCGATTTCATATAGAACTCGCCGATGTAGAGTATGTTCATGGCGCCTGCGCTTAAGAACATAAGTCCGAGCATGAGATTGAAAAGGAAGGGGAAGAAGCATACGCCGAAGCATACGCCGCGCTTCTTGATGAACTCGTGCTCTATGTGGCCGCACATCTCGCTTCGCGCAAGATATCTGCCGTCCTCAACGAGAACCTCATAAACTCTGCAGGAGAGATGTTCGAAGAACGCCTTTGTAAAGGTGCCGACGATAGTGAGATATTTAACTATTACATATATAACCGTCATTGTATATCGTAATCCCCCTGTGCAAAGATTTCTTCAAGGCTCACAGTGCCGTCTTTGTATGCGAGTACCTCGTCACTCATTTTAACGCCGTTTTCCTCAAAGAGTTTGGCAATCTCGTCGTAGCTGTCGGTTTTGCCCGCCGCTATTGAGGCGATTGCGTAAACTTCGCAGACCTGAACAGAGTACTGGGAGTCTTCGTAACCGCTGGCTGCCGCGCTGTAAGCCTTCTCAATGTTGCCGTCAAGAAGGTAGCAGATTGCCTGCTGACGGTAGAACTCATAAGCGTTCGGACTGCCCTTGTCGATATTCTTCTGAGCGAGCGCTATGGCGTCAGTGCGCTTGCCGTTAATTCTGAGATTTGTTGTTCTTATAATATCAGCCGTGCTGTCCTCGGCGTTGTAGCCTTCAATCTGCTTGCAAAGTTCTTCAACGTCCCTGCCGCTTTTGTTGTAAAGGTCGCCCAGAAATGCGCCGTAAAGCCAGGTAAGCTCAGGATAGGCAGCACGTACCTTTTCAAGGTGTGCTATCTGAACTTCTTTGTCCTGCTCCGAAAGGGCGGCGGCGTAGAATTTGAAGAATTCCATCATTGCCGGATCGTAGTTGTCAATCTTTACAAGGTAGCTCGGACTTTCCTCGGCGCCATCACCGAGCGATTCCTGATACTTATAGCTTTCCTCGGTGGACACGCTTAAGAGCGCGTCGATTCTGCCAACGATTTCGGCGTAGGGAAGTTTGGAATAATCATCGTCTTCAAGCTTCTGAATTTCTTCATAGAGCACCTGATAGCCGTCAAGCTGAGCCAGACGGTAGCCCTCGTAAGTCTTGAAGGTTTCGTAAGCCGTCTTAAGATGCGGAAGCTTAAGTTCAAAGAGATTAAATTGCTTCTCATAGGTCCCTATATCGTCGAGGACGTTAATCATGAGCATATTCCTGACAGCTCTCTGATAGACAAGCTCGCCGTTAAGTTCACTGTCCTTCATAAGACCTATTGTGTTATCGTAAGCGCTGTATGCCGAATACAGCATTTTTTGCTTTTCAAGATGCTGGGCTCTTGCAGCCGCGGAGTATATCCCGACGCGCTGAGCAAAATTGACGCACGCTACAACGCTGAGTGCAAGAACTATAAGCACTAAAAGCACATTGAGAAGCTCAAACGGATAGCGGCGAAGCCCCCGTTCGCAGTCTCTGCAGTAAGGGGAGTCGGGATTGTCCTTCGTGCCGCGTCTTTTTTCACCGCAGCACTCGCAAAGCTCCTCTTCCGGTATTTCGTCGGGAGCTTCGGCGTCGTATCTGACATCATCCTCAAGCTCCTGAATAAGAATTTCCTGCTCTTTTGCCTGCTCGGCCGCACGGATTTCCTCCTCAGCCTTAGCCTTGTCAAGTTCCTCCTGGAAGGTACGGGCAAGCTCATCCATCTCCGCTCTGAGCTTTAACTCTTCGTCGGAAAGGACTTCCTCGTCGATATTCTCGGAACCGTTAACCTTGTTTTCGTCCAAGCGAATACCTCCTTAAAATAAATCTTAAACATTCTACCACTAATTCAATATAAATTCAAACAGTATATATAATTAGTTACAGTTTTTTTACATTTTACTGATTGCTGCCGTTTAACAGTGCAAGTATTTCTTCTTTTGAAAAACGGTATTTTTTATTGCAGAAGTTGCAGACAACCTCGGTCGTTTCGTCCTGCGCCATTTCCGAAAGTCCGTCCTTACCCGTTGCTATGAGCGCTTTTATCACACGCTGCTTTGAGCAGGTGCAGCGGT
>JAEEGL011783860.1_pt1 | contig 20393 bp, 22 predicted proteins | sample 9134231 | NCBI WGS metagenome assembly JAEEGL01 (sample SAMN16246548, study PRJNA631951) | gut metagenome | biome: gut microbiome; feature: rumen; material: fiber-attached | host: Bos | place: Iran: Karaj | collected 2018-10 | reverse complement strand
GTTGAGGAATTAAACTTCCACCAGAATTAGTACAACGATCTAATTCGGTATTATCAACGTTTGCTAATTGAACCACATCAATATTTCCGGACGCATTATTAGGGAAAGTTGCAACTACCGTTCCACATCCTGAAAAATAAACCTTACTACCAACATCCTTTAAATATTGAACAGTATCATTAATTCCTGTAGCATTATTTGAAGTTCTTGCTGATGTCAATATTGAATATTTAGGTTTTAATACATCCATTAATTGACGTGGATTATTGTAAGTTAACTTAGAACTACCATGACCATGGTGTGATACTTTATAAATATCAACATATCCAACACCTTTAGCAAGTTCATATTCCCAATTATAAATTACTTCATTGTTATTATCACGATAGCCTTCAGCATCAGCTGCTAGATAGAAAGTTTTACCACTTATTTTATCGGTACCTTTAATAACAATACTATTAATATTTTCACCACATGTAGCATGGTTACCATTACAGTAATTACCATTTACTAATTGTTGAACACGGTTAGTCATATTTCTTAACTCTAAAGTATAATCTTCAAAATTAAGCGTAATATTATCTTTTAATAGAACTGCTTTACTTCCAGCATTAGTTTTAAATAAAACATATTCATTTTGATAAGCTTCTGGTAAGCTTACTTTATAAGTAGCATCAATGTTTTTTAAATAGAACTTATCAGCTTCAATACCACTACCATCTCTAAATATACCATTACATCCATAATGGTCATTATGCCAGTGGGTAATAACAACAAATTCCAGTTTTTTAACTCCTACTGAATTTAAATAATTTAAAATCTTATTGCATGACTCGCCACCAACAGCAACATCTACCATTGCAAATTTACCATTACTTTCAAGTAAAATAGCATCATTATGATAATATGGATTGGTTTGTGATTGTGTATCTAAGAAATGAATTTTATTAACATGATTTTTTGGTGGTTCCGTAACCGTAACTACACTCGTTGCCGTTTTACCATTATTAGATTTAGCAGTTATATTAGCACTACCTACACCTACTGCTTTTACCTTACCATTTTGATCTACTGTAGCTACATTAGTATTACTACTTGACCATGTTAAAGTTTTATTCGTAGCATTACTTGGTGATACTGCTGCAGTAATAGTAGCTTCACCACCTATTTGTAAATTAACTTGTTTATTAACAATTCCAACACTTTGAACATCAATGGTATTGCTTAATACATCAACCTTACATACAGCAGTTTTATTACCATCTTTAGTTACAACGGTTATAACAGCACTACCAGCTTTAATTCCTTTAACATTACCATTTTGATCTACTGTTGCAACTTTAGAATTACTAGTCTTCCATGTAACCGCTTTATTTGTTGCATTACTTGGATTAACATAAGCTTCTAATTTAAATGATTCACCAATTTTTAATTTCTTAGCAGCAACATTAACCGTTACTGATGTAACACTGACTGTTTTAGGTTTATTATCATTTGTTTTAGGTTTGCTAGTGGTAGTTGATTGGTTATTATTATTGTTGTTGTTATTGTTATTATTATTATTAGTAGTTTTTTCCGGAGGTTTATTAGTATTAGTAATCGTCTTAGTATTATTGTTATCAACATTAACTTCAGTTGATGCTTGTTCTTGACCATCGACTGATACTGATACCTTAACATTACCATCCGTAATACCAGTAATAACCCCATTTTGATCTACTGTCGCAATTTTTTCGTTAGAAGATTTATAAGTTATACGAGAAGGATCTATCTTTCCGCTACTAATATACATTCTTTGTTTATCATTCGATTTTAAAATAATACTTTTAGAATTAGAAATAACTTCTTTATTATTATCTGCTAATAAAACCTCAATACTACATTCACCATATATTGAATTATCACCATCAACTGATGCTAAAAGAGTTGCTTTACCACGTTTCTTCGCAATTACAACACCAGTTTCACGATCAATAGTTGCAACCTTCTCATTATTTATTGAATAAATTATTTTAGCTTTAGTACCATCTTCTTTAGTATACTCACCTTCAAGAGGATAAGTATCTCCGGCATATAAAACAATGCGGTCACTATTTAATATGATTTTTTTATTACGTTTAAAATGTGTACTTACAAATAAATAAGTACCTACTCCAATTAAAACTAATAGAAAAATATATCCACCAATCTGAAATACTCTATTCTTAGTCATACCCACACCTCGCTATTTTAATTATAAATTAAACCCTAAAAAATAAGCAACAATTTTTACAAAAATATTATCTTTTAAGCAGCAAAAAATAAGGATATATAAATATCCTTATTTAATACCATTATTATTCGCTGAAATATTAATACCTGCAGCATTTACTAAACGATTAGTACAAATACCATCATAACAAATATTACCGGCTTCATGATATCCTTTAGCTCCCGGATTAAGTTTCACCGTTGTAACCCCTTGAGTTCTCATTATTAATCCAAATGTTGAAAGATTAGTTTGGCTATCATTAATAATTGGACTACCAGCATCAAGAATAATACCACCATAGAAATGCATATCGCCATTACCATGTAATTCGATTGCTGAAGACGTGTCTTCAGTTGATGTTCCCCACATCATCGCATTAACAATATTTACATATCCTGAATAAGAATTCTCAGAAAGAAAATAACGACGATTACGATATGGTGTTCCCATATCAACATTTAATACAAAATGGTTTTGCGCTGGATATATCGCAGTCATTGAATTAATAATATTACCATTAACATTGCCACGGAAACGATATGCAGCATAAGCCGTACCATCTGATCCACCACCAATAATATTAAATCCCGATGCACCATCATTTAATAAGAATCCGGTGTTAGGTCCATAAACAAAGTTATTAACCACAATCTCATTAGAACTCTTACCAATTTCAAATGCTGTAAAATTACGATAAATATAATTTAATTGACCAGCAAAAACAGTATCTTCATTATGATTTAAAGTATTAATTGTAAAGTGACAATTTCTGATAATACCATTACTACTTCCACCACCTACACTAATACCATTATGATAAAAATCTCCCCAAATTGCTTCAACTAAATGATTATTAGAGCGAACCGTTTTTAAATCAATTCCACGTGATAGATTTGGTAAACACATATTCATAACATAAACATTGTCACCTTTACCTTGAATTGTATATGGTAAATCAGTCGCAGTTCCTGGTAACATCGTTATCATAAAGCCATTTAAACCAGATTTAGCGTTTAAAACAAATAAGGTATTTTGATAAGTTGTGTTAATTCTGGTTGTTCCAACGTGCCAGAAATTATGAGCCCATGGGTTAGCTCCTCTAATCTCAACTCCAGACGGAACCACAATTTGTTTATTAATTGTAAATGTTCCTTTTGGAATATAAACAATACCACCCGTACTCTTAATAGAATTAATAGCATTAATAACTTTGTCTGAAATATCTTCATTTTTATTAGCTGAAATAGCTACTAATTTAGTTGATGACGGTTTAGTAACAACACTCTTATTATAATTTACAGTACCAACCGTTTTAGCATTATCAGATACATTAGAGCTATCATAACCGGTTTTACTCAATGAATTATTAACAAATGAATACTTCATATTTGCATTTGCTTTAGTAATTGCACCAGTAATCTTATTACCAGTTAACGATATATAAACATTACCATCATTTTTAATAGCAGTTGAACCACTAATTGTTGAATTATTTATTGATAAATTACCATTTACTCCTTTTGTTATATTGATAGCAGGCATAGAAGTATTGGAAGTAAATGATGAATTAGTAACAACTACATGATCGAAGTCTTGTAGATATAATGGATAATTACAATTAGTGGCATGAACATCATACATCTCACCTTCAGCAATACCTACCTCATTATATCCCTTAGGTATACTTCTTCTTAAATGAACTCCAACATTATAATTATCAATTTTAACACCACTTAAGAAGAACCAGTCAAGACGTTCAAACATTAATCCTACTCCCGTAGCTTTTAATGATTTTTTTAAATTATTAGCATCAGGAACATTTGAAAGTCCACTCTTTAACCAATAATTAGCATTAAAATTTAAATTCATTATTTTAATAGTATCCAAATTGGCATCATTAATTAAACCCGAATATGGAGTACCATAAACGTTACGTAAGAATTGAATTGATGAATTTTCATGATCATTAGCAAAATCCATTGCAATATATGAATTAACAAAGTTAATATTTTCTAAAGTTAAACCTTCAACTCCAGCTTGAATAACTGTTGGTGGATAAGCCGTTGTATAAGCTTTGCCATTTACTCTTTGTTTAGGATACCAAAAAGCAATGTTACGTAATGTTGCTTGATCTTTTAATCGGAAAGCACTTTGTTTAGCATTCGTAGTTCCTTCACCATAATAAATCATTAAAATGGTTCCATCGGCTGTTCCCGGCTTTAAATCGCCTATAAACGCAAAATTATCAGGCATAGTGATTTGATCATTAATAATATATCTTCCCTTTGGAACAAATATAGTTGTTCCTGAGCCATTCTTATCAACAGCTGCTTTAAAGGCCGCAGATGAATCTTTTACACCATATGGATCGGCACCATATTCCAAAATATTGTGATTATATACAATATATGAATCCGTAGCATTGTAGGTATCAGCTACTGCTAATCCAGATTGATAAACTTTAACTGATGCTGATACTTTAATACCATTATTACTTGTAGCAGTGATAGTAGCTGTTCCAGCCCCAACACCAGTCAATTTGCCATTTCCATCAACTTTAACTACATTATTATTACTGCTTGTCCAGGAAAGGGTTTTATTAGTAGCATTACTTGGAACAACAGAATAACTAATATCTTCCCCCTTACCACTAGTCAATATATAGTTACCACGATTTAAATTAATTTTTTCAACGGCAATAACGGTATTATTATCAATAACTGTTACCTTAACTACTGCCGTTTTATTACCATCAGCAGTTGTTACACTAATTGCGGCAGTTCCGGTACCAACCGCTTTAACATTACCACTATTGTCAACGGTTGCAATTTTTTTATTACTTGTAGACCAGGTCACCTTTTTATTAGTAGCATTACTAGGATTAATGGTTGCCTTAAACGCAATCGTTTGGCCTTTATTTAAACTAACATACTGCTTATCTAAAGTTATTCCTTTTACTGATATGTTATTATTTTCATTTGCTTTTGGTTGATCCGGATTAACTTTAACTGTTACAATTTCTGGTTTGCCATTATCAAGTGCTACCTCAACTTTAGCTTCACCAGAACCTACTGCTTCTACCACTCCATTTTCATTAACCTTAACCACTTTTTCATTTTGACTTCGATAAGTAACACGAGATGGCGTAGTTTTCCCAATACTAACATAAATACGCTTTTGAACGTTTTCTGATAATTCAATTTTATTATCGTTAACAATTACTTTATTATTGTTCATATCTTGTTTAATAACTTTAATATTTGCTTCACTATAAATAGACGAATCATCCTCAACCGTCGCAAACAATGTTGCTTTACCACTCTTTTTAGCAACAATAACACCAGTTTCACGATCAATTGATGCAATATCTTCTTTATTTATAGAATAAATAATTTTAGCTAAAGAACCATCTTCTCTTTTATATTCCCCTTGAAGTGGATAAACATCCCCTTCATATAAGGTTATATATTTTGAATTTAATTCTACTAATTTATTTGGTTTAAAGTAAAAAGAAATAAAACTATATATACCATATCCAATTAATACTGCAAAAAATAAATAAAAAGCAACATGAATAACTTTTCTTGTACGTTTACTCACTTTTAACGACCTACCTTACATACTTATTATAGGGTAAACCCTAAAAAAAATAAACTATATTTATAGTTTATTTTAAAAACTCAATAATTTTAGGTAAAAAGATTATCAAACCGACAATTGCTGATACAATAGCATTAACTAAAACCGCTCCTGCTGACATATCTTTAATAGCTGCAGCAAGTTGGTTTTTATCTTCACTAATATAATCAACACATTTTTCAATAGCAGTATTAAATATCTCACTGGAGAAAACTAACGCAAATAAGATAAAGCAAGTTATCCACTCTCCAGTGGAAATACTAAACTTTAAGCCCATGATTATAACAATAATTGCAGCTATAACATGAATATGCATGTTCTTCTCATAAAGAACCACTGTTTTAATACCTTTAAAAGCATACTTAAAACTTTTATCTAAGCGAATTGATTCATCAATTAATTTATATTTTTGTTTAGTATAAATAATAAATAATAGCAATAATAAATATCCAAATAAGATACCACCAACAACATCACTTACGTAATGAACATTAATATAGATTCTTGAAAAGCCAATTGCACTTACTAATAATCCCATAATAGTAAAGAAAATTATCTTATATGGTTTCTTTGCTTTACTATGATACATCAAGTAACATAAGTAACCATAAAACATTATTGATAACATCATATGAGCACTTGGGAAACTATAACCATATTCATAGAATAAAGAGAATGGTCTTGGACGTTTAAAGAATAGTTTTATTAACGTATTGGATAAAACTCCACCAATTAACAACTCCGTAATATTCTTAGAAGAACGATAATCAATACTAACCAATAAGAACAATGCAATGATTAATAAAACCACTGCATGCCCTAAGTTAGTAACTCCTAACATAATGTAATCTAAATAATCAGTGTGAATAATATCAATATACTTACTAACATAACCATCATATTGATAACTATAGATTAGTAATAAAAATAAGATTAACATAATCGTAATCGATATAAAAAAATTTTTCTTTTTCATTTTATCAACCCACTATTTTATACTTATATAGTAGCATGATTAACTATTTTTTTAAAGTATTTATTTCTCTTTTCCAACGATAGTTAGCGATGTTAATATAAAGGAATCGCGGTATTAATGGTGATACATAATTATTTTCAAATGGTTTTTGATAATTAATTGCACTTCCTAAGTTTTTGATTTGTTTATAAATAGGATAATTGTAGAAGATTTTTTTGTACCCAACTGGTCCTCCCCCAATTCCTAAACCACCCATATACTTAATACCATGAGCTTCACAATAGTTCTTAATAATACGAAGTGCGACCACGTTATGAATTCCTTCTAAAAAGCCACAATTAACCATAACATATAAAATTTTATTAGATAAATCTAAATCTCCCATTTTCATTAAAAAAGCTAAAACATGTGATGGTAAAGCATCAGCATATAATGGCGTTGATAACACAATAATATCCGCATCATTAACCTTTTTCTTAAGCGTATCATTAAAATATAGCATCTTTTCTTCTTCAATATAATAATTCTTATCTAATTCTTCATATAAAATATCTAAATAATATTCTGATCCACTATTTTTATATTTTGGACTTCCCGATAATAATAAAACTCTATTCATATAGCTCCTCGATTCCATTAAGATATTTAACTTCATAATCATTATTAAAATTCTCTTGATTAGCTTTTAATAATTCGTTAAAAGTATTAATCCACTCATCGTTATTACTATCATAAATAATATATTCCATCGGAAGAACCTTATCATATCTTAATTGATGATGCACTTCCCCAAATACTTTACGAAAATATGGTGAAATATATCCAATACTACGATCAAAAACATTTTTAATAAAGGGACTAAACATTCCGTAACAATTCTTACTTATTACGATTACTTTTGATGCTTTCAAATAAATATCCTTCATATCATTAAACTTATCCGGTATACTACAAATTCCATCATTCTTTAACCAGCAATCAAAACAACCCATACAGTGACCAATCTTATCTTTTGGTGATAAAATTAAATCCGCTTTAATATTTATTTTATTAAATATTTCTTCTTCTAAATCATGTATAACTATAATCATTTTTTCTTCCTTTCAAAAAAGTATATGATTATTAATTGAAATATTTTCATAAATTTGGTATTTTAATAATGAAAAGAAAGGAAATATAATATGAAAAGCGGATGGTTTACTGGTTTATTAATTGCTGTAATCGGAATTCTTATTGCAGCAGTAGTAATTGGTATTTTATTATTTACTGGGGTTTTTGAAGTTAACGATCGTTTTAAAAATAATCAAAAAATAACAATTATCTTTGATACCGCTGGTGGTTCAATTATCAAAGATATGAAAATTGATAAAAATACTAGTATTAAATTACCAACACCAACCAGAAATAGTTATGAGTTTGATGGTTGGTACTTAGATAATGAAGCAATCAATGATGATTATGAATTTACTAAAGATACCACTTTAACCGCAAAATGGAATGCATTAACAAATGTTCCTAAAACATTTAAAATATCATTTAATTCTAATGGTGGAAGCAAAGTAAATACTATAACAATTGATTGTGGTGATGAAGTGAAGTTACCTAAAAGTCCAATTAGAAATGGTTATGACTTTATTTCTTGGGCAGATCAACATGGTAAAGTAATCTTAGATGGAGCCTTATTAACCTGTGATGATATAACTTTATATGCTAACTGGGAAAAGAAGGCAACTACTAACAATGGTAAACAAACCAAAACAGAAAGCTATGTAGATGAAAGTTATACTAAAACCGAGAGCTATCAATCTGGTGAACTAGATTGTGCTGATGATGAAGAAATCGGTTGGGATAATAACAATCGTGCTATTTGTGTAAAAAAGAGTAATTAGGGAGTTTTGAAAGGAAAAAAAACATGACAAAACAAGATAAAGAAGCACTATTATTACAAGCAAAAGAAACAACTCAAAATGAGTTAAATGAATTATTACTAAAACAAGATAAAGTTAATCAAAATATTAAATCATTTATGAAGGGCTTTTATATTACTGACGCCATCGTTTCAACATCTGTGGTTACAGCATTAAGCATTTTTACTTTTAATGGAAATATTAATCCTTTTACGTTAAAAGATAAAGTTCAAGAATATGCTACAGAAACCGTTGATAATTATAATAATCCAGAAATTATAACCTTGGATAATGAAAAGCGAGAAAATAATAGTGAAGCATCAATTAGCTTAGAATTCTTTGATCAATGGGTTAAAGAAGAAGATCACTATAAACGTACCGTTACTAAATATACAATTGATGGTGACTTAGCATTAAAAGATTATTATAAAAATAATATTAGAACAATTACAGCTGAAGATATTAACAAATACAAAGCTATTTCAACTTATACTGAAGAATACTTCAAAGTAAGTGGTGAAGATTTAAATAAAGTACCATATGTTAGATTAACTACGACCTATAAAAATAAGATCGTTGATGTTAAAGAAACTGCATGGGATAATATATTAGATATTACTTCAGTGATTGGACTATCAATCGTATTATGGTTTATTAATATATTTATTCTGTACTTTGGCGCTGATGCATTAAAATTAATTAAAAAGAATAAACCAACATTAGAAAAATTAATTAGCGAAAAACAAACTATAATCGCCGATATTGATGAACAACTAAGATTAATAAAAACAAATAATAAAAAGTAAATACACAAGTATTTACTTTTTTAATTATCATTATTTTCGTTTTCCATGACTAGACTAAGAATAGATAATCTAGTAATTAAGATTTCTTCTCTAATTTGTGCTATTTTTTGTTTTAATTCAATAATCATATTACTTTGGTCCATATGTCATCGGCTCCCTTAATTCTTCATATTGTCTTAATTCGTTTTCCTTTTTTTCTACTAAACGATCATAAATTGCTTGTAATTCTTCTGGTGTTAAATCTTCTGGATTACCAAAATCGTGTATTTTATAATAATAATCAATGGTATTATATTTATCAACTAATTCACCCTTAACTGATTCTGGAATTGCAGCATATTCCGGATTATCAATATTATTCATAAATATAATAAAGCCACTAAAAGAATTAATATTATGACTTGCTAAATAAGAAACGGTTTTCTCCTTAAAACCACAATAATCACAAACTACTTCTAATGGGCGATTTATATCAAACCCAATCATTGGTATATCGTCAAGATACTTAATTTTTAAAATATTAGTTGATCCCGTAATTTCTTTAAATTGTTGAGCATTCTTTATTTTTTTAACAAACCCATCAACTTCTGATTCTACGAACAAATCACCTAATGTTGTTATACCAGCCATGCTTAATTGACCTAAATTTAGTCCACTAAAATAATTAGGTAATGAACTAAGACTAATACAATTAAGGCCGTCTACAACGGGTTGAGTTAATTTTGATTCTCTTACCTTATCCATATAATCACCTATACTAATTATAATAACCAATTCCTTATTTGTCTAACCTCATTAATTAAACTTTACACTTTAACGTATTAAAAACATTAACATAAGTTAATGTTTTATTTTATAATTTATCATTTTTATATAGGAATCCATTAGTATCTTCCATAATATGTCCCAAAATAATTATAATATATAAACCAAATATATGTTACAATTATTTATAGGAGTTGATATTATGAGCGATTTAGAAATAAGGGTTAATAATTATATTAATAATGATTTGTTAAACTTTAATAATATTGAAACTAATCCATTGGAAGGTAAAGATTTAAAAGATAGTATTTTAAATCGCTTGTTTTCAAGAAAATGGTCACGCAAAGCTCAATATGAAGAAGCCAAAAAATATACTGAAGAAAAAGTAGATAATATCTTAAATAATAATTTAGAATTCTTATTTTGCTTTTGCTTTGGTGGTTATAAACATTTTTGGTCACCTACTTACCCAGAACCAGATTGGGCAGAAATATTTACTATTAAGTATTTAATTGAATATGTTTTACCAATTGCTCAAACTCAAGATAAAAGTACTAAAATAGAATTTGAATCAGAAGAAGTTGCTTTAACTTATATGAATAACACGCCTCAAGAAGGTATGGATAAATATAATAAGGCTTTTAAAGACTTAATTAGTTATGTTAATAGTAAAGTTGAATATCCTATTGATTTAAGTGTTGTTCTTGCTAGAGATTTCTATGATAAAGATGAATTACTTAAGAAAATGGATAAATACTTACCAGAAGTAAAGCAACGCTTTGATAATCTTTCCGAAGAAGAAAAAACCATTAGATTAAAAAGAGCTGAAACCAATATCATGTGGAACGGTAAAGAAGATTTAACTAACTTATCGGAAGAAGAAAGAAATAAATTTATTTATAATTCCAGAACTTTAAATGAAGCATTCTTAGATATTGATTATGAATTAAGAGGTAAAGAATACTTTGAAAAAGATAATCTTATTCCATTATTGGGTTCATTTGGGTTAGGTGCTGGTGGTGAGTTATGGTTACATCTAGCATCCAATTCATCTTCAATGGTTGATTTCTGGGCCGGAATGGGGATCTTAGAAGTTAGAGAAGATAAAATTATACAAAAAACTATTTCTCAAAAACAATTTGAACAAATAAAAGACCAACTTATTAAAGTTGATCTAAACAATAATTTAACTAATATTAGTAATAATTATTCATGGATTTATGTTTATGAAGGTAAATTACCATTCTAATAAAAAAACTAACTAAATAGTTAGTTTTTTATATTACTTTTAAAATATCAACAAATTCGGTATAACCACTTTCCGCATTAATATGACCACCATCTTTAATAATGTATTGTTCATTAGCAATGGTATCAGCAAAGGCTTTTTCAACATCAAATTTAACATAAGGATCATTATCGGAATAAAAACAAATAATATTATCACAATAATTCTTAATATCAGCTAAATTATCAAAAAACATTGATTCATTAACAGCATCAAAATCAGGATCAATTCCTAAATAATTATTAAAGCCGCATACTAATATTAATTTTTTTACCTTAACTTGTTTATTAATTAAATACTTACATACAAATACCGGTGCAATACTATGAGCAATAATTGTAGTATTTTCATTAATATTTAATTTATCAAATTCTTTTGACCAGTTATCATAGTTTTGGATGCCAACACCAACTGGCATTTGTGGTACCTCAACACTTAAACCTTGTTCTTCTAATTTACTTTTTAACCAAGGAAACCAGTTTCCATCTTTAGAACCAAAACTGCCATGTAATATTATATAATTGTCCATGTCATCAACTCCAATAACATTATATCATGAATAATTAATATGATATAATTTAATTGAGGTGTTACCAATGATTGAATTAAATAAATTAACTGTTGAAGAATATTATTATTTACTTAATGTTCTTGGTTGGAAACAACCATCTGAAAGATTATTAAGAATATCTTTAGAAAATGGTATTAATGTTAAATATGTTTTAGATGGTAAAACCATTGGAATGGCCAGATACGTTTCTGATGGTGGGTATGCCGGTTTAATCATGGATGTTATCGTCCATCCTGATTATCAAGGTAAAGGTTATGGAAAAAAATTAATCAGATATTTGATTAGATACTTAAAAAAGAATTTAGAAGATGATGAACAATTAATGATTCAATTACTATCAGCACCAGGTAAACAAGGCTTTTATAAAAAGTTTGGCTTCAAAGCTAATAAAAAAGTTGCTGAAGATGGCATGTATATGTGGTTAAAAAAACACTAACTTAAGTTAGTGTTTTTAATTAATTATTATTATTTTAAACTCGGTGCACTAAGCGATAATTTTTGCTCAATACCTGCCAGTTTTTCACGTGTTATTATAGATAATATAACAGGGTCAAACTCTTCTTTATCATCTTGATGAAATTTTTTATCATAAATTGAAAAACTACAATAGCCATTTGAAAATGACATAAGATGTTTATCTGGTACGGTAATTTCTACTTGAAATAATCTTATAACTCTTTTACTATATCTCAATGAATAATACTCTATTCTAATTAAATCGCCATTTTCTAATATATCGAATATGTTTAATCCTTGTTCATTATCTTCAATTATATCGCCTTCTAAAGTTCTGATATATTTCTTTTCTTCCATTAAAATCACCTATAATTATTATAACATAAAAACAATTATTAAAAACATCATTAAATATAGTGATGAATTAATAAAAAAATAAAAATACTACTTACATAGTATTTTTTTAAATTTTAGGTATTTCTGCAGTTCTTTCTAAGTCTTCTTCAACATCTAAGCCAGCAGCTTTATAATCTGCTTCCATAACGCTAATAATTCTCTGTATAGATGCATCTCTTTGATCATAATCCATACCATTTAATCTACTAGCTAACTCTACTGCCCATTGAATGTGCTGTAACATAACTGCCTTTGTTTCATCCGAAGAAACTTGGCTTATAGCACTTTTATTACGATTGATAAAATCAAGATAATTCATAACATCCCTCCACTTATAGTATAAACAAGATTCGTTTTGAATATCAAGATTTATAACCTAGTATTTACAATAAGTGTCAAATAAATAAAAGCATTAAAAAAAGTAGCTAGGCTACTCTATATTCAATGGCACGTATATCATAAGGGTTTAAAACTATTTTATTTTTTTAATTTCAGTATGCATTCTAGGATGATATCCCTGTTTATCATAAAAATTAATACCATTTTGATTATATGCAAATACATCAACTATAATGTATTCACATCCTACCGATTTAAAATAATCTTCCATTTTATTCATTAATGCTTGACCAACACCATTGCTCCTTATTTTAGATGTAACAATTAGTTCTGTTATTCTTCCTCTTCTAGGGCATTTATAATCTAAGTAATCATTTTCATCATATGGAGGAATAGTTCCCATAATTAAACCTATAGCTTTATCATTTTCGATAGCTAAATAACACTTACCAGCATAATCTTTAACATCTTTTAAATCAAATAATGCCATCTTTTCACGATAGTCAGGATGTAATTGATCTAATTCATCTTCATCAATTGTTAAAATATATTCTTCCAATTCAACAAGTAAATCTTTAACATCCTCTAAATATTTATCTTCATATTCTATAATAGTCATTTAAATCACCCATAAATATTATAGCATAAAAAAAGTAGCCTAAGCTACTTAGTAATCTCATGGCAGAGGTGGAGAGAATCGAACTCCCAACAGTGGTTTTGGAGACCATTATTATACCATTTAACTACACCTCTATGTGTTTGTTACATGCATTATATTACCATAAATATTGGTAAATAACAATTATTTTTTATCATATAATATATTGGTGATATATATGATAGTTAGTTATACTACAAAAGAATTAGACCTCCTTGCACGCATCATGCGTGCTGAAGCATTAGCAGAAGGTAATTTAGGTATGTTAATGGTTGGAAATGTTGTAGTTAATCGCGTTCTTGCTAATTGTTTAACCTTTAAAAATATAACTAGTATTTATGATGCTATATATCAAAAAAATCAGTTTGTTGGTACAACTGCACCGTTATTTACGGGCAGTGCTACTACTTTAGAAAAAAATCTAGCTAAAAGAGTGTTAAATGGTGAATACTACTACCCTGCTACTAATGCATTATGGTTTTATGCACCAAAAACAGGTACTAGTTGTTCTAGTACCTGGTATGATCAAAGATTAGCAGGAAGATATAAAAACCATTGTTTTTACCAACCTGATAAAGGTGTTTGTAACACTATCCATTAATCTTTATATTCACTAGTTATTCCTAAATAATTTTCAAGAGTTATCCAATCGCCATCATTATATAGAATACTTGCTAACTCTTTACCAACATATCTAAAATGCCATGATTCATATAAGTATCCAGTTTCATTAGTTTTACCCTGTGGATATCTTAATATAAATCCATATAAATGAGCATTCATACTTAACCATTTAGCTTCGGCAGTATTATTAAAGTCACTATTAATACATGGTTTATTCTTAGCACATACATCAAAGGCTAAACCAGTTTGATGTTCAGAGTGTCCCGGTCTTGCAGAATAAGTATCAGCTTTAGCTTTACCATCACGAGCAGCATAACGATTATATAGTTTTTGTTGCGTTTCATATGATCTAAAAGCACTTTGTGCCCACATATTAAATCCAACAGAAGCAGCTGCTGCAAACATCTCATTAGCAGCTTTACTTGTTTCACTAGTTAAACCACCAGGATTATAGGTACTAGGTAGTGAATATGTTTTATTAGCAATTAAGATACCGTTAACATATGTTACCGAATTCTTAACTTCTATTTTATAGCCTTTACTTGAAGTACCAGTATTAGAAGTAGTATTATTTACTACTTCTTTTTCTTTAACTGGTTCTTCTTTTTTTACTTCAACCTTTTCTTTTTCTTCATATACTCTATTATCAATTACAGTTACTTCTAAATAATAATTATGTTTAATATTTAATTTAGTTCTCACAGTATATTTTATTTTATATGTTCCTATTTTAGAAGTATCAATCTTATCATAATAAACATTAACGTTCTTCATTTCCTTAATATAATCCTTAGGATTAATATTATCATTAATATTAATAGTTATTTTATCTTCTAATTTAAAAGTATATTTAATATTTCTTAAATAAAAAGTAATACCTATTACTAATAATGAAATAACAATTAATAATATAAATAATAATTTAAAACTATTTTTCATTCTTCTTTTTTTCATATAGATCACATTACTATTATAACACGTTTCAGAATACACGTAACAATTTGATTTAATAATAAATTAAAAGAAAATACTACCATTGCTATTCCGATTTCTAGAAATAGCGTCCTCAATCCATGAACTAATATTTGACTCAATAATATTATAAGTGCTAAGTGGATATAAAGAATAATTTATAGGATCAATACATTTATACCCATAGTCAAAGCCTAATGCTTTAATAAAGGGATTCTCTCCTTTAATTGATTTATTACCATTTATGTCTTTCATATCATGAATATATATTCCAAACATTGGCATATTTTTTTCATGCGCCTTTTTTATTTCATATTGAACATATGGTCTATTAGCAGTATTACTTCCAATTAAAACTACTAAGCATTGTTTATTTTTTAATTGATCATCAATCCAGTTCTTTATAGCCGCATCTCCTCTTCTTTTAACAGTTTCAAAATCATTTGGGCTTAATAGTTGCTGTCCTTCAACTACCCCCATTTTAATAATTTGTTGAACTCTGAACACATCATCCTTGTAACAAAAACTTAAAAAAATTGGTCGTCTCATTATATCACATCCTTTCTATAAACAATATAAGACAACAGTTACCGCAATGCATACCAAATAAAAAGGTATAATAGTCTTTGAAAACATTGCATTAAATAAAGATAATTTTTTAGCATTTCCTAGCTTAATTGACACACTATTATAATCCATACTAAAATCAGTTTCTTTAGTATTTTTATCTCTAACATAATCATATAACAAGCGAAACTTTCTTTCTATCATTAGATAATACGAATCCATTACCCATATCATTATAAGAGGGACAATGGTAACAAACAATGCCTTGCATACATTCATATTTCCAAAAGTATAAACAGCAATCATAATTCCAAGTGCCCATCCCTTTAAAGCAAACGAATTAGAACCCATTCTAGTAATAACATTCAAAATGTTAGATAGATGATGTATTTTATATTCACCCTTCATTTAATACCTCCTTTCAAAAAAAATAGGGCGCATTTCATTTTAAAAAATGAAACACTCCCTATTATCATTATCTACCTTCAATATAACATTTTTTTGAAAAAAATCAATAGATTTTTAGCTAATTTTTAATTTTTTTACAAAAGTTTGTTTGCTACCGCACTTTACTGCCATTTATCTGTTATCATATTTACAATTTCTTTCCCATGGATATTGATTTTAACATCAGACAATATTCCAGATTTCCTTAATTCTTCAACACTCTTAGGCTTTAACTTAATTAATTTATCTAATTCCTCATTAGTAAACACATAATAAGCTGGAATTTCTAATTCTGAAGAACGTTTTTTTCTAAATGCAATCATTTTATTCTTTAATTCTTCATCATTAGTAGATTTACAACAATATTTATTTTTATAGTATTCATAATAATCAGTGTCATCTTTAACTGATAACTCAATATATGACTTAGCAATTTTTTCCATATTTTTTTGTGAATCTAAAAATTCATTTTTATCTCTTTTATCAAAATCATCTTGAATCTTTTTAACTAATGCATCTGCTCTAATTACTTTATCTTTAACATCTTTAGGGGCATAGCGGGTATTTAAAATAGTATCTTTATTAGCAGCAACTACCAATACACGGCGATAATGATCAAATTTGTTTGATGCAAATATTTTAATCATACTAGAAGTAGACTTTTCCCATAGTTTTCTAAGTACTTCTCTTTGAGCTTCTACTTGCCTTAATGGCGAATACATTCCTTTTTTTACTTTTTTACCATTAAAAACATATTCCCTAATAAAGTCTCCTTTATCATTTATAGTAATTGTACCAAGTAAATTTTTACATTCTATATAATAAATATATAATGGTGTTATTAACACATAATCAATTTGTGCTGTTAAATCTTCATAATGAATTTTAACATCCCTTAAAACATACATTCCAATATGAGCCTTCTTAAATTGATATGCAATTTCATTTTCACCCTCTAATCCTTTTTTTACCATGTAATATTCATTTTTTAAATCTAAATTGTCGGGATATTCTTTTGTTAATTTTACTAAAGCATCGTATTTAGATTGAAGATCACTTGTTTCTTTTAGAAATATAGTATCCTTAAATCTCAATGCATCTTCTATTGTATCTATTATTCCCATGAGTATCACCTATCCACATTTAGTATAACATAATTTGAAATAATAGTTTATATGAACTATTTAAGATAATGCTCTCTTCAGGTAGAAGGAAAGGCTAAAGATCATGAAGTAGAATATAAAGTTAATATTAAAAATATAAATAAAACACCATATCCTATAACTGGTAAACCATATACAGTATCTAGTACTAAAACAATGTCTAGTTATAGAACTATACCAATTCCTAATTTCTTATTAAAATACTATAAAGATCTATATGATAATTGTGGTTCTTACTATAATTTTAATGATAACTGGTATATATTTGGTAATATTGATCCATTACCTGAAACTACTTCGAGAGATAGAAAAACTAAAAATGCTTTTAAAACAGGAGTTAAAGATATTAGAGTTCATGATTTTAGACATAGTTGTGCATCATTACCAATTAATAGTGGTGCTAATATAACATTAGTTGCTAAATATTTAGGGCATTCTATAATTGATGAAACTCTTAATACCTACTCTCATATGTATCGAAATAGCCTTGAGAATATAGTTAAAATAATAGAAGTTCAAAACACTAAATTGTTAGAAAGTAAACAAAAAAATTACCAGAACCTACAGAAACAATTATTGATTATTAAGATACAGAATATCATGATTATGATGAAGATTTAGATAATAAAAAAGAGACCTAGTCCTTTAATGGGCTAGGTCTCTTTTTTATTATTAATGACGGATAAAAGAAAATCTGACATAGTAATTGAAGCATTAGCAAATAATACTGCATGATGCTTTTCAATATTAATTCTCTTTTCACCTGCACCATGTGAATCACTATTTTCATCTCTCATATTAGATATTGATGTTATAATTTTTTCAAATCCCGATAAAAGATTGTTTATCCTTTTATCCATATTTTTATCCTGATGCATTCCATATAATGTTTTAAATTGATTATATAATTTATTAATGTTACCTTTTGCTTCAACCAATTCTTTTTTTTCTTCAATACCATAAATCATTATTTCTTCTAATAATGTTCTTGATTTAGTTACACAACTTTCAAAATCCTCGTTTTTAATAGAATTATCTATTTCAGTTTTTAACCTTTTAATATATTGTTTATCAATATTTTCAATGTTCTCGCTCTCTATCTTAATATCTACTTCATCATCTATTAATGCAAATTGCCATGTTTCTAAATTATATTCTATATGACATTTATCAAAAAATAAAATACCATTTATTTTATTTATTAATCCATGCACTAAATCCCAATATAGCTCATATGCACTTTTATGATATTCAATGTTCTCCACTTTTTTAAATCTTTTTAAATTAAACAATTCTTTAAAAAATAGATTAATTTTATTATTATCAACAACATAATTTAATACATTTTCCATATACATCCATCTAGATAATTTATCCGAGTTCCAATAATCTTTATTTAAACCCAATTTTGCTCCAAAATCACAGATATTTGGGCCACTCATATAAGGCATCTTATATTCTAAAAATAGATCATCAGCCACATTTGAATCACCAATCATTATATTAATAATGTCCTTATCTATTAGCACATTCCAACTTTTATTCAAATAACACTCCTCCTATACACCAACAAGTTAAAATTGTTCCACCATTTTTAATATACAATCCAATATGTCATCAAAATCTATATCTTTTGCATATTCATACTTTCTTTGATAGATTTTCCATCTTGACCTTATTAATTCACTTTCTCTTAATACATCTATTGTTATCAAAGGTTCCCCAATATATTCTCTTTTCGCAAATGTTTTATCAATTGCTTTTCTAAAATTATCAATATTAATATTCTTCCAATCTCTTGTATAAATCAAATATACATCATAGAAATCTCTCATTCTACCATTTAACTCAGATCTACTAAGTATTGTTTCTATCTTTTCAGCTAATACTGTTTCAATATTATAAGCATATAGATCTATATAATTATCTCCTAGTAATGGAATATATTTATATCTAATCTCCTTTGGAGTTATTGGATCACCTGTAGCTATATCAATATGAAATTTTTCTTTAACATTTTCAAGTTCAACTTGAATATCTACTCTAAATCCACCATATTCATCCTCATCTCTTATTGGTGCTATCCCTAAGTATGAAAGTTTAGCATTATCATCTATTTTTATAGAAACTATTTCTTTTATCATTTTAACTATTGTTTCTTCATTAAAGTTTGCATTTCTAAAAGCAGTATCTATATCCATTGTTGTTCTATTTTCTACTCCAAAAAGTGTACTTAAGTAGAAACCACCTTTTAAGATAAAATTATCTTTATACTTACTTTTTGCTAATCTCTCGATAAATCTATCATACATATAAAGCCTAAGTAATGTATTAAAATCTACATTCTTTTCTTTAGAAATATTTCTTAGTTTATCTTTTAATTGCATACTATTCATAAAATACCTCCATGAAATCCATAACTTCTTTTTTAACGCCAAGTTTTTCAGCATATTTTGATAGTTTAACTAGATCTTTATCTTTTCGTTTAACATATTCTCTAATACTATGTTTAACATGTTCTGAATCCATTCTATTTTTAGATCTAATAATATCACATATACATCTTTC
>JAEEGL013025241.1_pt1 | contig 20394 bp, 19 predicted proteins | sample 9134231 | NCBI WGS metagenome assembly JAEEGL01 (sample SAMN16246548, study PRJNA631951) | gut metagenome | biome: gut microbiome; feature: rumen; material: fiber-attached | host: Bos | place: Iran: Karaj | collected 2018-10 | reverse complement strand
GTAAAGTTCTCATATCCTGCTGTTGGAATATTATACTTTTTCATCAAATCCTTTGAAAATGCCTTTGAGCCCTCGATAATAGCAGCATTTTTTCTAGGACCGAAGCAGCGAAGTCCTGCCTCTTCAAATTTATCTACTACGCCGCCTACAAGTGGATCATCCATACCGATTACAGTAAGGTCAATTTCCTTTTCCTTTGCAAAAGCAACAAGCTTATCAAACTCCATAGCCTTGATATCTACGCACTCTGCAAGCTCCGCAATACCTGCATTTCCTGGTGCACAGTAAATCTTATCAACCTGTGGGCTTCTAGACACTGCCAAAGCAATTGCATGCTCACGGCCACCGCTACCTACTATTAAAACCTTCATAAAACTATATCCTCCTAGTCCGCTGGTTTCGTCACAAGCATACATATCACTTTTTGGTATCGCTTTCGCTATACTCACCAAAAAGTAATATGCAGCTTGCCCGCTACCAGCTCATCTAAATTATTCAGTTGTAAAACAGTTCGCAAAACATTACTCTACGATATGTGTTTTTCCATCCACTATACTCACGCAGCCACGGGCAATTAAATCGATAGCACGAGGCATGATAATCCACTCAGCTTGCTCCATGACACGACGCTGAAGGACTTCTGGTGTATCACCTTCTAGTACCTCAACCGCTTTCTGGAGAATGATTGGGCCTGTATCAGTGCCTTCATCTACAAAGTGGCATGTTGCGCCAGTAACTTTTACACCACGAGCAAGAACTCCTTCATGAACCTTAAGTCCATAATATCCAGTACCGCAAAAACTTGGAATCAATGATGGATGAATATTAATAATCTTATATTCGTATTTACGAATCATCTCTGGTGGAATAACTACTAGAAATCCCGCAAGCACAACAAGGTCTACATTATATGAATCCAGTTTCTCCAAAAATGCCTTGTTGAATTCTTCCCTAGAGGCAAAATCCTTAGGGCTCACGCAAACGCCCTCAATCCCTGCCTTGGCAGCACGCTCTAGGGCATATGCATTTTTATTATTAGAAATTACAACTGCAATCTCAGTATTATGAATTGTCCCATTATCAATGGCATCTATTATTGCCTGGAGATTTGTACCGCCACCAGACACACAAACTGCAATTTTCATTAGACTAAATCTACTCCCTTTTCACCATCGATGATTTTACCTACCACGTAAGGTGTATCACCAGCTGAGCGCATAGCCTCCATTGTCTTGTCAACGTCTGCTGGATCTACAGCAACAATCATACCGAGTCCCATGTTGTATGTGTTGTACATCATCTGCTCTGATACGTTGCCCTTTTTAGCCATAAGCTTGAAGATTGCAGGAACCTCATAAGAATCCTTCTCAACTACTGCACGCTTTCCTTCTGGAAGCATACGTGGGATATTCTCGTAGAAACCACCACCTGTAATATGTGAGCAAGCCTTAACGCGAACACCTGCATCCTTTACAGCCTTTAAAGCCTTAACATAAATACGTGTTGGAGCAATAAGTGCCTCGCCAAGAGTGCAGCCCAACTCATCATAGTATGTATCAAGACTTTCCTTTGTCATTTCAAAAATCTTACGAACAAGAGAGAAACCATTTGAGTGAACACCAGTTGAAGCCATACCAATAAGAACATCTCCGTCCTTTAGGTTCTCACCAGTGATAATATCCTTTTTATCAACAATACCTACAGCAAAACCAGCCAAGTCATACTCTTCCTCAGGCATAAGTCCTGGATGCTCTGCTGTCTCACCGCCTACAAGGGCACAACCTGACTGCTTACAGCCCTCTGCAACACCGCTAACGATTGTTGCAATCTTCTCTGGGATATTTTTACCGCAAGCGATATAGTCTAAGAAAAATAGTGGCTCTCCACCAGCGCAGGCAACGTCATTTACACACATAGCAACTGCATCGATACCGATTGTGTCATGCTTGTCCATAAGGAATGCAAGCTTAACCTTTGTACCACATCCATCTGTTCCAGACAAAAGTACTGGCTCATCCATATTCTTGATAGCACTCAAATCGAATGCTCCTGAAAATCCGCCAAGGCCACCAAGCACCTCTGGTCTCATAGTGCCCTTCACAAACTTCTTCATGAGCTCCACTGACTCATATCCTGCCTCAATATCCACTCCTGAACTCTTGTAATCCATGTTTCTCTCCTTTTTCTTACAATTATAGTCCGCTAACACATCCTAGTTTATCATGCTCCCGCAAGGCATCCCTCACACTCGTGCAAGGGAACCTTCCCGCCCGGTGTAGGCCCCTTCCTTGCTCGCGCTTACCAAGTTAATATTGTGTTAGCTCATTTATTATTAAAATAAAAGGAAACCCTTGATTTCCAAGAGTTTCCTTGACTATCTACGATAAGAAGGCACGATAGCCTTCGTTTTGTAACTTAGAATCCTTTGCCTCTACAGACTCCTTCTGTTCCACGATAAAATCGTGGAGAGCGCCTGCTAAGGCAGAATCTGTCATAGCAAGCATTTTAACAGCGAGAATACCAGCGTTAGCGCCGCCATTGATGGCAACGGTAGCTACAGGCACTCCTGTTGGCATCTGTACAATTGAATAAAGGGAATCAACACCACCAAGGTCGCTAGTTTTCATAGGGATACCAATAACTGGACCCTCAAAAACAGCTGCACACATTCCTGGTAAATGTGCTGCCTTGCCTGCGCCTGCGATAATACACTTTACGCCGCGATCTTTTGCTGTCTTAGCGTACTCTACGAAAATATCTGGCTCTCTATGGGCTGAAATAATACGAACCTCATAGTCGATTCCAAATCGCTCTAAAACCTCAATAGCCTTGGCCATTACAGGCATATCACTATCGCTACCCATTACAACTGAAACTTTTGCCATCTCACTATCCTCCACTTTTTCGCATCTTACGCTCACAATATTGTGATTTTGTCTTAGTCGACTGATGTGTCTCCTGCAACAACACTCAGAGATTGTTAGCTAGATGCTTAATCTTTAAAATTACCAAAAATTCTATAATCATGGGAGCAAGCGCTCCCACGATTTACTCAAAGACCTTGTTTAATTCCTCCGTGCCTGACACTACAAAGCGTCCCTGCACGATAATTGGCAATTCGCGTCCATCCGCTGTGTGGACTATGATGTCACCAAGTTCATAATAAGGAATTGTTATATCGGTGTGGCAATTAAAATATGCCTTTGAAATATCTGTTTTACGAAGGAGTGAGCATGAGTTATCACGGGCAATGCACTCCTTTCCATCAGGATTGTACATTGGTACATCCTCTGAATGAGAATAGCATGTATCACCTACTGCAAAGTGTGGTCCAGTCTTTTCTGCAATGAGAATTGGAAGCTTATCAGCAATTCCAAATTTCTGGCCCATAACAAATGCTCTTGTGTTTGTTCCAATAGCAAACTCTCCAATAGGAAGTGTCTCATGCTTGAAGAGAACATTGTCAAAAATATATTTCTTGTTTTCTTCTTCTGTATCAAAATTGCTACAGCTATAAGATGTGATTTTGCCATCCTCGAACTTCATCTCAAGGTTCTTATAGCAAAGCTCATTCAAGTAAACCTGTGTAACGTGAAGCACACCATTTGTGCCCTCAAGCTCAGGAGATGTAAATACCTCTCCAACAGGAATGTTTACATCAGCAACGCAGTTCTCAAAATTAGTCTGCTTGCTAGGGTCATCTAAGTGATGAAGCTTTACTGTAATGTCAGTGTGATTATCGCCACGACCTGTTACGTGAACTGTCTCACCCTGATCAAGCACATCAATAATGTGCTGCTGGATATTTTTGTAAAGCTCATAATCCATTGTATTAACAGCAACAGTCTCATTGAAAATCTCATTGAACTGGTCGCCAATTTCAGGAATAGGATAAGAAATAATAGTAAAGCTACGCTCCTCACCCTTAATGTACTGATTTGTAATCTGTCCATTCTGGCTCATAAAATATACATTGAGCTCATTTTGCTTGTCAGTGTACTGAGCATTTGCAGGATAATTCACTGGTGCAAATGGCACCTCACCAAATGTCTCAATTACAGCTGGGCCTCCGTATACAGCAGCAAGTTCCTTGTGCTTTTCAAATGTGTTCTTAACCACTTCAAGCATTCTATCAGCAAGGCCTTTGTCCCATACATAAGCTCTGTCATCCTTGTGGTCATACTCGCACTGCTTGTTAGGTACGGTAGAGAAAAGGTTGCGTCCCTCTTTACCACCAAAACGAACTGTTGCAGCAAGTCCAGCCTGGTTGAACATTTTGATAGCTTCACGAGTCATAAGCTCGAAGCCTGCAGGAGCATTAACCCCAACAGTCTCTTTGATTGAAATATCCTTACCGCAAACCTCAAAGCCCTTGATGTAGCCTTCTACATAAGTGCGAGCCATAGCAGCCACCTCTTCTGCAGGCATGCTGCGAAGATGGGCAGCCATTTTTAGTTCATTATCACTAATATACATACCATATCTATAGAGGTATCTATCATCTGATAAATCAGCATTCATAATGATATCTGTGTAGAAATCATATTCTGGATCAACCATGGAAATAAGGGATTCTCCTAAGAAAATCTGACAATAGTCATGGCGGAATGAGCTAAGTGAAGATTGGATGTCTTCCCTACGGAATTTGTCCTCTGACTCCACCTGGCATACACCATAGATTTCCATGAATAACTCACAATAAATAGTGAAAATATCAAGACGGCCAGCAAAAGCTGCACGGACCATATCTGTTAGTTTGTAGAATACAGCAGAAAGAATTCCGCCGATTTCCTGTCCCAAATGCTCTACTGCAAATGTAGGGCAAAGGAAGCTATTCTCATAAGTATCCTTGCTATAAATAGAAAAAATTCTATCATGATCAGCCTTGCATTCCTCGAGAGAACGATTGCTAATTTCTCCTGAGATTGCCTTTTCAAGTACAGGCTGTACAGCCATGATAAAATCAGCCACCTGATTAAAATAAGCCTGTAAGCTTTCTGGTAACTCTTTATCATCTTTGATTGTTGCAATGCGCTCTGTGACAAGCTCAAAGCGCTCTATTATGTCATCAGTTTCCTGATAAAAGTTCTTGCTCATAATATCTCCTAATTAACCATTCCTAAAACGATTGTAGTTGTCCAAATAATCATTGCAAAGGTGCTGATTCCTAGACAGATTAATCTATATTTAATTTCTGTTTTTGTCTTCATTTGACGAATATTGAATATAAAGGCTCCTAAAGCAATGCAAAAGCCCAATGTACCTGTACCACCGAGCCACTTTGGTGTCTCGCCAGCAAGATATATAGAGCCTGCAATAAGACCGCCATATAACAATAATGAAAAAATAGACACTCCAGCAGCATACATAGCTTCGATTGGTAAGGCCTTTAGCTGATTACCGTTGGAATTACGTCTATGCTTGTATATCCTAGCCATTATCTCACTCCATATTCCTGATAATAAGCATCAATTTTCGACTTCATTTCGTCATCTATTACAACTCTGCCCTGGCACTCTCTGTTGTAAAGATGCTCTACAACCTCATCCATTGAAACAATGGCACCAGTTTTGAAACCGTATATTTCAGCGACTTCATCAAGAGCTGTTTTTGATTTATCGCCAGAAAGTCCAACCTCCTGACGATTGAGGGAAACCATAAGACCTACGATAGTAACATCTCCCTGTGCTCTAACGATTGGCACTGTCTCTTCCATACTCTTGCCAGATGTAGTAACATCCTCAATCATAACCACACGGTCACCGTCCTGAATCTTGTATCCGAGAAGTGAGCCCATGTCAGCACCATGATCCTTTGCTTCTTTACGGTTGCTACAGTATTTAATTTCTTTGCCATAAAGCTTGTAAAATGCCTCAGCAGTAATAACCGCAAGAGGAATTCCCTTATATGCTGGTCCAAAAAGAACATCAAAGTCCTCACCGTAAGCATCGTGAATTGCCTTTGCATAATACTCGCCAAGTCTCATTAACTGACTACCAGTAACGTAAGCTCCTGCATTCATAAAAAAAGGAGACTTCCGTCCACTCTTCAATGTAAAATCACCGAATTTGAGGACATCAGACTCCACCATAAACTCTATAAATTCTGACTTGTATCTTTCCATAAATTGTTTCTCCTAATTGTACAACCAGATTAATTCCCAAAACCTCTCCGATTGTACCATAGAAATAAAAGCTTTTCAATCCAAAAGAATACTTCTAATTCGCGAAATGGAATGTTATTATCTTAGCATGAGAAAAAAAGAATTGGCATTAATTGTCATAGATAGGTTAAAAAAAGAATATCCCCTTAGTGATTGCACTTTGGATTATGATGACGCATGGAAGCTGCTTATTTCTGTGCGCCTTGCTGCTCAATGCACTGATGAGCGAGTAAATCAAATTGTACCATCATTATATGAAAAATTTCCTACCATCAGCTCTATCGCAGATGCAGATGTTGCAGATATTGAGGCCATAGTGCGCCCTTGTGGTTTGGGCAAATCCAAGGCTAGGGATATTGTTGCATGCATGAAAATGCTCAGGGATGTATTTGACAATAAGGTTCCAGATACAATGGAAGAACTTCTTTCTCTCCCTGGTGTTGGCCGAAAATCAGCCAACCTCATACTTGGTGACGTCTATGGCAAGCCTGCTATAGTCACAGATACACATGCTATTAGACTTTCAAATCGTATTGGTCTTGTTGACAATATAAAAGAGCCAACCAAAGTGGAAATGGCTCTTAGAAAAATAATTCCCCCAGAGGAGGGCAATGAACTATGCCATCGTCTAGTGGATCATGGCCGCGCTGTATGCACCGCACGAACCACGCCTCATTGCGAGATATGCTGTCTTGCTGATATATGCAAAAAGAATTATTGATATTAATTAAATTTAGGAGACATTATGATAAAAACAATTATTTTCGATATCGGTGGTGTTCTTATCGGATACAACTGGAAAGAATATTTAATAAATGAATTTGACAATAATGAAGCCTTGGTAGACAAACTCAGAGCCAATATTTTCGGTGAACACTGGATTGAAGTGGACAGAGGCGTTTGGACAGAGGAACAGCTTCTTGCAGACTTTACAAAAAATATTCCTGAATTAAAAAATGAAGTATTAGAATTTTGGAACCAAATAGGAAATGCCCTATGGCAATTTGATTTTACAAAGGATTGGATAAAAGAGCTCAAATCTAGAGGCTACCAAGTCCTTTTCCTTTCAAACTGGTCATATCATCTCAAGGAGCAGGCTGCTAAACAGCTAGACTTCCTACCACTTATGGATGGCGGAGTATTCTCTTGTGATGTGAAATTGGTTAAACCAGACCATGCTATCTATGAAGAGATAATTAAAAAGTATAACCTTACTCCTAGCGAATGTGTATTTCTTGACGATAAAGAGGCAAATGTAATTGCCGCCAGAGAATGCGGACTCAACGCAGTCCAAGTTATAAATCACGAAATCGCTGTAGAAGGTTTAGAAAAGCTACTTGCACAATAGCAAGTAGCTTTTCATTTTCTACGGATTTCGGTTCTCTTAACTAATTCTTTCTTAATGACTTATATGTCAACTCAAGCATTCCTATATTTAATAGAGCAAATATAAGCAAATATGCTGGCATGATTCCAATGCCTATTTGCTGCTGAATTATTCCAAATACTGTAGGCATAAATGTGCTGCCAACATATGCAGAGGCCATTTGAAGACCAATTGCCGCCGCACTATATCTCTTACCGAAATTTTCTGGAGCCATATGCTGGATTGAAGGATAAACAGGACCCATTCCTGTTCCTATTATTACAAACCCAACAGCTGCAACTTTATATCCAGCACTTGGAATAGCCACAAGCAATATTCCAAATAACTCTACTATTATTCCTATTCTTATTAACAATCTGTCGCCAAGCTTATTTGAAATCAAACCAGAGATAAATCTTCCTAGCATCAATCCTCCAAAGATTAATGAACCAAAGGACGCTATAAGCTGATCACTTAATCCTGCTCTTGTACCAGCAAAATAACTTGGTGTCCAAAGGAAGCAAGTACATTCTCCAGAGCAATAAGCAAAGAAAGCAATTAATGTAAGAATTACACCTGGTTGCTTTATAGTCTCACGAATCCCAGCGCTATCTGCAATTTCTTCATCCTGTTCTTCCTTGCCAATCTTCCAAAGAGGTAAAGAAAGAATGCAAACTAATAAGATTCCAATTTGAAGATATGCTGTCCAACGATATCCCTCGTTCCATCTAGCATACTTGAGAGCTAGCGCCATAATTGATGGGCTAATCACAGCTCCCACACCATAAAAGCAATGCAAGAAGCTCATAACCGAACCCGAATAATTATTAGCAACATAATGGTTTACGGAAGCATCTATTGCTCCTGCTCCAAGTCCATATGGTATCGCAAATACGAACAATAATCCATAATTCCACGAAAACGAAAATCCCAGTAATCCAAATACAGTAAGTAAAATAGATACTATTACAATCCATTTTGTATGAAACCTCTTAATAAATCTAGGACTAAGTAACGCCGAAATAATTGTCATAAAAGAAATTGTCATAGAAACGTAGCCTGCATATGAGGATGGCACATCAAATACCATCTGCATCTTTGGCCAGCCTGAGCCTAGCAATGAATCAGGCAATCCCAAACTAATAAAAATCAAATAAATAACGGCCAAAAGCAATGAACCCATCTAGTAATAATCCTCCAATTTTAATTTATTAATCTATACTACCTCGCCAATATATCAATAATTAATGTTGGGGGCAATAGGTTAAAAGCCAAGTTGTATATCATCGTTTATATGTATCTGCCAAGCTATTAATCAGTATCTCTTCCTTGATAGTATAATCACTTTTTGCCCAGTAAACGCAACTATTAAACAGAGCTCCAGAGAATGCAATTAACTTATACTCATCCTCACTTGCCAACCATTTCTTCTTAACATAATCCGTAATCATGTCTAAGAAAGTCAGACCATAGCCACACTTAATTATCCCGTCTAATAAATCTCTATGCTCATATACATAGTCAAAAAAATGCCCTAAATATTCCTTATCAAAGAATTCTCCATCTGAACTACTTATACCCTCGTCATTTCTATAATTATCAAAAATCTCATACAAAGCACTTAAAAATATATCCTCTATGGAATCATAATTTCTATAAAAGGTCATTCTCGAGACCCCAGCCTTTTCACATAGCTCCGTAACAGTCACCGATGATAATGGTTTATCCTTGGTTAATATGAGTATTGCAGAAACAATACACTCCTTAGCTAAAATATTAGTTGCGCTTTTTCTTCCCATGTTACAATTCCACCTTTTTTGTCACAGTCAGGGGCTTTTTGCCAAAACTGAATTGATGTGACAGTTTTTCAATGTTACAATCTGTAACAGTAATATTGTATTAACTATATTTATAAATAGCAACAATTATACGGAGAATAATAGTATGAATGATTACATTTTAAGTTGCTGCTCAACAGCAGATTTATCAAAGGAATATTTCGAAAAAATCCACGTACACTATATTTGCTTCCATTACGAAATAGATGGTGTTTCCTATAAAGATGACTTAGGTGAAAGTATGCCCCTTGATAAGTTTTATAGTATGATGGCCAATGGTGCCGAAACAAAAACTTCACAGGTGAACGTTGGAGAATTCGTTGATTATTTCCGTCAGTTTCTAGAGGCAGGAAAAGACATTCTCCACGTCTGTACATCCTCTGGACTTTCCGGTGTTATCAACTCTGCCACTATAGCAAGAGACTTGCTACAGGAAGAGTTTCCTGAGCGAAAAATTTACATTGTAGACTCTCTCGGTGCGTCCTCTGGATATGGACTGATTATGGACACTCTCGCATCCTTAAAAAAGAATGGAAAATCCATAGATGAACTTCGTGATTGGGTAGAGACAAATAAGCTAAAAATGAATCACTGGTTCTTTTCTACTGATTTAACATTTTACGTTAAAGGTGGACGCCTATCTAAAGCAGCAGGTGCAATAGGCCAAGTGCTCAATATCTGTCCACTTTTAAATATGGATATATTGGGTAAATTAACTCTTAAACAAAAGCTCAGAGGAAAAAAGAAAGCAATCTGTGAGGCAGTAAATAAAATGATTGAATTGGCTACAGATGGAATTAATTATTCTAAGAAATGCTTTGTTTGCCATTCAGCCTGCATAGAGGACGCTAAGGCCATTGCAAAAATGATAGAAGAACGTTTCCCAAAACTAGATGGAAAAGTAATAATCAATAATATTGGTACAACTATTGGTAGCCATTCTGGTCCAGGCACCGTATCAATCTTCTTCTGGGGCGCTCCTAGAACTTGTTAAGCCGCAAAAATCTTAAAAATAAAGGGTGCTCCTTAAGGGCACCCTTAATTTAAGGATTATTAAATGTATTATGGTAAGAGTCGGTAAACATATCATTTTTTGTCATAGAAGAATCCACGTATTTATTCCTTAATCATTATTCAACAGTTACTACTTTCGCCAAGTTTCTTGGCTTATCAACATCTAAACCTTTGTCTGCAGATACAAAATATGAATAAATCTGCAAAGCTACAATCTCTGGAAATGCCATATATTCATCTTCCAAATCAGGCAAACCAATTATATGATACTCATCTGAAAAATCTTCTTTAAGCCCATCTTTTGCAAGAAGTACCACATTTGCTCCCCTGGCTCTAATTTCTTTTACATTTGACAATGACTTAGAAATCAACTGAGTTTGAGTTACTGCCGCTATGACAGGTGTTCCCTCCGATATCAATGCAATTGGGCCATGCTTTAGCTCGCCTGCTGCATATGCTTCTGAATGAATATATGAGATTTCTTTGAGCTTTAAAGCACCTTCCATTAACACCAAATAATCCAATCCACGACCTACCATAAATAAATCAGGACATGTGATTACTTCTTTTGACAATCTATGAATATCATCCTTTTTCTCAATAACTTTTGCCATGGCATTTGGAATTTGCTTTAAGTTCTTGATGGCAGACTCTAAGTAATCCTCTGAGATTTTTCCCTTCAGGAAACCAGCTTTAAGAGCAATCATATAGAACATCAAAAGCTGTGTTGTATATGCCTTTGTACTTGCAACTGCAATCTCTGGGCCTGCATCTGTATAAAGACTCATATCCGCAACTCTAGACATAGATGAACCACGCACATTTAAAATAGCAAGACATAATGCCCCTGCTTCTTTTGCTCTGTTCAATGCTTCTAATGTATCAATAGTCTCACCAGACTGGGATACGGCTATGAATAAAGTATTCTCATCCAAAACAGTATCAGAATAAATAAACTCCGATGCCATTTCTACCTCAGCAGTAATACCGCACCATTTCTTGAGCAACTGAGCTCCTACCATTCCTGCATGAAGCGCTGTTCCACAAGCTACAATGCAAATTCGATTGTATTTTTTTAGTGCTTTATCTAGCTCTCCATTAAATCCAAAGTCTATATCATTGTTTATTAGGTAATTGCTGAGAATTCTGCGAATGCAAGAAGGCTGCTCATCTATTTCTTTAGCCATGTAGAAAGGATATCCCTGTTTACCAGTTGAAGTTACATCCCAGTCAACCTTTGTGAATTCCACTGGGACCTGATTTCCATCAAAATCTTCTACTGTGTAAGCAGATGGTTCTAATGTCAAAATGACATTCTCATCTAAAACAAAATACTCTTTTGAATACTCATAAATAGCTGCAGGATCAGATGCCAAAATGGCATGATTTTCTCCATGTGATACGACAATTGGGTTTACATTTCTTACTGCAAAAATGGTATTTGGAATATCGTCAAACATAATTACAAGCGCAAATGTACCCTGTAGTTTTTTAACAGTTCTCTTGATAGCTTCCTTTGGATTGCCATCGTAAAACTTATTTAAAAGAGCTGCCACAACCTCTGTATCTGTCTCAGAAACAAGCTTATCCGAAAGCTCATATTCTTCCTTCAAAAGGGCATAGTTTTCAATGATGCCATTATGAACTATTGTAACCTTTCCAGATTTATGAGGATGGGCGTTAACATCACTTACACCACCGTGAGTTGCCCATCTGGTATGACCAATACCGCAGCTAAAGCTAGCGTCTGAGTTTGGAATAATCTTTCTCAAATCACTAACTCTGCCCTGGCATTTATAAATCTGAGTGTCAGTCTCGTTTTCTTTACGTACAGCGAGACCAGCACTATCATATCCTCTATACTCTAGAAGCTCTAACCCATCTAGAATTTTTGCTAAAGCATCATTTCCAATAAAACCTATAATTCCACACATATTTAATTCCTCATTCTTTCTATTAATCACGATCTAAGTCGATAAAACTCTAAAATCACCTATCGCATTACCTCTGTTTTGCAGTTACCTGCATATTTAATAATGCGTTCGCACTAGGCTGTACGGGAGGGCACCCGCCGAATTTTCGATAATCCCTCCTCCTCGTTAACCAGTATCCAACTGGTGCATGGCGCTAAAACGAGGAATAAATACGTGAATTTCTTTCCTATTCAATTTTCAATCTACGACAGTGTGTATTGTAAATTACCTTTTGGATTATGTCAAACAAAAAAGGTCTTGGAGTGGCAATCACTACCACTCCAAGCCTTTATTCACTCTATTTATATCGCCAATTTAACCATTTGCTCCCAACCTTCTTTTGCCTCTTTGACAATTGGAAAAACTGGATAACAATGGAACATGCCCTCACCCACAATCATTTCATAATCCACACCATACTTTTTCATAACATTCTCTAAAGTAGGTGCGCATGCATACAAAGTTTCGTCGGAACCATACATAAATGATACCTTAGGGCAGTTTGTAAAATCACCTCTCTGAATCCAAATCATATATTCTGGGACTGCCATATCTCCATTTCTCAATATACCTTCTGCAGTCCTCATAAACTTTGCTGGAATCAAGAAATCTTTCTTGTCCAACGCCAACATTCTAACCCATTCCTCTTCATTATCCACACATGTGCCTGGTGAAAGGGCAATAATATGTGCAGGCATTGGCACATCTCCATGGCCATCATTGATATATGCAATCATACCAAGTGCAAGATTTCCACCTGATGACGAACCGAGAATACTTATGTTGTTTGATTCATAATCCTTTAGCATCACCTTGTAGGTCTCATGAATCATCTCATAAGCCTTTGAAATTGGATAATCTGAGCACAATGGATAATATGGAATGTAAACATCACATCCTGTTTCCTTAGCAAACTTCAATGCTTTTTTTACAGCTCCCGGCCTTGGTGCTAGCAACATGCCTCCTCCAATAATAAACATATTGGCCTTATTAGACTTCTGTTTATGAATAAATTTCAATACCGTAAATCCTATAACCTGGATCTTACTTTCTTCAATTTCTCCATCATGAAACTGAGGCATCTTCATTTTTGCATTTTCTGCTTTTGTTCTTTCTATTATATCCTCTGCACTGCCGCCAAACATTTTTTCTTTAAGGTTCGTTGCCTTAATTACACTTCTCAGAATACTGTATTTTACACTCACAATATCATCTCCTAATAGAATTTTTTCAATTTACTCCCACATGAACTATTAGCTCAGCAAATCCCCTTTACTTCGTTCCCATGAGAATTGTAGATCCAGAAAGTCCCATCCACTTAGATTCCCATTTACTCATAAACATGCCGTTTGTAGTATCCACAAGCTTAACATCTTCGTAGCCCATGTCCTTTAATTTTTTTACAAAGCTTTCCATATCACCATATTTCCCCTTAGACATAATATCGTGAATAGCAAATGTGCCACCTTTTTTAAGCTTGCTAAGAGTCTCAAGAAGAATCACCTGTCTATCCTTGCTTGGAATATTGTGATAAACATAATTGCTGGTTACTGCATCAAAAGTCTCATCTTCAAAATCCAGCTTGCATGCATCGCCCTTTTGAAAAGATGTGTTAGCAACGCCCTCAACAATCGAATTATTTACACAAAGCTGCTTGCTAAATGAAGCATATTCCTTTCCCCAACGATCAACACCAACCATTTTTGCCTTTGGATTTTTCTTTGCGCAGGCAATTGTAAGAGCAGCACTACCGCAGCCTACATCAAGACCAATTCCGCCATCTGGAATTTTCACATATGATGAAACTCCATCAATAATCTGCTTTGACATCTGTCGTTTGCCATTATATGAGAATGCTCTATACATTAAAAACATCCATATAGCAACGACTGCACTAAGGGAGGTTAACACTAATAAAATAATTCCAAATGCAGACGAAATTCCAACCACCGCTGTTATCACCCCTAGTACAACTGCCGTCAAAAAAGCACTTAAAACCATGCCCCTTGGCATCCAATTTTTGTAATCTACTTTCATAGATATCTCCTTTCTCAATAATTATTTTTTATCAACAAAAGCAATCCAGTTAATCATGGTATCAAGAGATTCCCTTAACTCCGTGAAGCTTAAGCTGGGGCATTACACTTTTTTTCTTTCCACTCATTAGCAATCCCCCCTTAAATAGACTAGGTTAGTCATTACTAACCATGCATAGTCTAGCACCACCAAGGAGTAATTACAATACATAAAATTATATTTGTCTAATTTTCGTCAGTTTTATCTATCCGTCTATTAAAAAAAGTGCTAAGCGTAACGCTTAGCACTACAAATTTTATTATTTATCTTTCTCCAACCATGGCAACAGAAACTCTCCATATAGCATATCTAAAATTGCCACACCAGGGATTGCGAGCAAAATACCTACTATACCAAACATTTTGCCACCTACAATGACACCAATTAAAACCCATAACCCTGAAACTCCAACGGAGTCTCCTACAAGCTTTGGCTTTAAAATGTATCCGTCGATATTCTGTAATATTAATGTAAATATGATAAATACAAGAGCATACCATGGCTCCACTAAAAGCAATAGGAACGCACCAATGGCTCCACCAATGATTGGTCCAAATGTAGGAATAAGGTTGGTCACTGCAACTACCATTGAAACAAGTCCAATATAAGGAAGGCCAACTAGACCCATAAATATTGCATTTACAACACCAATAATCAATGAATCTAAAATATTGAAAACTATATATCTGCTAAGAATGAAATCACTTCGCTTTAAAACATATTTAACATCCTCATATTTTCCCTTGCATACAGCCTTCAGAAATCTAATGGCCCCTCCCTTTAGGTTGTCCTTTTCTGCCAGAAAATAGATGGATAAAAGGAATGCAATGAATATAGTTCCTACTGCTTTGCCAACCCCAGCAGTTGCCGACAATATAGTAGACATATTGTCACTTAAAAAACTTGTGACTGTATTTAGCATATCAGTTGTAGATGCAGTTAAAAAACTCAAATCTACCACTTCTGAGACGCCAAGAGCATCGATTGTCTTTTGAAGCCCCTTTGCGTAATCATCAAGATTGTTTGCAAATGTAGTTACACTAGAAATTAACTGAGGAACAACCGTAAATGCGAAATAAATCAGGAAAACTATTACAGTTAAAAAGGCCAAAAGATTTCCTAGAACTGTTTTTGGCTTGTCCTTTTTCAGTTTTCCGAAAAGCTTGTCTCTATAAAACACAGCCAAAGGATTAATAATATACGCTATTACTGCCCCTAGGAATACCGTTGAGAAAAAACCTAAAAATGTACCTAAGCCGTCTACAACTTCACCTATTCTAATTAATAAAACGAAAAGTGCTACTCCTATGCAAATTGCCACCGCCAGCGAGTACCATGGTCTATCTCTAAATTTTTTCATAATGACCTCCTGTCTTCTATGTCTTTAATATGACAAAAAGACCCTGCAAAAGCAAGGTCTTAATTCTTAAAAAATTGTTAAATTTACTCGTATCTAAGTGCATCGATAGGATTGAGTTTCGCAGCCTTATTAGCTGGATAGTATCCAAAGAATACACCTATTCCCATGGAGAATACTACCGCAACAACGATTGCAACAATAGATACAGAAGCTGAGTAGCCCATGTATGTGGCTGCAATTGATCCAAGTGTAACACCAAGGATTATTCCAATTAAACCACCCATGATACAAATAACCACTGACTCTGTTATGAACTGAAGTCTAATAGAACCGTTTGTAGCTCCAAGGGCTTTTCTAGTTCCGATTTCCTTTGTACGCTCTGTAATTGATACAAGCATGATATTCATAACTCCAATACCACCAACAACAAGTGAAATGCCAGCTATGATAGCAAGGGCCAGCTCTATTGTTGTAATCATTGAAGTCATAGATTCAATCATACTAGACATACTTGTTACAGTAACTTCATAGTCATCGTTATTAGAATAATATTTTACATTGAAGTAATCTTCTACTGTCTCGGCAAATGCCTCTGAATCAGTATCAATTGTTGTTACAAGAGTGATGCTCTCATATCCGTCATTTGTTGTATGAAGCTGATTTCTTGCTGTCTCAAATGGGATGTACAAGTCTGTTGTAGTATCCTCTGTAGATGAGCTAGAATATTCACTCGAATCATATTCGTATACACCTACGATGTAGTAAGTGTAATATTTTCCATTAATACTAATCTCTACAGCAGAACCAAGTGCTGCCGAGGTATCCCCATCAAACATATTATTTACAAAGTAATCTGAAACAATACAAACCTTCTCAGCATCCTCATAATCCTGTTCAATAAAGGTTCTTCCTGCTAACAGATCTAAATCTGTATACTCCATGTAGTCTTCATTGTAGCCAGTCACATTAACATATGCATACAAATCACCGTCAATTGCTGTACCTGAGCCTACAGATGATGATAACAATGTATATTTAATATTATCCCCATATTCCTCCAAAAAAGACTCAACCATTTCATCTGTAAGGTAATCATCTGTATCCATTGAACGTCTGTTACCAGCACCAAAATGCATACCAGATGCTGTTGTCTCCTCAGAGGTACTTTTTGCACTAACACCCACTGTAAGGTTGTTTGCTCCCATTTCCTGCATCTGTGTGTTGACCATAACAGTAATGGAATTACCTACTGTCATAATAGCAATAACTGATGCGATACCAATTATAATACCAAGCATTGTCAAAAGGGATCGCATTATGTTGGATTTAAGGCCTGCCAACGCAAGGAGAACATTTTCCATTATTAGCATGCCATCTCCTCCTTATCCTGTGCCTTAACATTTATTTGCATTTCTTTTTTTAGCTCTGGCCATTTTCCTTGAGCAACACCTTTAATATCACCATCTCGTAATGTGATAATTCTTTCAGTCTCAAGTGAAAGCTCTGGTGAGTGAGTGATAAGTACAATGGTTTTTCCCTGCTCTTCGTGTAGCTTGTGGAAAATATCCATGATAAGTCTACCTGTTGCAGAATCAAGGGCACCTGTTGGCTCATCAGCAAGTATTATTGCTGGATCATTTGCCATTGCTCTTGCAATAGCAACTCTTTGCTTCTGACCACCAGAAAGCTCATCTGGATTGTGCATCATACGATGTGTCATCCCTACCTGCTCCAATAGCATCTTTGCACGCTCTGTTCGTTCTGCACGACCAACCCCAGCATACATCATAGGAAGCTCAACATTTTTTACCGCATTTGTACGGGCAATAAGGTTGTAAGTTTGGAATACAAATCCAATCTTTTTATTTCTTAAAATAGATAACTCGTGATCCTTAGCCTTTTCTATGTCAATTCCATCTAGAGTATATTCACCGCTGGTAGGGCGATCTAAGGCGCCAATTATATTCATTAATGTTGACTTACCCGATCCTGACTGACCAACGATGGATACGAATTCTCCTTCACGGACCGTAAAGTTTACGCCGTGAAGAACTTCAAATTCGTTTGGAGTGCCAATGAAAAAGCTTTTTCTTATGTCACGAAGATCTAGCATGATATCTCCTGCTGCCATATTAACACCTCCTACATTCCACCTGGAGCTCCGCCGCCTGGGCCACCTTGGCCGCCGCCCATGTCACCGCCTTGGCCACCGCCCATGTTCATCATCATTCCATCCTGTGATGATTCTGAATCAGAGCTTGTTGTGCTTGAAGCTGTTGCCTTTACAAGCATTCCTTCATATAATTCATCACTGATAATCTGTACATAGTAATCACTTTCAAGACCCAGTGTTACAGTTACCTTTGTTTCATTACCTGCATCATCAACAGCAGTTACATAGCTATTTCCATCACTGTCTGTCTGTACACAATCATAAGCTACTGCATAAGCATCTGTTACTGACTCGAGAATTACTGATGCCTTTGCTGTCATACCCACACGAAGTCTATCATCTGTAGAATCAAGAGTGATTTTTACTTCATAACTAGCTGTACTTGAGCTTGAACTTGTGCTTGTTCCTGATGAACTAGATGAGCTTGATGAGCTAGTAGTTGAATCTGAAGTAACAGCAACATAAGTAACTGTACCTGTAAACTCTTCATCATCTGTAGCATCAAATTTTACAACTGCTGATAATCCTTCTGTAAGAGATGCAATATCATACTCATCAACTGTCGCCTCTACAACGAATGAATCTGTATTTGATATCGTAAATACGGTATTACCCTGTGTATAGTTGTTTCCTTCTTCTACATTAATAGCTGTAATATATCCTGAGAAAGGAGCCACAACCTGTGTTCCTGACTGGCTTTCTGTAACAGATTCATATTCTTCTGATTTTGTATATGTAGTATCGTATTCTTGCTGCAATACAGCTAATTCATAATTGTACTGAGCTTCCTCAATTTTCTCCTGATACTCCTCTAATGAATCCTGCTTTTCTTCATATGTATCAATTGTAACGCCATATAATTGATTACTTAATTCAGTCTGTGTTGTATATCTAGACTGGGCTGTTGTATCACTTGGGTTTGCTAAGTAGTCTTCATAAGCATCTACTAAGTTGTTATAGTATATTTCATTTTCATCTAACCATTCCTGAATATCAGCTATTTCCTCTTCGTATTCAGCAATTTCGTCCAAATAATCCTGAAGTTCTTTTTCGTTCTGAACATCTGTGATATTGTATTTAGCATTTAAAGCGGCAAGCTTTTCTGCATAATCATCTGCATCAAATTCAACAACTACTGTTCCTGCCTCAACATAATCACCAACTTCATAATAAACAGCTGCTACTTCAGTACCAGTTGCTACCGTAGAAGTAACTGACTGAGATTGTCCTGCTTCAAGAGTACCAGTAACACTGACGGATGATTGTAAGTCCATAACCTCAACTGCAGTTGTAAGTGTTCCTGTTTCCTCTTTATCACTTTTGTTAGCCTTTGACAAAAACTTATTTCCTAAAATACCTCCTGCTGCAATAAGTAGCATCAGTATGATACATAACAATTTATGTCCCTTTACAAATTTGCCGAGGCCTTTGAAAAATCTTTTTATTTTTCCAGGCTTCTTGGTGTCTTTCTTTTTCTCCTTACTTGTCTCACTCGACATTGTGTATTCCTCCTGATATTTTTTACTAAAACTATTGATCTGTTGTTTCAAAAACATGCTTTGACTTTTGCAAATATATACCCTAAAAAGCCCCATGTAAACGGAATACACCTTAAATTCAGAATTATTCAGATAGTCTTCACATTACCAACTCCTATCGTTCATTTTTCTTGATTTTACAAGGGTTGACGGAAACTTTTACATAAAAAAAGACATCCCTATAAAAGGAATGTCTTTGAATATTTATTGATTAATCTTCTTTTGGCATAACAATTGCAATATGAACATCATCAAGCTGCTTCTGATCAACTGTTGCAGGAGCATCCATCATGATATCCTGTGCGTTCTTGTTCATTGGGAATGGAATAATCTCACGGATTGATTCCTCGCCAGCAATAAGCATAATCATACGGTCAACACCTGGAGCGATACCGCCGTGTGGTGGTGCACCATAAGTAAATGCATTGTACATAGCTGGGAACTTAGCCTTTACATCATCCTCGCCAAGACCTACAAGCTTGAATGCCTCAATCATGATTTCTGGATCATGGTTACGGATAGCACCTGATGAAAGCTCAACACCATTACATACTAAGTCGTACTGGTAAGCTAAAATATCAAGTGGCTCCTGATTCTTGAGCGCCTCGATACCACCCTGTGGCATTGAGAATGGGTTATGACAGAACTCAAGCTCTCCTGACTCCTCGCCAATTTCGTACATTGGGAAATCAACGACCCAGCAGAACTAGTATGTCCCTTTCTTCATGTGTCCCTCTGCTGCTGCGCCAAGAAGCTTTCTAAATACACCAGCTGTCTTTTGAGCAACAAGAAGTGGACCTGATGCAAGACCTACGAAATCACCAGGCTTAAGGCCAAGTGCATCGATGACTGCCTGCTTTCTCTCCTGAAGGAACTTTGCGATACCACCAACG
>JAEEGL015928362.1_pt1 | contig 20395 bp, 23 predicted proteins | sample 9134231 | NCBI WGS metagenome assembly JAEEGL01 (sample SAMN16246548, study PRJNA631951) | gut metagenome | biome: gut microbiome; feature: rumen; material: fiber-attached | host: Bos | place: Iran: Karaj | collected 2018-10 | reverse complement strand
TTTGATGTAAGGGTTTTCCTGCCCAAGTATGCCTGCATGAAGCAGGAGATGAAGGACAAGCTTGAGTACATCGACTCCTTCTACATGGATTACAACTGGCAGAATATCTATGTCGGTCTCTTCAAAGCCGTTGTCGACGGAATAACATATTACTTCATCGATAACGAATATTACTTCAGCGGTCCCAAGGTATATAACGACGATCCCAGATACGAGATTGAAAGATATACATACTTCTGTAAGGCGGTTCTGTCATCACTTCCCATCCTCGATTTCAGACCCGACCTCATCCACTGCCATGACTGGCAGACCGGCCTTATCCCCGTTTACCTCAAGGAGCGCTTTGCGGGCGGTGAATTCTATCGCGGAATAAAGACTGCGATCACCATCCACAACCTCAAGTTCCAGGGCAAGTGGGACGTCAAGACCGTAAAAAACATCACGGGACTTCCCAACTATTACTTCACACCCGATAAGCTCGAATCATACAAGGATGCCAACCTTCTTAAGGGCGGTATCGTATTTGCCGATGCTGTTACCACTGTCAGCGATACCTATGCAGAGGAGATCAAGACCCAGTTCTACGGCGAAGGCCTCGACGGACTTCTCCGTGCACGCAGCAATTCCCTTCGCGGAATCGTAAACGGTATCGACTACGAGAAGTTCAATCCCGAGACGGATGAATATCTGGTAAAGAAATACAATGCAGCCAACTTCCGTAAGGAAAAGGCTAAGAATAAGAGAGCACTCCAGGAACAGCTAGGTCTGACCGTCGATGAAAAGAAGATGATGATCGGTATCGTCTCAAGACTTACCGACCAGAAGGGCTTCGACCTCATCGCTTATGTTATGGATGAGCTCTGCAGGGATGATGTACAGATAGTGGTCCTCGGAACCGGCTCCGAACAGTATGAGAATATGTTCCGTCACTTCGACTGGAAGTATGCCGACAAGGTTTCAGCGAACATCTATTACTCCGATGAGCTTTCCGACAGGATCTATGCTTCGAGTGATGCATTCCTTATGCCTTCGCTCTTCGAGCCCTGCGGCCTTTCACAGCTCATTGCACTTCGCTACGGAACTATTCCCATCGTAAGGGAAACAGGCGGCCTCAAGGACACCGTAAAGCCTTACAACGAGTATGAAGGAACCGGAACCGGCTTCTCTTTCGTCAACTACAACGCTCATGAGATGCTCCACACCATCCGCTACGCGGAAAAGATCTACTATGACCGCCGCCGTGAGTGGAACAAGATGGTCGACCGTGCCATGGCCGAGAACTTCTCCTGGGAAGTCTCCGCAGGCAAGTATCAGGACATGTACGACTGGCTGATAGGCTGATAAATACCGTCGAATCGTACATATGTTGATAGGGGATTCAGCATTTATGCATTGTAGAATTAATAGAGAAGAGTAACTAATAAGGCAGTTGCGTGAAGGCGTGACTGCCTTATGATATTTAAATAATTTAAGAGAAGATTATTGGATAAATAATTATTTACTATTATAGCAGGCTAAGTTTTTGGCTCTATATAAAGGAGATTAGTTATGGGAAAAACCACAAAACTGATAATTGTGTGTGACGAAAAAACAGAAGCATACATGTATGTGCTGAACAAATAACATATTACGGAGAAAAGAAATCACAATGTGATATTGACCGCATTTTTCGCTTTGGAATTGCAATTATAATGCAGAATATATGGATATAATCTTATTCAATGCATAGTTTAGATATTAATTCTTCAAGGATACATTGCTCTTGATCGAGAAGTTTGTTCTTCCAATCATTTTCTATGCATCCAATACCGGATGGTTCGACGCAGTCAGAATACTCATCTAATAAATCTGCCAAAGCGTTTACAAAACCAGGCCATTCACCTGAGTCCTTCAGAAGGTATCTCATACAGCATAGAACTGAAAATAGTTTGGTGTTGTCTACATCTCCATCCTGTCTTTTGTAAAGAGTGGGTTTTTTCATTAGAGTCTTTTTATATAGACGATTAAAATGAAAGCAAAGGTTTCTGACATAACTTATGCTTAAAATCCAGCTGTTTAGATAGTTTTCCTTTACATTTTCATACATATCTGCAATGACTTTTCTATCCTCTTTTTTCATAGATGAATAGAACGAGGCAAGAGTTCCAAAGGTAAAGACCTCAATCGCTGCATAGAGAGGCACTTTACCGTCTGCGTAATTGTTACGAAAGTTTTTTATTATTGGTGAGTCTTTTGCCTGAGATATATTTCTTTCAATTTTGTTTGAAAGATCATTGAACAATGCATTTTCGTCAAAATTATCTTTTTCAAGATAACCTAGAACACCATATTTTACACAGAAATGGTTCGTGATTTGGCATCGAAATGTTATTTCAATCTTTTGGAGATATGGAACTAAGAGATGGCGTAGTTCATCATCGAATTCATAGACTCGATATATCTGATTAAAAGTAGTGTTGTCAAGATACTTACCGGTTTCCATATCTTTAAATGAAGGTCCGTATGCTTTTATCAATCTGTAGTATGAAATATGCTGCAGTATGCGTGCAGCTTCTTCTTCATCCTTGATAATCAGATTGTTTCTCTTTAAGTTATCAAGCTGGGCAGATATGTCCATTGCTTCGGCGAGTTCTTTTGTTCCCATATTTTTTTCCTGCATATAAAAGTATAAAAAAAGACCCGACGTGGTACGCAGTTCTGCGAGATGCGTGTCGGGTGCAGATATCTAATAGAATTGTTAAAAATACATTTCCTTACAAACAGTATTTTCAACTACAAATACTTTATACCAAAAAATTACGTAGTTTGCAAGGCTTTTTTGCACTTGAGCACTAAATAAATCAGATTATCTTGTGCTATAATCATACCATCAGTTGATAATCTATGCAATACAGGAGGACACCCAAATGGTATGCCCCAGATGTGGTGCTGACAACAGCAGTGTAATAAACGAAACTACCACCACCGGTAAGGATTTCTCAGCAGGAAAGGGAATCTGCGGAGCAATCCTGTTCGGACCTATAGGAATACTTTGCGGAGCCTGCGGAAAAGGTAAGCAGATCCACAATCAGGCTTATTATGTCTGCAACAGCTGCGGTAATAAGTGGAAAGTATGACAAAATCGGATGAAAGATGGATAAAAGCTATGGAATTCGGCGAAAAGATGGGCTGCCATCAGATGCCGGAACGTAGCTTTTTCTATAAAGGTTACCAATTCCCCGTCTGTGCCAGATGTACGGGCGTGCTGATCGGTGAGATCATAGCCATAATAGCCATAATATTCGGTGTTAGGCTCAAAAAACTCCCAATTATCGGCTCGATAGGCGTCATGGGAGCGGATTGGGGTCTCCAATGGCTGGAAATCTGTGAATCCACCAATCCCAGAAGGCTTATCACGGGGATTTTGTGCGGAATAGGCCTCACATACGTGTATTTCTATACAATCCGAGCTATTATCAGGAAATTAGTGCCCTAGGATGTGGATCCGGGGCACATTTTTTGCCTATTTTGCGGGATTTTTCAGTGATTTGAGATTTATTTCACGCCCCTAAAAATGGTATAATAGTACCTGAATCAGCTCCATAGTCTGCTCATTAAGGAAAGGGCAATAATATGAAAGCTCTGAGTTCACTTTTCTATAACTATGATAATCATATAATTGTGTTTTGTGCGATCATAAATGCAGTTATATTTGCTGTCACGATTCTGCAGATCAGAAACGTTCAAAAGATCCTTCATCCCAAATCCAGTGTCAGATTCAGAACCAAGGTCAATTCACAGATAACCGGTGAAGAGGCTCAGAAGATCTCTACACAGAAGAGCATTTTGCTGTTCTTCTATTCTTCATATGCGAATATCACGGCTATTTTCCCGTTGCTCGGAATATTGGGCACGGTTGCTGCTCTGATCAAGCTGTCGCCCAACGGCAGTGACGACATGATGCAGAACCTGATGGTGGCCCTTGAGACCACCCTTCTGGGTGCGTTCTTCGCGGTTCTGTACAAGTTCTTTGATTCGGTTCTTTCCGGACCCATCCAGGAGATCTGTGACGACGTTGATTTCGTGATCCGAAACTACGATGAGACCCTCGAAGAAGAGAAGAAGCCCATCGTAGAAGCAAATAAGCCCATCGTGGAAGATAAGGCCTCCGTTGAGGATGCAAAGGCCCCCATCGTAGTAGAGAACCCCACCGAAGTAACTGATACCCCCACCGAGGAAAAGGAATGCGATCAAGAGGCCTGAGGAATATCGTAATTGAATTAACGTCTCTGCTCGATGTGGTTATGATCCTGATCTTTGCGGTCATGATCAATTATTCTGATGTTGCCGCAGAAAATAAGGAGAAGTACGAAGAGGCACAGGCAGAACTTGAACTTGCCCAGGACCAGCTTGCTGAAGGCGGAACCGAGGAGCTGCTGATGGAGATCGCAGCTGCTGAGGGAAGAGCCGAGGCTTATGAGTATCTCGACAATCTCGTTGTCATCGTCAATGTCAGCCTGGTCAATAAAGGCGATAACAGATACAGGGTTCTATCGTACGGAATAGGTTCCGAGAGAGGCTATAGTTCAAGGTGGATCTCAAGGGATGATGAGACCGCATTCAATAAAGAGTTAATACAGCTGAAGGATTATCTATATAGAAATATTTCCGAAGCTGAGGATTATGCACTTATTTACATCGTATTTTCCTATGATTCTCAGAGCATATATGGAGACGACTGCGATCTTCTTAATGAGATATTGAGAGAAAAGACCGAAATGGGCGACAATATATACTTCTGTGAAAACGACACAAGGGAGGGGTAACCGTGAAAAAGTTTTTGGGATTTCTTGCGACTATTATTCTTATAGCCATAATTATTCTGGCAATCTTATTTTTTAAAGGAGGACTCGGATTCGGTAACGGACTGGGCTTCGGCTCCGGAACAGGTGAATCTGAATCTGTTGTCAGCCAGATCGTTGACAGCAAAACCGCTGAGACTGAAAGTAACGTAATAGTCATCAAGGTATACGAAGACAAGATTCTTTATGACGGTAAAGAAGTTTCGGATACGGAGGAATTAAAGAAGCTGATATCCGATGATGCCGCAAAAGGCGCAACCTTTACCTTCGAACAGGAATATGGCATCAAGGCAACTTTGGATGAAGTTAAATCTCTTTTAACGGAACTTGAAAAATCCATAGACATCCAGATAAAAGGTCTTAACTAAATGCTTCATAAAGACAGTACACCTGACCTCACCATCCCCAACTCCATAAAACGCTCCTCCTACAACTGGTGCCTCAGATACAGATCCCTTTTCGAGAAGATCGAATCGGATGAGGCTGTGAAGATTTCTCTTAAGAAGTACTCAGTCTATACCCGTCCCACCGAGAACCTCGAAATGATACGGGTATTAAACGAGTGTATGCACCGGGCGTATGACAGCGGAGTTGTGGTCACGAATTACAGGGAGATAATCGAATCTACCGGACTAAAGGAAGAAGCGGTTGATGAACCGTCGCCGGAGTGGGCTGAGACCCTGACCGAGGATCAGCTCCTTGCCTGCATGGCCTGGCACTTCAGGAGAGATTATTTCAATAACGGATCCTGGATCTGCGACAGCGTTGCAAACGGATATATGCTGACACTTGTAAAAGAATATCTCGATAAGTTTTATGAACGAAATAAGTCATAGGTTTCAAGGCGGAGAGGAAGATCTATGAAAACCTTCAAGCAAAAAAGCATCAATGATTACGCCTATCCGATAATCGTCGTAATTGTTGCGATGATCATAGTCGCCATAATAGCCGTAATTGTTTACCAAAAGCGCGACAAAGTAGAGGCACAGCGTACCGCAAAGGTGATTGAGATAAACGGCCCCTGTACCATTGTGCGTGAGGGCGCAACAATTGCCGCCGTGGCCGATATGCCTCTGTATTCGGGAGATACGTTCTATTCTGGAATCGATGCCAACGCACGTATCATGATCGATGAAGACAAATTCCTCTATCTTGATTCCGCAACCAGGATCAATTTCACTGCTACCGGAACACCCGAAGAGACTCATACTCTGATCTATGTCGTATCCGGATCAATGCTCACCGAGGTAAAAGAAAAACTTGCCGATGGCGAATCCTTTGATATCGTCACGCCCAATACCTTTATGGAGATCCATGGAACCAAGACCATTACCAAGGTAGAGACGAATGAAAATGGCGATGTCATAACCTCGTCTGCAGTAATCGAGGGAGAGGTTGATCATAATACAGTTCAGGAAAAGGACGGAAAGACCGTGATCGTCCGCGACAGTATGACGGAGGGCGATGCATTCAGTGTTAAGACTGAAGGAGGAAATGTAGTCGGCGAAGACGAAATAAAGAAGATTGCACAGACCGGAACGGGATCTGACGGAAATCCTCCCGTTGAATCTACATATGATGATTCCGGAGCAGTCAAAGGTGATCATCAAATAGATGATAAAACTCTTGACGATATTGAGGGAGTTCTGGAACGGAGCGAGCAGGAAGACAATAAAGCCGGAATTAACTGGAAAGATTCGAACGGCGACGGGATCAATGATACACTGAATAACGTCGACAGGCTTAGGTCAAAAGATGATACGAAAGTAGCCGATGCAGAAGAAGCAGCCCAACTAGCTGCGGAAGAAGAAGCCGCCCGTTTAGCCGCTGAAGAGGAAGCTGCGAAGAAAGCTGCGGAAGAAGAAGCCGCCCAACAAGCCGCGGAAGAAGAAGCAGCCCGAAAAGCCGCTGAAGAGGAAGCTGCGAAGAAAGCCGCTGAAGAAGAAGCTGCCCGTAAAGCCGCCGAAGAAGCAGCTGAAGAAGCTGCCCGTCAAGCGGCTGAAGAAGAAGCCGCCCGTTTAGCCGCTGAGGAAGAGGCTCGTCTGGCACAACAAGCCGAATGGGACCAGAGAGAAAAGGAAAGACAGGAAAGAGAAGCGGCAGAGAATGCGGCTCAGCAAGCAGCATCGCAAAGTGATCCCGATATTCCTCCGGCAGATCAAGGAGATCCTGTCTTTGGCGGAACGTACACAGGATATTATTCCAGCGACGGTTTAGAACTTTTCCTTGATGAAGAAGAACGGTATTATTACGTGGAAGAAGGAGAAAAGTTTATTTACGAAGGTGATCCTTTAACTGCACCTCCTTCCGATCCCAGCGATCCCTCGACTGATCCATCGTCCGATCCATCTTCTGATCCCCCTTCAGACCCTTAACCCGGAGGTAGCAAATGGAAGTTAATCACATCCGCAACAGCGAATTAAAAGAAAACATAGTCAACACCGCAATAAACATCCTTGTCCAGAATAACCTGGTGACTCAGGAAGACTTTGCGGGTCTGACCGTAAATGTCGGTTATCTCTTTACCAAGGACAACGGACAGTTTGAATCCCTTTTCAGGCTGGACTTTACCGATAAGACATTCTTCTTCGCACTGCAGGAAGGAAAGCTCATGATCATCGACATCGATGACAACATGTTTAACGGCACCGTGGAGAAGATGAAGTCCCTCCACCCCTGCCTTCTCAGCGATGAACTTCCCGAGACCGAGGCTCAGAAGAACAGACGCATCAGGAACAACGACTACATAAAGAGCCTGTCTATCGCATATCCCGAAAAGCTTATGTCCAGATGGGACGATGATCAGACCGAGCTGAAGGATAAGACCGAGATCTGCACCAGGGCACTTGCCGCATTCTTCGTGATCCAGATCGCATGCGACATCGGAGCGGGCAATTACGATGAGAGCATCGAATTCTTCAAGCCTGTCATAGAAGAGATGGGGCTTACGGAGTATCTCAATTCAAAGGAAAAAAGGATCTTCGACGGCACTTACGACATGCAGGACGCTATCGATATGGACTGGGCATATGAGGCATACTGGTCACTCTGCTGGGCGCTGGGACTGGTCGATGATGTCAGCGACGCGAGCGAGGTCTGCGACTGTGATGCCGCCATTAACTTCGTAAGAGGCTGCAAGACCATCGATGAATTTGTCTCCAAGTGCAGCCTTCGCGATAAGAGCGAGATCCTCGATATGCTTGACCTTTACTACAGATATAACTGGGCGGTCAATGAATCGAGGGTGAATCCCGCTACCGAGACCGGAGACCTGAATCCTTCGATCGTCATCGAGCGCCGCCGCGGCCTCGAGTGGCTCGTTTCGGACGTGTCTGACTGGTACGACCTGGACATGCCCGCGTAATCTAAAGACTATCTCCTAAATAATCAGCCCTCTTGAATTTACTCCTAAATTCACTTAAAATTTAGGAGAAAACGCAAGAGGGCATTTTTATGAGATCCTTTGATTACAGCAAATACAAAACATGCCTCTGGGACAACGAGATACTCAATTACCTGTCCCGGATCCATGAGCATAAGGGAAGACAGGAGCTTTTTCTGCTGCAGAAACCTGCGGATGTGGAAAAGCTTATTGACGTGGCAAAGGTCCATTCCATCGAATCTTCCAACAGGATCGAGGGTATAGTTACCACCGCTTCGAGACTGGGTCAATTGGCAAAGGAAAAAACGTCTCCCCGAAACCGCGATGAAAGCGAGATCGCGGGATACAGGGATGTCCTTAATACCGTTCATGAAAACTACGAATACATCCCGCTGAGCAGTAACGTGATCCTGCAGCTTCACCGTGACCTGATGAAATACGTGTATACCGGCACCGGCGGAAGATATAAGATAACTCAGAATTACATAAAGGAGACAAAGGAAGACGGTACCGAGGTAATACGCTTTACTCCGGTTCCTCCCTTTCAGACGGAAAGCTGTATCAGGGAAATATGCGATAGTTATAATTCCGTGGCCCGCGACGGATCGGTAGATCCCTTATTGCTTATCCCGATCTTCATCCATGACTTCTTGTGTATCCATCCCTTTAATGACGGTAACGGCAGGATGAGCAGGCTTTTGACGCTGCTTCTGCTGTATCAGGCGGGATACCCTATAGGAAGATACATAAGCATAGAAAGGCATATTGAGAAGACCAAGGAAGCCTATTACGCAGCACTTCAGGATGCTTCCGAAGGCTGGCATGAAGAAGAGGACGATCCTACCGTCTTCGTTAAGTATATGCTTGGCATTATCCTTGCCTGCCATAGGGAATTCGACACTATTACCAGACTCATCACATATACGAAAGCTGTATCCGACAGTGTAAAAGGAAAAAAACGTGTAGTCACGATAGGCAACAAGGCATATGATATTGTTAAAGCCTCCGTTGATTCAAGGATCGGTAAATTCACGAAGCGTGAAATATCAGAGATCTGTCCGAGCATCAGCGAAAAGTCCGTCGAAGCAGCGCTTAAACAGCTTCTGGACGAAGGCTATATCGTAAAGCGTGGTTCCGGCAAGGGAACGTTTTATACGAAGAGGAAAACGAAATGAGTAATGACCAACTTGAACCCAAATGCTCGATCAAACTCGGAACTCCGAACCCGGTTACTTTCCACGAGGTTGTGATACCGGGTTCCGTCGAACTTGACCTCGAACTTCGCACCGCCGCACAGATCGATGTCCTTGAATACGATGAGGCGAAGTACGGAGACGCAGCAGCCATCGAGGACTTTATCCGTGACCGCTTCTACGCTCTTTTGGTGCAGTCTCTTAAGAAAACGAATAAAGGCAGCCTTATGAGAGGCGGTAATCCCGGCAAATACCTTGCAAGCCTTGTTGAGGATGAGCTTGCAACATACGGCATCACGGCAAAAATGGAGACCATCGGCTTTGCGCTGACCGAGGATTCGGAAAAGCGTCTGAAGGAAGCCATGGAGGATGCACGGCCCTATCTGACCGGTGAGACTGACAGTACGGACCGCCCCTATTCGAACTTCCTGGATCAGTCCACATTCCTCGGCCCTTCTGACTATAAGTCTGATTGTGTTCCGCCACCGCCGTTTATTTTCGATCCTTCCAAGGCCTCGATGCAGATGGGTATCCAAGACAAGTTCTGCCGTAACTGCGGAGCAAAGAGAATGAAGGATGCCAAGTTCTGTACCGAATGCGGAAATGCATTCACCTGAACCTGACTCCGTACAGAAGGGCCGTATCTATGGATGAAGTAAAACTCGACATCTCCGGTGTTGTGGAGATGGATGGCAAGAAGATAGCACGCATCTGTTTTACAAGGGGGAAGGATATCGCCGAAGGCTATATCCCTGACTGCGTGCTGACCAAGGTTGAGGGCTTTTCGGAAGAAGAGGCGTCACAGCTCATCGATTTCCTAAGGGCAAACCTTACCGACCTGAAAAAGAGAGCAGCAGCCATCAACCCTCTCAACGCATTTATGGGAAAGAAGTAAGCATGACCGATAAAGTAAAAAGATTCATATTGTGGAATTCATTCCTGTATCTCATAGCCCTGTGCCTTGCACTAAAGATAGTTGATGTATCCAACTATGGTCCGAATCACGCCTATGCACAGATCGGACTGTCGCGTCTTAACATCGGCTTCAGAAAGCTCCTGCATTATAGCGATGTAAATGTGTATTCCAAGCCCTGGCTTACGGTAGCGGCAGTGATCAACATCATCTGCATACTGCTTATGATCTTCTGGGTGATCATATTCATCCGCGAGATGGTAAAGTCCGGAAGGTTCGACGGCGTCGGAATGGACAAAAACTACTGTGCGACGGTTTTTCTGTATGTAGCCGCAACAGTCACTTGCCTTCTTTTCAGAGTCTTCAAGATAAACTACGGTCCGGTCGAGGGACATTTGCGTATTTCCGCATCATTCCCCTCCGTGCCCGTTCTCCTCTATATAGTCTCGATCGGAAGCACCCTGTTCCACGTATGGGATATCTTCGGTGAAAAGAAAAACTTATCGAAAGCCTTAACGGTGATCGGATCCGTTCTCGTACTCCTCGGAACTGTCGCAGTCTCGGTATGCGGAATCTGTTGGCTCACCGATGTCCTTGGCAGCGTGCTTCTTGGAATAGTACTTATGATGCTCTACACTTTTTTCTTTGACGTTGGCTGACTCGCTTAAAAAGGAGTGATTAAATGCATTCTAAGACGAAGGTTTATATAGATGCCGAGAACGTTTCTGTATCGGATTTTGAAAGCAAATACAAAAAGAAGATAAAGAAATTTGCTAAAAACCATGGGATTGCCTTAGAGGATATTGAGTATCGCGCGTATGCTGTGGAGGGTGGCCCCACAAGCAGGTCCTGGAAATCTGAAGGCGTGCGTATGAACAAAATACCCGGAAATCCTTCGATTAACAAAGCAGATAATCGAATCTTTAAAGAATTGCTTGATAAATGTGGAGGGGAAAATGTCTGTCTTCTCCTGACACATGACAAGGGATTGCAAAAGAGAGTAAAAGAATCAATAGAAGGTGTCTATTTTTTGACGAGTGATAGCAAAGGGAAGTATAAATGAACATTCAGATCTTCGGAACAAAAAAATGCAGTGATACGAGAAAGGCAGAACGCTTCTTCAAAGAGCGCGGCATCAAGTATCAGTTCATTGATATGAAGGAAAAAGGAATGAGCAAGGGAGAGTTTACCTCTGTTGCTCAGGTTAACGGCGGTGTGGACGGAATGCTGGATCCTGACTGTAAGGATAAGGATATACTTGCCCTGGTTATGCACCTGGTTGAATCGGATAAGCTCGATAAGATCCTCGAAAATCAGCAGGTGATCAAAACGCCGGTAGTCAGAAACGGAAAACAGTCCACCCTCGGATATCAGCCCGAAGTATGGAAGAAGTGGGAGTAGACCGAAATCCCGGTCAACTACCGGTTGGAAAAAAGAAGAAAACGCGTCGATTGTCCGGAGCTAAACCCGAAGCTATTATGTAAGCGTAGCAACACTCCTTGCAAGGGAAACAATTACATAACCTATGATCAGGAGGAAATAAATGACAGGTATCGGTGAAAACATTAAGAAGCTGCGCAAAGCTAAGGGACTTACTCAGGATGAGCTCGCGGAAGTCATAGGCATCTCGGGTCAGGCTGTCAGCAAATGGGAAAATGGTGGATCTCCGGATCTTGAAATGCTTCCCGCACTTGCAACTACCTTCGGCATCACCATCGACGAACTGATGGGTTTCAAACTCAACGCTTACACCAACAAGGACAAGTTCATTCGCCTTATGTCGGATGCGGGAGTTCTGAAAAGAGGAAACTTTGAGATAAAAGGAGTAAAAAGGGAATTCTTCATAGATTCCGAGAAGTTTACCACCAACATCCATCTGGCAAAGCTGGGTGAGTTTTTCGCAGACAGGATTATGGAAGAACACATAGACTGTGACTGCATCGTCGGACTTGCTTACCACGGTATCAGCTTCTCATCCGCCACGGCGATCGCCCTGGCGAATAAGTATGCGGTAACGGTTAATTACTGTCACGACCGTATGCAGCCTGACAGCAAAGGAAGCTACATCTGCGGCCATATCCCAGAGGATGGCGAAAGGATAGTCCTGGTGGACGACCTTGTCGGCAGCGGAAAGACCCTGGAAGAGCGTATAGAAAGACTTCGGGAAGTTGCGGACATTAAGGTCTCTGCCATCGTCGCAATAGTGGACAGCTACGAGACCGGTATGGAAGAACCTCTGAACGGATCAAAGAAGCTGGCAGAAAAATACGGAGCTAAGATACTGACTATAGTAAACGGTGACGATATCCTGCATGCGATAGAAAACGGAATAATCGGCTGATAAAACCGGCATAACGAAACGGCTTAACCTGCGTGGTTGAGCCGTTTTTTAGCTGTCCGTTTTATGATACACCTCAGATGATATAACAAATATGTAAGGAATATGTAAGGAAAATGTAAGGAAAATGTAAGGAATATGTAAGGATTGATATGATTGTTTATCCCGTTAACCAAGACTGAAAGCAGGAGGTAAAAACTATGGGTACACAAGCAGGCATTACATTCGATGAAGCCTTTAAGATTGCTTCTGAGCGAAAAGCCAATATAGACAACTACACGGAATACGACAATGCCTATGTCTTCAGTTTCTTCGGAGACGAAGGTTATATTGGCGGTCTGGGACACACACCGGTTGTCGTAATGAAGGAAGACGGAAGAGTAACAACCATGCCTGAATTCGTCTATTCGGGTGCGGGAAAAGTTATCAAGGAATTGGTTAGGATTTAGTGTGGATATTCTTCACGTGTAAGGGATCCTTTTATTGGAGGTGGAAAATGAATAAAGACAATACAGCACCTGTTATGGATGATCAGGCATATTTACTTGAAGAGTATGAAAAACTGCTTATAAGGCGTGACCAGTTGGAGAGAGATGCAGGATCCTTTCAGATTGCGTTTGATGCAGAGTTTGGGGATTTCCTGATAATAAACTTTGAACTAAAGGTCAAATGCATCAGAGTCAAGAAGGAGATCGCATATTGCAGAAGACGTATCAACAGAGATCTTCCCATTGATGCGGATAGGATGAAAACGGAGATCGATAGTGAAATGAAACTTTACAAGCTTCAGCTTAACGAAATGATCGCCGGAGTAAAGGGTGCCAAGGAGACAGAGAAGGTAAGCGATTATGAATACAGGCTTTCCAGGAAGATCTACAAGAAGATAGTGAAGGCAATCCATCCGGATATCTATCCTATGACCACGGAGGATGAGAACCTTAAGGATCTGTGGAACAGAGTGGTAAAGGCATATCACAAGCTTGATACGAAGTCATTGGCTGACCTTGATGTCCTTGTCAAAAAAGCACTTGAGGATCTTGGAGAAGAAGCTTTTGAAGTTGATCTTACAGATATTGAGGATAGGATTGAAAGGGTCGAAAGACAGATAAATGAGATTCTTACCACCGAACCCTATACCTATGGTGAAATCCTTAATGATGAGGAAAAAAAGAAATCCTTTATCCGGCAGATTGCCCTTGAACGAGTTGATCTTGAACAGTATTTTGAAGCATTGACAGGAACCCTTGATGAACTGCTTGGGCAGGGAGGGATAAAACTGACATGGCAAATGAGTTGATCATAGGAAAACCGAATACACTGTCGCTTTATGGCAAATATACAGTCGGTGAGCTTCTGAAACCCCTTCAAAATGAGGTCATGCTGTTTAGGACTTATATTGCGGGAATAACCTATCTTGACGATGACGAACCCGTTGATGAGCTTGAGACAGGTGACAAACTTATCCTGAAGAGACAGCCCGAGAACAGGTTTGATGAGAATGCGATACTTGTACTTGACCAAAAGGAGCGCAAACTTGGCTATATTCCTGAAAAAGATAATATCGTCTTTACAAGGCTTATGGATGCGGGCAAATACCTTACAGCCAAGGTTGTAGACATCAATGATGATAACTATTTCCGTAAAGTGGGAATTGAGATCTACCTGGTTGATTTCTGAAAATATTATGTCAACCAGACAAGAACCATAAATTTCCCTTAATTACTTAAGAAAATCCTTAAAAAACCGCACAAATCCAAGCAAAAATGGTATAATTAACCCGCTCGGTTTACATCATCCTCCCATCAAAAAGGAGCCTCTTATGCCGAAGGGAACAAACCAGAAGCTCAAGCTCTATTATCTAAGTAAGATCATGCTCGAAAAGACCGATGACGAGCATATGATTACTATGCCGGAGATTCAAAAAGCTCTGGAGGGTTACGGCGTTACAGCAGACAGAAAGAGTCTGTATGATGATCTTGAACAACTGAGCAACTTCGGTATGGAGATCATCGGCGAAAAAGTCGGACGAAATTTCTATTACCATGTTGGTAATAAACAGTTTGAAATAGCAGAACTCAAACTTCTCGTGGATGCCATTCAAAGCTCCAAATTCATCACAGAAAAGAAATCCAACGAACTAATAAAGAAACTCACATCATTTGCGAGTGAATATGAAGCTTCACAGCTTAAACGCCAGGTTGTCGTTCAGGGCAGAGTCAAGACCATGAACGAGAGCATCTATTACTATGTCGATGATGTCCATAAGGCTATAGCAGATAATAAACAGATTCGTTTCGAATATATGAAATGGAACACTGAGAAGAAGATGGTGCCTCATCGAGACAGACCTCATGTTGTAAGTCCCTGGGCATTAACCTGGGATGATGAGAATTATTATCTCATCGCTTACGACGATGAAGCCGGATGCATCAAACATTTCCGAGTTGATAAGATGAAGAACATTCAAATTCTCAAAGAAAAGAGAACCGGCCTCGAAAGTTTCAAGGAATACAACCTCGCCAGATATTCCAAAATGAGTTTCGGAATGTATGGCGGAGAACCTACTAAAGTGAAGATATCTTTCGAGGATGATATGGTTGGAGTCTTTATTGATAGGTTTGGCAAAGATATTCCTATTCATCCAAGCAAGAAAGACGGCTGGTCGGAAACTATAGTTGAAGTTGCGATGAGCAATCAATTCCTTGGATGGATATTTGCATTGGGACCGAAGGTTATAATTCTGGCTCCAATGGAAGCTGTAAAAATGTTTAAAGAATCGATTTATAATAGAGAGAATCTCTATGATTCTTTATGAGTGCAAAGCTTGATACGACCAGAGTGAATCGTGATGTGAATAATTATGTACAGGAAGTGATCCAGCATCTTATGGCTGTGGAAGGCAGCGATGTTGAACTGACTTTGGAGGTGAGTGTTAATGCACCAGATGGGATTCCTTCGTCCACTGTTAGAACTGTATCAGAGAATTGCCGCACTTTAAAAATTTCTAATTTTAGTTTTGATGATTAAGTATATATTCAAATATTGAGATTTATTATTTGAAGTAGATTTGTCTATAAAAGGGGCATGGTATGGAAATTAATAAGGAATTGGTGGAAAAGGCATACAAAAAACTAAAATCCAGTGTGTACTATGACAAAACACAATTGATATTAAGAGATCGCATTGTGAAGCTGGAAATGGATAATCCTGGAAAAAAACTGGATTATTATTTGAAGAATAAGATTTTTGATGCTTTGCTTGACGACAGAAAATTTTTAGAATTGGCGACCGAAATATGTCAAGGTATTTCTGTAACATCCTTTCCGAAAAGAATCCATACCGAAAAATCTAACGTTATAGCAAATTCCGATATAAGAAAAATTGATGTCAAAGAGTTTCAACATTTCATCAACATGCCGGTTGAAGGCCATATCTTAGGCGTTCTTTGGATTATGCTATTAGGCTGTAAACTTGATGAAAATATTTATGAGCATTCTTATGGAAATAGATTAATTAAAAATCTTATTAATGAATTTAGTGATGAACCTACGTATTCGCCCTATCTATTTACTCCCTATTTTGCACAATATGAAAGCTGGCGAGATAAAGCAATGACAGAAGCTCAAAAGCATATGGAAAAAAAGCAAGATGTAGTCGTGATGACTATGGATTTTGCAAGATACTATTATTCGCTTGATGTTGATAAAGATGTCTTGGATGAGGTGTATTCAGAGGCTTGTTCCGATGAAATACAAAAGAATGTTGAAAAATGTTGTAAACATTTGAATGATTTTGTTAAAGAGGTGATTTGTACCTATTCTAAGTTGTTTGGTAATAAGTTTGATTGTCGCAATATACTTCCGATAGGTTTTCTACCTTCGAATATACTAGGCAATTGGTGCCTGAGGAATTTTGATAAAGCAATTATTGAGGGATGGAATCCCGTTTATTATGGACGATATGTAGATGACATAATTATTGTGGATAAAGTCGAGAAAAATGGCGACTTGGCTATAAAAGCAAAGGAAAACATTTTGACGAGAAACGACGTTATTGGCTTTTTTTTGACAAGCTGTTCAAGATGGAATGGCTTAAACCCTGATAAGTGCAAAAATACTGATTTTGCAGCAATTGTGATTGACTCAGCACTGACTGAGAAGGAGAAGATTAATAACCCTGGATGCGATGAAAGCGAATCAACTGTATATAAGATTAATCCGAGATATAATCCGATACCGCTTAATGAAAAATCTGTCATCACAGTTCAGAATAAAAAAGTAAAAATATTTTATTTTGACCATAATGAGTCGGACGCCTTAATCACTTGCTTTAAAAGCGAAATTTCAAAAAATAAAAGCGAGTTTCGACATTTGCCTGAAGATGAATCTGTTTTTCGGTTGGATGATTACAGTGATATTTATTCGATGAAAAAAAGCGATACAGTAAATAAATTGAGAGGTATTGAATCGATTTCTTTGGATAAGTATGAGCTATCCAAATTTCTTGGAAAATATTTACGAATAGGAGGAATGATTCGAGACAAGATAGAATCAAAATTCGAAAAAGATATACTCAAAATTTTCAATTCTCAAGCAATAATTGAAAATTATACTATGTGGGAGAAGATAATTGAAATACTAGTGATAAATGAGCGATTTGATGCTTTGGAAGAATTCTGCAATAAAATCGTAGCTGCGATAGAAATGGTAAAGGTCAATGAAGAGGTGCCAGATCAAGCGGAAAAACGCGTGAAATATTCCCTGTATTTTCATCTGCATTCCAGTCTCTGTAGGTGTTTTTCTTTGGTTTGGAAGCAAAAAAGAGAGTCGGCTCAAAAAAGAATCTATGAAAAGATATTGGACGGGCTCTTGTTGGACGAATCATATCATATGATTGAAGGATACTATTCTTCTAGAATGCTTGATAAATCTGTAGTTCCTATTTCAATTGAGATGATTGAAGATGATGTTTTTGAATTGTCATCAGAGAAAAACATAACTGATTTCAGAGATGTTTATAATTCAACAAAAGAAGAATTTGATTCATCTGAGTATAAATATTTTCCTTACCTAATTAGTATGTATGATTTTGGGATTGCTTCATGCATTGAGCAAATGCGTTCCGATGATCTCGGACACTCATTTGGTGATTTAGAACAATCTCTGGATTGGAACAAGATACAATATTTGTGGACGAATTATCGATTGAATAATGATAAGATTATTGAACATAAAACATATAAACTAATTAGTGCAAAAAAATTTAAAGATGATTCTCCTTCGTCATATATTGTATCTGTTGGAGATGAAAAAAAGAAAAAGTTAACTGTGGCTATTGCTAATGTCAGGGTGGATCCGACTAATTTTGAAAGAATTGTGAAGGATAACCCTAACAGAAGTTATTCTAGATATTTGGATTTGTCTAGAATAGTCAATATGTCAATAGATGAACATGCTGACATGTTAATAATGCCAGAAGCATATGTGCCGTTCGACTGGATAAACGTGTTGGCACGAACATGCGCAAAAAATCATCTTGCGGTTGTTACTGGGGTTGAGCATGTCAAGCTGAGTTCTTATTCTGGCGATTCAAATCGAATCTTTAATCTTACCGCTACCATTTTGCCATATACAGATGATGGCTTTAAGAGTGCGCACATAACGTTCCATTTGAAAACACATTATGCTCCGAGTGAAATTGAGTCGATAAATGGATATCGTATGAAAGCAATCGAGGGCAATAGATATGAATTGTATAAATGGAATGATTGCTATTTTCCTGTTTATTGCTGTTACGAATTGACTTCAATCGTTGATAGATCAATTTTTCAATCTTATGCTGATTTGCTTATTGCTGTAGAACGAAATAAAGATGTGAAATATTATAGCAATATTCTAGAATCGCTGAGTAGAGATATTCATTGTTATTGCATACAAGTGAATTCTTCAGAATATGGTGATAGTAGAATTACTAAACCATCGAAATCTGAAGAAAAAGATATTATACGTACAAAAGGTGGAATAAATTGTAGTATTTTGGTGGATGATGTATGTATTTCGAATCTTCGCGATTTTCAAATAAAAGAATTTTCTTTGCAACAGAAAGAAAACCTGTTTAAATCCACTCCACCTAATTTTAATAAAGATATTGTTATGCACAAAATCAAGGGTGAACCTATAGTCTAGATAAGTCTTTATTTGTCTTTGAAAAAACTGGAATAGATAATTTGTTGTATGATTCATTACGTTTTCAATTGCAATGCGCTGGACTTGAAAGAATAATATGGATATAAAAACTATAAATAGAATAAGACAGTTTTCTTCTGAACGCGATTGGGAGCAATTCCATTCTCCCGCTAATCTTGCTAAGGCTATATCTATAGAGAGTTCTGAACTATTAGAGTGTTTTCTATGGGATGAGGAAAATCACGATCTCTCTTGTGTTAAAGAAGAATTGGCCGATGTTCTTGTATATTGTAGAAATCTTCTGGATAAACTTGAGTTGGACGAAGATGAAATAATCAATGAAAAAATGGACAAGAATGAGGCAAAGTACCCTGTAGAGAAGGCTAAAGGTTGCAGCACTAAGTATGATAAGCTTTGAGGGACATTTCATATGATTATCTATGAAGATACTGTAGAAGAATTTTCTAAGGATGTTAGATTGAATCGAATAACAGACATTCTTTCTGAATCACTGAAGGAAAATCATATAAGTGGTGGGGGCGAGAGCGAGATTAATTCATGGAACAATTCACTTCATTTTATGAAGGATGTTCTGGATGCACCGAGCGTTCCCAAGGACTGTAGAGTCGCGGTAGAATATAACATTCCTCAGACATCAAAGCGTGTTGATTTTATGATTCTTGGTTCGGATTCTAGTCGTATAGACCATGTTGTTATAGTGGAATTAAAGCAGTGGGCGAAGGTAGAAAAGGTTAATGATGTCTTCAGGCACTCTGTTATGTCTGATCTTAGAAAGCATGAACCGGTAGCCCATCCATCATATCAAGCTTATACATATAAGAGACTTATTATGAATTATGGTGGATTAAATGATATGAATTCGGCTTCAATTAATCCATGCGCTTATCTTCATAATATGTCAGAAGACTATCGTTCTGTATTGGAGGATGATATTTATTCTGAATGGACATCGGAAGCACCGGTATTTCTCAAGAAGGATGTTTTAAAACTCCAGGAATTTATAACAAAATACATAACTGCTAAATCTTCAGATGAGCAGCTGCTGTATAAACTCGATTATGGTCGAATCAGGCCTTCAAAGAGCTTGCAGGATTCAATTGATTCGATGTTGTGCGGAAACAAGGAATTCGAAATGATTGATGAGCAGGCCGTGGCATATGACTTTATCATAAATGCCATTAAGAATGCTCAGACTGACCAGAAGAAGCATGTTCTTATTATTGAAGGCGGTCCCGGAACAGGTAAATCGGTTTTGGCCGTAAATGTTCTTGCTGATTCTATTTGCAAATTGGGTTTAAACGCTTCTTATATAACAAAGAATTCAGCTCCTCGTAATTGTTATCAGGCACTTCTTGCCAAAGGAAATTCCAAGAAAATGGTTGATCTGAAACTTGCATTCAGATCACCTCATTCACTTCCCTTTGTACCTCAAAATGGAATAGACGTCGGAATATTTGATGAAGCTCATAGAATGCAGAAAAAACCCTATATGTACAAGGGCGAAGATATGCTGAAGGATGCA
>JAEEGL014983398.1_pt1 | contig 20395 bp, 15 predicted proteins | sample 9134231 | NCBI WGS metagenome assembly JAEEGL01 (sample SAMN16246548, study PRJNA631951) | gut metagenome | biome: gut microbiome; feature: rumen; material: fiber-attached | host: Bos | place: Iran: Karaj | collected 2018-10 | reverse complement strand
TGGTTCAATTTATTTATTCTCGAACTTTGGAGCTCTCTTTTCGAGGAATGCACCCATGCCTTCAGACTTGTCAGCCGATGCGAAAGGCGCTGTGAAGCACTCGATTTCCCAAGCGCTGGCAGTAGTCATATCCATACCGTAGCCTACGTTTACAGCCTTCTTTGCAGCTGCGATTGCAATCGGTGCTTTGCTCATGATAACCTTTGCAAGCTCTTCTGCAGCGCCGATTAATTCTTCAGGTGCCACAACCTTTTCGCAGAGGCCGATTTCAAGCGCACGCTGAGCAGTGATCATTTCAGCGGTCATGATGAGGTACTTTCCCATTGCCTTGCCTACGAGGCGAGGAAGTCTCTGTGTGCCGCCAAAGCCCGGAATGATGCCGAGGCCTACTTCCGGCTGACCGAACTTTGCCTTTTCGGAAGCTATGCGGAAGTCGCAGGCCATAGCAAGCTCGCATCCACCACCGAGTGCGAAGCTGTTTACTGCAGCAATTATAGGCTTTTCAATGGATTCCATATAGTTCATCACATTGTGGCCCTTGATCATCATAGCACGGCCACCCACTGCATCGAGCTTGTACATCTGTGCGATGTCTGCGCCTGCAACGAAAGCTTTTCCCTCGCCTGTCAGAATTGCAGCCTTTGCGTTTTCGTCAGCTGCGAAAGCGGAAAATGCTGCGTAGAGCTCGTCGAGGACTTCATCATTTAAGGCGTTCATAGCCTGCGGTCTGTTGATGGTAATATAGCAAATGCCGTCTTTAACTTCGTATTTGAGGTTGTTGTACATAGTTTTTCTCCTTCAAAGATTTTCAAAAGATTGACAAAAAAATATCTTGCCTATATACTAACACCTTTCTGTGCGGATTTCAATATTATTTTACTTACTTAAAAAAATATTGACTTACTGAATACGCAGGAGTACTATATATTTGTTAAATAAATATTTTTCTAGGGGAGCAATAGCTGAGAGTAACCTTAAAGGTTAATACCCTCATGACCTGAACCGGATAATACCGGCGTAGGCAAGTAAATATCGGTGAACAGCCGAATATCGTTCCCCTCCTGATTGAAGGAGGTTTTTATTATGTCAATCCAGGATTTTTTTGAATCGACAAGCGGTCAGATTATCACAGCCCTTGTGCTCATCGTAATGTTCGGTGGCGTGCTCATCTCGGGCAAGGGCAAAAAGAGCACCACAACAACCATGGTTGTATCAGCGCTCCTTGTGGCACTTTCAATCGTGCTTAACCAGCTGACACTCTTCCAGATGCCTCAGGGCGGATCGGTATCAGTGCTCGGAATGCTGCCAATCGTTGTATGCGCTTACTTCTTTGGCACTCGCAGAGCGGTAATGTGTGGTATGTGCGTAGGCTTACTCGACCTTATCTTAAAGCCATACGTTGTACATCCTGTACAGCTGCTTCTCGATTACCCGTTCGCATTCGGTGCAATCGGCTTTGCAGGCCTCATCTTCATGATAAAAAAGGAAGGCTTCATTCCTGCATACCTCGTGGGTGTACTCGGCAGATTCATTCTTTCATCAATCTCCGGCTTCATCTTCTTTGGAATGTACGCACCTGAGGGCATGAACCCAATCATCTACTCGATTACATACCAGTTCACTTACCTCGCACCTGAGGCAGCAATCACAGTTGTTGTACTCCTGATACCTGCAGTGAGAAAGGCATTTGCCCGCATCAAGCGCGACCTTGATGCTCAGGCAGCCGGCCGCACAGTAGCAGCGGAATCCGGGAAATAGCTATTCTATGACTAATGGATGTGTCACAACTCCATTAGTCATATTTTTTGTGTTATATTACATTTTTTACTCTGCAATTACTACCAATGTCCCCTTTTTTAGGGATATTGTAGCCTCGGGGGCGGTCAGCTCATTGCTGACACCGAGCGGATAGTCGCTGGTCAGTACAGCATCATCGAGCGGGTAGAAAACGCCGTTTATTGAAACGCCCGTGCACTCGCCGCCTGCCGCAAAGAGTGACAGGAAATGCTTCTTTTCGTTTTCTTCAAGCCTTTCGGGGAAATCTGCATCTGCAGAGACGGTTATGGTTGCAGGGCCGTGTAAAACCGTGAGGCGTCTTAACCCATCCGCCATTGCAACTTTCTTTGTTTTCTTTGCAACAGCCGCCATTGACTGGATATTTGCAATCGTATGTGACAGTCTGCCGCCAATGCCGCCTATCATGGTAATGTCGGTGTAGCCGCGGTCAAGTGCCTCTTTAAGGCAGAGGCCGGTGTCCGTATCGTCCTTTATGCTGCTTACACGTATGATTTCAATTTCGTCGGCCGATGGCATTTCACCATCATACGAGTCGAAATCGCCAATCAAAAGATCGGTCTTTATGCCGAGCTCCTTTGCGAATGCATAACCGCCGTCGGCGCACATCACAAAGGCACCCTTTGCCTCCTTTTCAATCCATGCGCCGTACCCCTCGATCAGAGCGCTGATTATTACGCAACGTTTATTTTCGTTCTTTCCGCTTTTCATATTATTATATAGGACCCGCCAACCACCGGATTATCGGCCGCCCATCTGCCGACCAATCGCCCGATTACCGGATTCTCTCCTTTCCCGCATTTTCACACAGCTGCCGGAACTACCGGCTTTACAAGTTAATAATAGGATACACCGCTCATATTGAAATTTCAACAAATATTTTTACTAAAAATTCTTTCAATTGCCGTGTTTACTTTATTGCACCGAAATGATAGAATAGTAATTGCGGGCGCGCTGTGCCCGAGACTAACGATTCAAATTTTTATTACTAAGGAGAAAAGAAATGTATAGGATTGCTCACAAGGCTTCATTAAATCCGACTGTTACACAGATGGAAATTGAAGCTCCCCTGATTGCAAACAAAGCATTGCCGGGACAATTCATCATCCTTCGTGTAGACGAACAGGGTGAAAGAATTCCTCTCACAATTGCAGGCTGCAACAAGGCAGAAGGTACGGTAAAAATTATTTTCCAGATCGTTGGCGCTACAACCAAAAAGTTAGATGCTAAGAAGGAAGGCGAGTTCATTCAGGACTTTGTAGGCCCACTTGGAGTTGCTACCGAGCTTGACGGACTTAAAAAGGTCTGCATCGTAGGCGGCGGTGTTGGTTGTGCTATTGCACTGCCTATTGCCCAGGCTCTTCACGAAAGAGGATGCGAGGTTACAAGCATCATTGGTTTCCGCAGCAAAGATATCGTTATCCTTGAGGATTCCTTCAAGGCTTGTTCAAATAATATGATTCTGATGACAGATGACGGCACATACGGCCGTCACGGAAACGTAACCGTTCCTCTCAAGGAGCTCCTCGAGGGCGGCGAAAAGTTCGACCAGGTCATCACAATCGGACCGCTCATCATGATGAAGTTTGTCGTTGCTACCTGCAAGCCGTTTAACGTTCCTTGCGTAGTTTCCATGAACCCTATCATGATTGACGGAACAGGCATGTGCGGTGGCTGCCGTCTCACATTAAATCAGGATGGCAAAAAGGTTACCAAGTTCGCATGCGTTGACGGACCTGATTTCAACGGATACGAGATCGACTTTGACGAGGCTATGAGCAGAGGCAGAATGTATGCCGACTACGAACGCCACGTTTACGAAGAGACATGCAATCTTTTAAATAAAGCAAACTAAGGAGGTTTTGAGAAATGGCAATTGATCCTAAAAAGCACGAGATGCCGAGCCAAGACCCCAAGGTTCGCGCACACAATTTTAACGAAGTAGCACTCGGCTACACAGTACAGATGGCAGTTGATGAGGCAAAGAGATGCCTTAACTGCAAGAACCACCCTTGCGTAAGCAAGTGCCCGGTTAACATTGACATTCCTGACTTCATTTCTCTTGTTAAAGAGCAGAAATTCGAAGAAGCATATCAGTCGATTTCAAAGACAAGCTCCCTGCCTGCAGTCTGCGGTCGTGTTTGCCCACAGGAAACACAGTGCGAAAGCGCCTGCACACTCGGCATCAAGATGGAGCCTGTAGGAATCGGCCGTATCGAAAGATTCGTGGCAGACTACCACAATGAGCACGCAAAGGAAAAGCCGAACGCCCCTGCAAGTAACGGCCACAAGGTTGCAATCGTAGGCTCCGGCCCATCCGGACTTACCTGCGCAGGCGACCTCGCAAAGAAGGGCTACAAGGTTACAGTATTTGAAGCACTGCACACCGCAGGCGGCGTACTCGTTTACGGTATTCCTGAGTTCCGTCTTCCAAAAACAATCGTTGCAAAAGAGGTTGAAGGCTTAAAGGAACTCGGCGTTGACGTTGAGACAAACGTTATCATCGGAAAGACACTGACTATCGACGAGCTGCTCGAACAGGGCTACGAAGCAGTATTCGTAGGCTCCGGCGCAGGTCTTCCTAACTTTATGAATATCCCGGGCGAATCCTTAAAGGGCGTATATTCCGCTAACGAGTTCCTGACTCGTTCGAACCTCATGAAGGCTTATGAAGAGAATCCTCACACTCCTATCATGAAGGGCGGAAACGTTGCGGTTGTCGGCGGCGGAAACGTTGCAATGGACGCTGCAAGAACAGCACTTCGTCTCGGCGCAGAGCACGTATACATCGTATATCGCCGCAGCATGGAAGAGCTTCCTGCACGTAAGGAAGAAGTTGAGCACGCTATCGAAGAAGGCATCGACTTCAGACTTCTCCACAATCCAAAGGAAATCCTCGGCTACAACAATCCTGACGATCCGCGCGATCCAAAGAACGGATTCGTTACAGGAATGCGCTGCATCAAGTGCGAGCTCGGCGAGCCTGACGAAAAAGGCCGTCGCCGCCCTGTAGAAATCCCGGGCAGCGAGTTCGAAATCGATGTTGATACAGTAGTTATCGCTATCGGTACCTCCCCTAACCCACTCATCAAAAACACCACAAAGGGTCTCGAGGTTAACAAGCACGGCGGAATCATCGTCAACGAGGATGGTCTCACATCCCGCGACGGCGTATATGCCGGCGGCGATGCCGTAACAGGCGCAGCAACAGTTATCTCCGCTATGGGCGCAGGCAAGGTTGCAGCAGCAGCAATCGACAAGGCGATTATGGGCTAGAGTTGCTCCGGAAAAATTGAAACTAAAAAACTCCGATTTTGGGGATAGCATCCTTGAATCGGAGTTTTGTTTTATTCTGTTATTTTTTTAATTCTTAAACTGCCTTTCGCCGAACTCTTTGTAGAGCTGCTCGAGCTTTTCCTTCCACTGGGTCGACGGAACGCCGCGTCTTTCGTCATCCTGAGCAAGTTCCTGGTAGATGGCGATTGCTTCTTCGTAATTGCCGTATGCGTGCTCAATTTCAGCCATAGCCTCTTTGGTCGGATCGTATTTGAGTCCGACAGCAAACTCACGGATTTCCTCAATCGGCTTTTTCATATCGGCCATGGTGTAGAGGATGCAGCCCTTGCAGCGCTCGATACGAATCTCGCGAACAACTTCGCTTTCAATCTTTTCGCACTGGGCGAGTTTTTCCTTTAAGAAAGCATATTTCTTTTCGAGAATTTCAGGCTCTACAAAGTGAAGAGCAATATAGCCGTAGAGATATTCCTCCATAAAGTCGATTACCGAGCCATCCATATGTGCCTCGAACCAGTCGTACATTTCCTCGTGCGAAATATCTGCATCCGGCGCGATATATACTCTTTCCCATATCTTTTCTATCGCAATTGAAAAATCGCGCGCATCGCCGTTTATGTCATATATTTCGGTATTGCTCCAGCGAAGGAATGTCTCGTTTGCAAAGTTAAACAGATCTTTTACCTTTCCCTGCTTTAACAAATCGTCCGCTGCCTTTTCGAGCAGACGAATCATTTCTCCCGCAAACTTGCGACACAGTGTATAATCAACGAAGCCCTCTTTTGTGTATTTTGCAAAAATCGCGTCTGTTTTTTCTTTGTAATCATTATACGATAAAGCCATTTTAAGCTCCTTTCATATATGTTCATCACTAAATCTGTTAACACTTACACTTTATTATAGCATTGTTTTTAAACTATTTCAAATATTCCATATTATGCTTTGTTTTTCCCTAGACTCTTAAAGTCGACCTCCATCACAAACAGGCTCGCAATCATGAGCGCAGCGCCGACATAAGCACGAGGAAGCAGCACTTCGCCGGCTATGAAGAATGCGGCGATGCCCGAAAAGACAGGCTCGAGTGCGAAGATGACGCCTACATGATTTGGAGAAGTGTACTGCTGCGCCACCGCCTGCACGATGAACGAAAGGCCGGTGCAGAATATGGCGAGGAACAGCGCTGCCGCCAATACCTTGCCGCTCTGCGGAACTGCGAGGCTTCCGTGAAGCGCAAAGTCAAGCACAAGCATGTAGATTCCCACAAACCCCAGCTGGAACACGCCAAGCTGAAATGCGTTGACCTTTTCATTTCTTACGGCATTGTCGGTAATTTGCAGGTGAAATGCGTATGAAACCGCGCAGCCTATGCAGAATATGTCGCCAAGCGCCGGTCTAAAGGTCGAATCGAGTGAAATGAGACCGATACCGATCATACATATGATTACAACCGGCACGATTTTCTTTTCGGGGTGCTTTTTGAATACCAAAAATCCCACAATCGGGGTAAATACGGTCGAAAGCGCATTCAAAAAACCGCAGTTTGAAAGGCTCGTATACATAACGCCGTAGGTCGCAGTAATATACACTATTGTGAGTGCAATCGACACGAAAAAGGCATAGCGAAGCGTTTCGCGGCTCGGCTGACGCATCTTCTTGAATGCGCATATGTAAGCAACGAAAAATGCCACGAGGAACCTTACGGCATTAAGCCCCATATTGGTCATTTCCGAAAGGCATACATCAATCAGAATGTACGATACGCCCCAGCAAAGTGTGACGACCAGCAGCATGATGTCTGCCTTCAAACTGTTTTTCATAACTCACCTACTATACGTTCTATACGTTTGCGATGAACATCTCAAGCGCGAGTGTATCGCTGATTATACCTTTTTTAACATTGGCATCGATTTCGTAAACCGTCCGGCACATGCTCTTTAGCTGCTGCAGTGTGAAACGGTCCGAAAAGCCCCAGGCCTTTTTCACGACAAAAGGATGCAGCGCCAGAGCCGACTGACACGCCTCAAGGTTCATTCCTTCCGCTCTCATTTCCTTCACAAACAGTATGTTTTCAACATTTTTCACTATAAGCGCAAGGAGTCCGAAAATCCCACCATCTGCGCCCGCTACCGCCAGATTATTGAACATAAGCCTGTAGGCTTCGTCCTTTCTGCCGGTTGTGATAGCGTCGAGAAGCTTGAAAACATCGTTCTCACTGTTTCCCGCAATTGTTTCTTCAATATCCTCCGGGCGAATGTTAGCACTCCTGCTGTGCGCGATGATCTTGTTAAGATCGTTATCGAGGTTAAAGAGAGTGTATTCTGAGTCCTTGTCCTCGTAGCCCGAAAGACGTATTATTTCGTTTATGATATCGGAGCTTGCACCCTTTCCGGCCTTTTCAAAACGTTTGCCGATGAATCTTCTGAGCTCCGCTCCCTCAAGGCTCTTCATGGCCGAAACACGGCCGCATTCCTCGATTGCTTTTACGATTTTGGTGCGCATATCCGGAATACCGCAGGTAAAAATTAAAAGCGTTGTATCCGGCACCGTTTTTACGTAGTCGCACAAGGCCTGCATTTCTTCATCGGAATCAAGTCCCACAGGCTCTTCTCCGTCCGCACGTGTGCGACGTTTTTTTACCCCTTCGGCATAATAAAAGTTCTCCGCCAGGACCACTCTTTTCTTGGATAAAAGTGAAATCGTGTCGCAGGCGTTTATTATCTCGGATAATGAGAATCTGCTGTCGTCTATGCGAGTAAAATCAATGGCTGCGGTCGCTTCGTTAACAAAACGCTTAATAATATCGTTAACGCACCACTGAACAAGGTACTGCTCTTTTCCGCAGAGTAAAAGTACGTTAGGGAGCTTCTCCTTTTTTATGTCCGAAAGGAGTGAGGAAAAGTCATTTTTCATCCCTTCATATCCTGCCGATTTTGCTTTGTCAAACTTTTTCTTTGTGCTTCCTGCCATGTTAATGCCTTTCAAAGTATTTATATTTTCAATTATACCGAAATTGCCTTTTATTTCAAGACAAAACCAAGCCTGTAATTGCCGTTTTTGATGTCGTAGGCAAAGATTGCACCGCTTAGATCGTTTCGGTACACCGGGATACCCAGTGCTGCGCAGCGCTCCAGCACCTCGCAGGCCGGATGCCCATAATTGTTTTTACCGACCTGAATGACCGCGGCCGCAGGCGATACGGCAGAAAGAAACTCCTCACAGCTTGAATATTTACTGCCGTGGTGCGCGATTTTCAATATGTCACAGCATAGCCCCCCGCTTTTTGCGCTACTACATAACTGCAAAAGGGCCTTCTCCCCCGCCTCATCGATATCTGCGGTCATCATGGCGGTGAGGCCGTCGTAGTCTACCTTTGCTATCAGGCTCATTGAGTTTTCATCTTCTTTATTTGCCGTCACTACTGCAGCGCCTGTCCCCCTGCCATAGCCTGCCGGTGCCAGAATCTCAATACTTACACTGTCTGTTATGTGCAAAATGTCGCCTCTTTTTAAGAAAGTAACGCGGCCTCTGTAGTTTGGCAGTGCCTCGCGCACATCCTCCGGGCTGTAGCCTTCGTACACACACAGATTTTTAATCTCGATATCGTCAGAGATTTCGTCAAGTCCCTTGCAGTGGTCGGTATGCAGATGCGTAATCACCGCAAGGTCTACCTTCACACAGCCGTTCTTTAAAAGATAAGGCTTAAGCGTTTTCTCGCCCACCTCGGTGAAAAAGCTGCCGCCGCTGTCGATAAGCACATTTTTTCCGCCGGCGCGAAGATGCATGCAGTCCCCCTGCCCCACATCCACAAACACGATGCCTGCACGGTCCGCGGGACCTATATACATTGCATTTGCAAAAAAGGAGAGCGCTGTGATTATTACAAGACTTAGGGCAATCCTTTTAATTCTCCGCCGCCTAAAAAGGATGAAGCCTGTTTCACTACAGATAAAAAACAAAAGGCCGTAATAAATTCCAATAGCCCACACGGGCGGCGAAACGCATGTAAAGCTGCTGTGTCCGTCCATGAATGCGAGGTCGTTTAAGTATTTAAGGCACCCGCACAGCTTTTCAAGGAGAAAGGCTCCGAACTCAAAAGCCTTCGAAACGCTTTCAAAATCAATCCACGGCAAAGTTTCTAAAATGCAAAGTGCATAGAACATTGCAATTGCAAGAGGAACTAAAAGACCTGCTATAAAGATGACAGGGATATTCAAAAATACGGAAACAAGCGAAAAACAGTTAAACTGAAATGCCATATAAGGCGCAAGTCCAAGCTGCACGGAAAAGCAGGAAATAAAGGCATATTTTAAGCCTTTGCCCCTGTTATCGCTGCCGCCGGAGAAGCGGCCCGCCACAAAGCAAATCGTAAAAATCGCCAGGTATGAAAGCTGAAAGCCTGTATTCCAAAGCGCAAGCGGATTTATAATCAGGTTTAATATGCAAACACCCGCAGCTGCCGAGAGCATGTCATAGCGCATACGAAGCTCCTTTGACAGTATGTGAAGCAGAATCATCGCCCCGGCCCTTGTTACCGATGGGGTAAAGCCTGCAACAACAATGTAAACGGTTATGAAAATTGCCGCAAACAGTCTTGACCTTCGCGTTTTTCGTCCGCGAGCAAGCTTTACCGCAAAGCCGTAGACTATTCCTATATGAAGGCCGCTTACCGCGAGGATATGCGCAGTCCCGTTCTTTTTGAACATATCATATGTGTCCTCATCTATGCTGCCCTTTTCTCCGAACAGGATTCCCGATATCAGTCCTGCGCATTCATCGCCGGAAAGCTCTGTAATACAGTCTGCAAAATCCGCTTTTAATACGGCAATCTTATGCAAAACAGGATTGCTTATCTCACCGATTTCATAAACCTTTGAGTTCATTACGGCACATATGCCTTTTGTCGAAAGATACCTTTTATAGTCAAAGCAATGCGGGTTTCTCTGTCCCTTTGGTTCCTCCGGTTTTCCGTAAAATACTGCTTCGCAGCCTGTGAATCCTGCTGCATCGCCCGGATTTTCAAGGCTTAAGCTGTCACCGTAAACCGATGCCAGAATACGATATCCCCCTCTGTTTACAGCTTCTCCCTGCCCGCATTTAAGCACGAATGCTACATAATCATCGTGAATGTCAACCTCCTCGATTATTCCCTTTACCTCTCCGCTAAAAGCACCGCCATCTTCGCCCATACCGGGGCACGCAAATTTCAAATCTCTTTCAATGCCTGCGGCTGCCTGAGATAAAAGAATTATCCCAAGCTCCAGGAATACCAGAAAGCTTACCGCCCTTTTTCCTCTTTTAACAAAAATGGAAGCTGCAATGATGCAGATTGCAATCATTACAGCTCCCGCTAATTTCAAATATAAACTTGTCCCGCCCGCAAAGCTGCCCGCAAGGAATATTCCGCCGGCAAGCCCGATAAGCGGCGCCAAAATCGGTCTTCTCAAATTATATTTCCTTTATTCCGTGATAACTCTGTGGCCAAGTCCAATCACAACCTCGTTAAGGTACATCATTCCCACACTCATAAACACGCAGACAGATATATGTGTGCCCTCTCTGCAAACGGCAACCTTGCCGCCGCCGTTAAAGCCCATTGCCTTTTGCATGATCTGAGACATCGCCTCGTGCGCCGCCCCGGCAACCACGCCGTCCGACGACTGTGAATCCTTGATAAGCCCGTTCTTTCTGGCCGCAAGGATTGCACGCTCAATAATTACATGTGAGAGCTCCACTGCCTCACCGCCAACGTCGAGCGCCGCTCCCAAAATGCCGTTTTCACGAAGCTCTGCTATGAGCTTTTCCTCTTCGCTACGATTTGGTGTGGTAGCAAGTCTTATTGAGGCTCTTGCCACATCGAGGCTGCCGGTATCGTTTTCTTTCGTCTGCATAAAATTACCGTCCTTCCGCTGCTACTATATGCTTACACTTATATTGTATGGCATATTTTGGAAAAATGCAAGACTTTCTTTATTTTTCTTGCAAAATGTGCTATTATAATAAAATGGGTAAAATATGGAGTAAATCCATGTATAAAAGGAGATTGGAGATTTAAATCCGAAAGGCAGACTATGGACAACAGAGATTTTGAAAGAGAATACGAAAAGAACAGACAACAGGAAATTGAAGACTTTTTCGCGCAGTTTGACAAGATAAGCGATGATTTCTCAAAGGGTGGCGCAGCTAACCAGGACGAGGCGGAACAGAATCCCCCTTCCGATGCCAAAGACACTTTAGAGTTTTCGGACACTCAGGTCAGTGCAGGACGCTCCCGCCGTCACAAGAACGCGGGCGGCAAAAAGTCTTCCGGTTCTGAAATAGCTTCCGGCATCGGCGGTTTCTTCGCAGGTATCGGCAGTAAGCTCAAAAACAGATACACCGAAGAATACGATGTATCCGATTTATCGGACGGCGAAATGACTAGCAGAAAAAAGAAGAAGAAAAAGTACAAACTCAATGTAAAGCGCATAATTTTGCTTCTCCTGTGCTTAGGGCTTCTGGCCTGTGCAGGCGTAGGAGTCTATGCGGGCATCATAATCAAAAATGCTCCGGAAATAGATCCTGACAACATCTACAGCATGCTTGCGCAGTCAAGCGTTCTGTACGATGCGGAGGGCAATGTTATTTCAACGGTAGGCTCGAGCTACGAAAACCGAACCATCATAGAATATGCAGACCTGCCGCAAAACCTTTGTAATGCGTTTATCGCCATCGAGGATAAAACCTTCTGGACGCACCACGGCTTTAACATCATCCGTATCTTCGGTGCCATCAAGGAATCCATCTTCTCCGGCGGTCAGATAGGTGGTACCTCCACCATCACGCAGCAGCTTGCACGTAACGTCTTCCTCGCGGACATCATGTCGGAGCGTTCGGTTTCGAGAAAGATTGCTGAGGCATGGTACAGCACTCGCATAGAGAAAAAGCTGAGCAAGGAAAAGATACTTGAGGCTTATCTCAACACCATCGACCTCGGCTTTGGCTCGCACGGCGTGCAGGCGGCGGCACAGGCTTATTTCAGTAAGGACGTGCAGGAGCTCGACCTTATCGAATGTGCGGCACTTGCGTCACTGCCAAAGGCACCGAGCAAGTTTGCACTTGTAAAGAGACTGAATCCTGAGGACGTAGACCCGGACAAGGATGTAATCATCTACGAATCCGCGGACTACACCTATGTATATAACGGCGACATTTCAAAGGACAGACGCATGCGTACCCTCAAAAACATGGAGGAGCAGGGTCTTATCACAAAGGAAGAGCGCGAAGCCGCAGAGGCTGAGGACCTCCTCACCCACATCAATCCGAACATGTCGAGTCTCACCGAGATTTCGTCCTACTTTGCGGATTACGTAGTCGAGGAAGTAATCAAGGACTTCATGACAGACCGCCACATCGACTATTCCGAGGCGCACGACATCGTATACAACAACGGTCTTCAGATTTATACAACCATGAATACCGATATCCAGATGGCGCTCGAACAGGAATATGCCGATCCTTCAAACTTCCCGAGTGTTGCCAAGGTTAAATACGACGGAAACGGAAATGTTATCGGCAAAAGCGGAAAGCTCCTGCTCTACGCATACGGAAACATGATTTCAGGAGACGAGAATTTCTATCTCCAGCCTGACGAATATGAATGGATGCCAAACGGCGATTTAAAGCTCTTAAAGGGCAAGCGCCTCAACTTCTACAAGACGACGGTTAACGGCGAAAGCGATGTTTCTATCGAGTTCAAAAACATGTTCGTCATAGAGGATGGCGTGTTCTATTCAATCGGCGGCGGCAACATCCTCATTCCGCAGGGTGTAAAGAAAAAGGATTCCGACGGAAACTGCGTAATCCAGGGTTCCTTCTTTGACGGCGAGCAGCAATACATCCGCTCGGCAGACGGCAAGAGCGGGCTCTATGTTGACAGCAAGCACTATGCATTAAAGCAGAAGGTTATTCAGCCGCAATCTGCAATGGTAATCACCGATTACCACACCGGTCAGGTTCAGGCTATGGTCGGCGGCAGAGACACAGTCGGCAGACTTCTCTTTAACCGTGCTACCGCAACCCGTCAGCCGGGTTCCTCAATAAAGCCGATCTGCGTATATGGTGCGGCTCTCCAAAAGAGTGTCGATACCATGAGAAACGGCTCAACACCTGTATTTGAAAACTACGGCAGCTCTGAAAATTACGCTGCACTCTTTGGTACATATATGACCGCAGGCTCTGTCATCGACGACTCGCCTATGACTCTTGAGGGCAGACAGTGGCCAAAGAACTGGTATTCCGGCTATCGCGGACTTTACACACTTCGTACCGCGGTTGAGCAGTCCGTAAACGTCTGCGCCGTAAAGGTCTTCTTCCAGGTGGGCGCTGAATATGCGGCAGACTATGCAAAGAAATTCGGTCTTTCACATATCGTGGAGACCGGCGATAACAACGACATGAACCCTGCTGCACTGGCGCTCGGCGGTATGACAAACGGCGAATCGCCGCTCGAGATGGCAAGTGCTTACGGTACATATGCAAATGGCGGACTCTACGTCTCCCCTATTTGCTATACTCAGGTCACCAACAAACGCGGCGAGGTTCTCCTCGAGAACAGTGTCTACACAAAGCAGGCCTGTGACGAAGGCGTTGCCTTCATCATGACAGACATTCTCCGCTCCACGGTTTCGAGCGGTATCGCACATCGTGCGGCAATCGGCACCCAGCCTGTAGGCGGCAAGACCGGTACCACAACTGACAACTACGACGCGTGGTTCGTAGGCTTCACGCCTCAATACTCAGCGGCATGCTGGATTGGAAACGATATAAACATCGAGCTTTCCGAAGGCTCTAATGCGGCAGCAAAGCTCTGGAGCAAGATTATGAAGCGCGCATGCGACGGACTGCCGGCAGGATCGTTCAAATCCCAGCCTGAGGATGTCATTTCCGTCACGATAGATACAAAGTCGGGCAAGCTCCCTACCGAGGAGAGCTCATACGACTATCGCGGCACCGTGCGCAGTGAATACTTCATTTCCGGCACACAGCCGACCACGTACGACGATGTTCACACCTATGTACAGGTCTGCAACGACTCCGGATATCTGGCTACACCTTACTGCACGAACACCTCATGGAAGTTCGGCGTAAAGAGACCGTACCTTGTTAATCCGAGTGTAGGCGACATCGAATACGAAGTGCCGCACTACTACTGCCCTTACCACAATCCTGACCATAGCAAGTATCCTACTTCGGATTCGGGTCTCGATCCGACGGGCGCTTATACTCCTTCAATGCCTAGCGGCGGTCAGAGCGGAAGCGGATCTACCGATGCCGGCGAAGGCGGGCTTGGCGGAAATCCGGGCGAAAGCGATACTCCGAGCTGGATTGATACGGGAAGTGGTGGCAGTACCACTCCTACCCCTGCTCCGGAGTCTGACCCGACGCCTGCTCCGACAGATGGCGGCAATGCCGACATGCCGAGCTGGCTGACAGGCAACTGATAGAAAAACAAACACGACTATGGCTATATTACATGTGGATGTAAATTCGGCATTCCTGAGCTGGACGGCGATCAAGCTTCTCAGCGAGGGATATCCTACCGACATTAGGGAAATACCGAGTGTAATTTCGGCGGGCGAGGATGATTCGAGGCATGCAATTGTCCTTGCAAAATCCACTCCCGCAAAGAAATACGGAATAAAGACTGCCGATACGATTTACTCTGCCAGGAAGGCATGCCCTAACTTAGTTTCATTCTTTCCTGATTTCGAGCTTTATAAATACCATTCCGACCGCATGTATGAGCTTCTGTGCGAATATTCTCCCCTCGTGGAGCGATATAGCATAGACGAATGTTTCATCGATTATACAGGCTGTGAGGCTCTCTACGGAGAGCCTCTTAGTGTTGCCAAGGAAATTAACCGCCGAATCCGTGAAGAGCTGGGCTTTACGGTAAACGTAGGCCTTGGCCCTAATAAGCTTCTTGCAAAAATGGCATCCGACTTTGAAAAGCCCGACCGCGTCCACACGCTCTGGCCAGAGGAAATCGAAAAAAAGATGTGGCCACTTGACATAGCTGACCTCTTTATGTGCGGCAGGAAATCCGTTAGAAAGCTTCGCAATATCAACATAAACACCATCGGCGATTTGGCTAAGGCAGACCCGGAGATGATTTCGGGAATACTTAAGACTCAGGGCCGCATGCTGTGGGAATATGCGAACGGCATCGATGATTCGCCCGTACTGCTACATTACGATGCGAAGGACAAATCCATAGGCCACTCCATGACAACCCGCACCGATATCGAGTCTCCCGAAGAAGCGGCTCCCATTCTCCACTGGCTCTGCGAAAAGGCGGTTTACCGCATGCGCAAGGCCGGCTACATTGCGACCGTCATCACAGTCCAGTTCAAGAACTCCGACTTTGAATATTATTCGCATCAGGCACGACTTCGCGGTGGCGTACAGACTGTCGAAGAGGTTTACGCTTACTCCAAAAGTCTCTTTAAGGAGGGCTGGCGCGGCGAGCCACTGCGTCTCATCGGCGTGTCCCTCTCGGGCCTTGTGACGGAAGCCGCAGAGCAGCTTAGCTTCCTTGGTGGAGATTTGGGCGGCGATTCTCAGCTTATCGAACCTGAAGAAAGCGTCAAAAACAAAAAAAAGAGCGAGGCACTCGAAAATGCTCTCGCTCAAATTCGTAATAAGTTCGGCCGCGATTCCGTCGGCCACGTTACCACCCGGGATTATTCAAAAAAGCCTAGATGATATTTAAGTTCTGCCAGCCGATGTCTTCATAGCTTACCATGTAACCAAAGCTGTCTGACAGCATGCGGAGACGCGATCCGTTGTCTTCATATGCGGAATCACCCATCCATTCTTCGAGAATCTTTATCTTGTCATTGTAGGAGAAATAGATTGTATCGCTTCCGAGCTCTATTCCGTTAATATCCTTTACCAGTTTCTCGGCAAGGTCATAGAACTCGCTCTCCTCATAAGCCTGCCATGCATACCACTGATCGCTTTCATATCCGTAATCAAGGCAGCTTTCCGCATCCTTTTTAAATCTGTCGAAGAAAATGTTTGCGAGCAACAGCTCGTAATCCGTACCCTTCTTGAAGATATCTTTTACTGTAATTTCATTTCCATTTAAATCAAAGGTCTTATAGAGAAGCTCCTGATAGAAGTTGCTCCTTGATTCGTTCGGATTCCAGGCGGTTAAGGATCTTTCGGATCTCGCGCTGTAGTAGTCTCCTACTCTGTTAGCGTACATGTATCCGGATGCCCAGACTTCGTAGTTTGAAATGTCATATTCCTCGCCGCCAAAGTGCGAGTCGATTACCCTTTCCTGATACCATTCCTTTGCTCTTTTGCTAAAGCCATCAGAGTCTTTGAACTCGCTCTTTACGAATTCCAGAACCTTTTCCGGAGCATCCAGCGGACATTTTGCCTTTACATAATATGAATAATCGCTCTCATCCTCTATAGGGCCTACGATTTCCGACACTTTCGAGTTTTCCTCTTCGTTATAATAATCGCTAAGCTTTGAAGAGCTGTTAAAGTATGTAAGGCTGTAATTTTCGGTATCATCGGTAAAGAGTGACTCATCGGTTGCAAAGCGCTCTGCGATTGCCGTTCCGTTTTCAAGCTCAAGCGTGAAATAATCGGACGATGTCATGGTTTCAAAGCCCTTTGTTTTGTTGTCTACAACGATTGTCACGGTGTCATTCCATGAGGACGGATAGAACTGAATATCCGGCCAGATGGTTTCGAAATTGCTGCCTACGCATAGGTAATTACCGCTTTCGTAGTCGTAACCGCCGTCATCCGCATAGCCCATCTTATCGGCGAATCCCACAATCTGATTGTTGATAAGTGTAACGTAATCAAATCCATCCTCAAAGCAGTCGCCGAGGTTTAAAAGCTCGCCCGTTGCAAGGTCAAAATTGAGGATTACCGTCTTTGCAAAGTAGTCAGAATACTCATTGCCCGGTACATCTACCTCTAGCGATCTGTGGAGCTGCACGGAAAAGACATTGTTTGCATTGTAATATACGTTGCTGTAAACATAGTTCGTATATTTTGCATTCATGTTCAGGTATTCTTTTTCCTTTATCTTTTCACCGACTGCAAGTCCCAGGGATTTATCTTCCAAAAGCTCATAGAAGGTGCTTTTGATCTTATTGTTGATTTTACTCTGGATTTCCTTGTCCTTGAGCCCCGAAATCTTTATAAAGTTGCTGCTGACTCCGATATTTTCGCCCTCCGGCTGAATGAACTGACAATCGATGTTGTTCAGACGATAGTAACCTTTTTTTGCCTTCAGACTGTGCACGCTGTTTCCGTGATAAGGCATTTCCTTCATCATGGCAAGAGCCTTTGCATAATCCGAATCGGGATTAGGTGCAGGTGTGCCGGAAGGCTCGCAAGCCGTCATAAAGCTGAGGCTCGCAAGAACCATACAGAGCACCAATATGATGCTTATTTTCTTTTTCATTTTGTTCTCCTTTGTTTACTACAAAGCTATTCGCATTCCTCGCGAGGCACATAGCCTGCCTGCTTTCCTACATACTGTCCCTTTTCGGAAACAATCCACGCGATGATGTCGCGAAGCGGACTGTCTGCAGGTGTCTTTGCATCGATAATTACATAGCTTGGGTTGATAATCGGATAAGTGCCGTTTGCGATGGTTTCGTCGCTAGGCAGGATATCGTTGATTGCCAGAAGCTTTATGTCCTCCTGGTAATGCATGTTCGTTACATAGTAGTAATACGAATATCCGATTGAGCCCTTGCCGTTGTCGTAAGAGCTTACCGCATCAACAATCTCGTCCATTGCGCCAAATACCTGTTCACTCGGTGCTTCCATCAGCTCGTCTTCGGAGATTATATATTCGTAAAGTCCTGTCTGGCTGCCGGAATTGTTAGGTCTTTGGAAAGCGACAATCGGTTCGTCCTTTCCGCCAAGCTCTGACCAGTTAGTAATCTTGCCTGCATAGATGTCGTGCGCCTGCTTTAATGTGATGCTGTCAACAGGGTTATCCTTGTTTACGAAGAATACGAACGCTCCGTTTAAGAAAGGCGTCATATCGTATTCAAAGCCCTGATCGATTGCGCACTGCTTGAAATATTCGCTTGGGAGCGAGCAGAAAATCATGTCTACCTCGCCTGCGAGAAGATTTTCGTAAGCGCCGTCAGTCTTGTTGCAGAGCACATACTGTCTCGCCTCTTCGATGTCCATGCCCAGAAGCTCTGCCGCCATAGCCTCGTAATAAGGTGCAAGCGCTGTCGCTCCGTCAATCCTTGGCCAGTCCTCCGGTGTGAAGTGAAGATCCGGTCCTTCAAGGTCTGCGATGTTAACAGGCTCAGGATTCGCCGCCGGTGTCTCTCCGCAGCCTGTTAATCCAACTGTAAATGTAAGCGCCATCATCAGCGCCACGATCAAGCATAACTTCCTTTTCATTCGTATCCCTCTTTTCTTTTTTTGTTTTTGATGTTTGTTGCCTTATTTATTCTTTGATGGTTGTTGATTTATTTATTCTTTGATGGTTGTTGTTTTTTTAAGCCTTCCCTTTGAGGGGAAGGTGGCACGTCAGTGCCGGATGAGGTGCTATCCAAACAGCGCCCTAAAAGCCTCCTCATACGGTGGCCGGATGACCCCCTTTTCGGTCACAATCGCGGTGATAAGCTCGTGATCCGTCACATCAAATGCCGGATTGTAGCATTTTACCTCCGGGAGTGCCATAGGCTCTGCGTAAAATTTTTTCTTTATTTCGTCCGGGTTGCGTTCTTCAATTACGATGTCTGCGCCGGTTTTGGTCGCCATATCAATCGTGCTGCTCGGTCCTAAGACATAAAACGGTATGCCGTAATGCTTTGCAAGGATTGCGACGCCGCTTGTGCCGATTTTATTTGCCGTATCGCCGTTTGCCGCCACACGGTCACAGCCGACAAAGCAAGCCTGCACCTTTCCACTCTTCATCACAATTGATGCCATATTGTCGCAGATGAGCGTCACATCTACGCCCGCTTTTGAAAGCTCGTAGCTTGTGAGCCTTGCTCCCTGGAGAAGCGGCCTCGTCTCGTCCGCGAACACATGAAACTCCAGGCCTCTCTCTTTTCCGAGAAGAATCGGTCCAAGCGCCGTCCCGTAGCGCGATGTCGCAAGCGGCCCTGCGTTGCAGTGCGTAAGTATGCCGTCGCCGTCCTTTATTAGTGTGAGCCCCGCTTCCGCAATCTTGCGGCACATTTCTATGTCTTCCTTATGGATGGCGGTTGCTTCACTCCTAAGCCTTTCTGTCAGCTCCTCCGGAGATTTAAGTCCCTCACTAGCGTAAGCTGCCTGCGCCGCGCCCAGCATGCGCCTTATGGCATAGCTTAAGTTCACCGCCGTAGGCCGCGAGGAATTGAGCTCCTCGCCGAGCGCCGAAAGCCTGCCGAAAAAGCTTTCAAAATCCGCCTTTGAGAATTCTTCAGGGTTCTTGATTTTCGGTGCCATCTCTTGTGCCACGTGGCTCGCAAGAACCGCCATCGCATAGCCCGCAAAGATTCCGATGCACGGAGCTCCGCGCACCTTTAAGGTGAATATTGCATCATAAAATTCCTTTAATGTCGAAAGCGTCAGATATTCGGTCCTATTCGGCAGCGCACTCTGATCAAGTATCACAATACTGTGCCCATTCTCCGAAAGCCGCACATTTTCAACATGTGTAACATCTTTGGGAGCTTTTTCCTTATTCCCAACCATATTAACACCTCACTATTTTTATCGGTTAATCTATTTCTTTGTCCCAAACAGCCCTCTTATGATTGAGCCGCCCATTTCCTTGCCGATGGAGCCGAGCATTGTCTGAGCGACGCTGCCTGCAACTCCGGATGAGGATCCGAACATGCTCTTTGTCACGCTGCGCGCCACTGCGCGGCCTGCGGCTGCGCTTGTATTTCCGGCAATTCGCTGAACGGTCTTTGCCTTCTTTTCTGCTTCCTTTGCGGCCGCTTTTTCTGCTGCGGCTGCCTCTTTTGCGGCAAGCTTTTCTGCCTCAGCGGCATCCTTTGCTGCCTGCGCTCCCGCAAGCTCTTCCTCTTTTCTGCCGCTAAGAACCTCGTAAGCGCTCTCATTGTCCACTAGCTCGCTGTACTTTGATTTCAGCGGGCAGCCCTCGATTTCCGCCTTGCGGTCAGCTGTATCAAGCGTGCCCGTCTTTGACTGCGGTGGCAGTATGAAACAGCGTTCAACTATGCTTGGCGCACCGCCTTCGTCGAGGAAGGACACAAGTGCTTCGCCTGTCGCAAGCTCTGTAATCGCCGCCTCTGTCGAAAATGCCGGGTTCGGG
>JAEEGL011309676.1_pt1 | contig 20395 bp, 12 predicted proteins | sample 9134231 | NCBI WGS metagenome assembly JAEEGL01 (sample SAMN16246548, study PRJNA631951) | gut metagenome | biome: gut microbiome; feature: rumen; material: fiber-attached | host: Bos | place: Iran: Karaj | collected 2018-10 | reverse complement strand
CGATTAGGATTATTCTTATTCTCACGATTGCTTAAATCGTTATACGTAAGAGCGGAGATGAACTCCTGCAACTTAGCAGGCATATCCTCTGGAAAAGGAAGGCGTTGAATCGACAAGTATTTATCTATTTCCTCTGCTTGGTAATCCCCATAAGGACAATAACCACAGTACAATTCAAACAGTGTAATCCCAAGCGAATAATAATCCGATTCTTTAAGAACCAGATTCTTAAATGTCTCCGGCGCAGAGTACGCAGGAGTCAAACCAGTTTTCGTAACCAAAACATCACTATTATCTTCAACCGCAGAACTAATTCCAAAATCGATTATAGATACAGTTCTACCATCAGAATTCAGCATGATATTGGAGGGCTTTAAATCCTTATGAATAATTCCAACATCATGTATCGCCTTAAGAGCTTCATTCAAGCTCGGGATAATATCATTGATGAGTGTTTCTTCCGAAAAGGTTTTACCAGCCAAACTTCCATTTTCATAATACGGAAGTATTTCAACTGGAAAACCATTATACACACCAGTTTCGATTAATCCAGCAACATACGGAGAATCAATCGACATTAATTTCTCAACTACCTCCTGTTTTATAGCCATATGCCTTTTATACACTTTGGCTACATACTCAGATCCATCCCTGGTACACAAATATAAATTCGCTTCACCAGAATTTACTTCTAGCTGTTTTGCAACTTCATATTTATCTAGAATTATCGTCTTTTCACTTATATTGGGGGTATCCTCAATATAAATACCATTCTGCTTGTTATACTCTTCAATAATCTCATTATTAATCGCAGTTGAAGAACCCGATACAACACTGGGATTGATCGCGGTAGCATGTGCATCATTGAGATTGGGGTTTATAACAGTTGACTTTGACATGGCCTTTCCTCTACTCAAATCAAATGTCCTGTAAATACTTTACTTCATCATCCAACAACTGAGCTAACAACTTAAGCTGATCTTCTGTTAATGTTATGCCTTTACCCATCCTTCTGTGATCTGGCGACCAGCTCCGAATATCATATTTAGGTTCACGACCATTCCAACTCACACGGTTAACTTCGCAAATCCATCCATTACTCTCTGTTGAAATTACACCTATATGATTTATTATTTCAAATTTGATCTCCTCTTTATAAGCCATAATGAACCTCCGAAATATTAAAAACTCACAAACCATGCTGCTTTATCTTTAGTTGCCACACTGCCACGTCTTTCCAAACGGAAAGATGCTTTATGCTTAGATGCAATTTGTTCGAATACATCCTCTTTATCCGCTCTATACAATACCCATAAGATAGATGATACATTTCTGTTATCGATATACTCAAACCCGGCTTTGTCCAAATCGGCTAGCAGGCTATCTTTAGTCGAAATAGAAGCGGCTCTGTTATTCGAATCTCTCCTTGAACTAGAAGTAACATTACTAAGTTTCACAGGTTTAGATTCTTCTACAACACTTTCATCTTCAAAAGCTAACAATCCGTTAGTAAATATCGAAAGCAACGAAAAATCTTTGTGAATCCCATAAAAATCTACAGTTACATAATCATCATCAACTTCATGAATAACACCAGATCCAAATCTCTTATGGTTAACTTTCACACCACGTTTAGCTCTTGCTTTAATCTGAGATTCAGTCAGCGGACCAGAAGATATCCCTTTTACAGGAACATTTTTCTTCGAATCAACCTCATTATTCTTAACTTCATTCAAGCAATTATCTTCCATTTTTCTCAGAGAACCAGATGCTAATGCGCGCGATATTTCAAAGGTTTTCTCAACATTAGGAAATTTCACTGTCATTAGATTATTTTCAGCATCAACAGATGTAATCACACCTCTTCCAGAATGATCATTTATAACCAAAACACCCGTTTTAATCCAACCAACAGCTTTATTTGCACCCGTTAATTTGGCAGGGGAATTCGATCTAGTATAATTTTCAGGTCTGACATTCGCAGTCTTCTTCACGGTAATTGGTGAATCAGCACTCTTCTTCGCATCAACATCGTCATTTATTATCGGTTTCTTGCTAATAGTATTGTTAACTGCCAAATTATCAATTGATACTTCTACAGGATTAGAAACAATCGTTTTACTAGGTTCTACATCTGTCATCGCTGCCACATGTGATAGAGCATTCGACTCGGGTTTATACTCAGCAATAGAGTTTTCAACAAATTCCAACAATCTGTTGCTTTCAATCTCATAATTTTGATGCCATTCCGTCGACCAAACTCTGTACATTTTCCAACCCATATTAGTTAGAATGGTCTTGCGCAAACGATCACGATCACGAGCTGTTTTCGCGGAAGAATAGGAGATTCCATCACATTCGATACCAGCTACATACTCGCCATCAATTTCAGGGTGTTCAATTGCAATATCTATACGATATCCAGAACATCCTACATATTTTCTGACTCTATATCCCCTATTCTCGAGTAAAATCGAAACAGCTTCAACAAACTCATCTGGAACGCCACCATTGTATTCATTAGCAATAGATACTCCACCATTCATAGCAAACTCAATATATGAACGAAGCATTTTAACTCCCTCAGATTCAGTTCTATTGAGATCTATATCTGATGGCAATATTGAACTAACAAGCTTCACATTATTTTTCGCTCTGGTTATAGCAACATTCAATCTTCGTTCACCACCAGAATTTCCAAGTGGACCAAATCGCATCGCCATAGCCTTACCATTTTTAATCTGGTCTCTGGTTTTAGCATATCCAACACTAAAAATAATCGTATCACGTTCATCACCTTGAACATTTTCAAGGTTCTTAACGAAGAACTCGTCTTCCTTATCCTCAGAAAAGAATTCCTCATACTTTCGATTCTTCGAATTTTCTTCGCGGAATTTTTGAATTTCAGAAGCTATAGACTGCTGCTGTGCTTCACTAAACGCGATTATTCCAAGTGATCTTTCGGGATGCTTCTCGATATGTTCTTTAACCAATTCAACGCACTTTTTAGCTTCCAGTATATTATTGCGTTTACCGGATTCATAATACCCATCTTTGACATGGATAAATTCTACGCCACTATCCGGTTCAAGAACTCTATTGCTTGGAAATGTCACCAACTGATTTTTGTAAATTTCCTTATTCGAGAAAGCAATTAAATGCTCGTGCTTACTACGATAGTGCCAAAGTAAAGTTCTATTAGGAAGCACACTAGCCGTTTCTTCTAATATCGAATCATAATACTCTTCCTCAAGGTATTCATCATCATTATCGTCATAGTCATCATTGTTATTACTGGTACTGCTGGAAAAGAAATTCGTAGGAGGCAACTGCTTAGTATCACCAGCAATAACAACTTGATCAGCCCTGAAAATTGCACCTATAGCATCCTGCGGGAAAATCTGAGAAGCCTCATCAAAAATGACAAGATCAAAATGGTAATCCTGAGCATTCAAAAAATAAGCAACAGAAAGAGGAGACATCATTAAACAAGGTTTAAGCGTCAATAACAGATGTGGAATCTCTTTAAACAATTGTCTTAATGGTTTTACTCTCCTCTTTTTCTCCATCTCGTGTAAAAGAGTGCTAACCTCTGAGGAAGCCCCTCGCAAAGAATACTTATCCGGGAATGAATCGATTACGTTTTGTCTTATTCTGTCACGAGAATAATCGAACTGTTTTTTATCAATCTTGACAAATTGATCCAAGCTCACTTCGTGAGTACTTTTTCTGAAAGATCGTACATCGCTATTCTCAGCAATATGCTCATTTATCCATTGAGTATAAAATCCTTTTTGAAATGAATCGTACACATCAAAAACACTATTATCCAATCGTGCTATTTCATTTGCGAAATTAGATAAACCCAATTCGTCGCATACTGATTTCGCATCTACATAATCCAACCAACAGTTCAATTCTTCGATACCATTGTGGCAAGAATTGACTTTTGCTATGACATCTTGTATATGCTGATTTTCGAAACTGCTCGCAGGGAACAAGTTACCTAAATATACTAATCCAGGCTCAATCATATCTCTAAGCTTTATGATTTCACTAATATCAGCAAGTGATTCATCACGTCTTTCTTTGTCAGCAGAAACCTGATTTATAAAGCTTCGCATATTCTCATTGTATTTTTCTACAGAATACTTCTCTATCAGCTCGATATCATTCAATATACCTTGCCAATCAGTAAAATTGCCTGTATAACGATTACCAAACAAACTTGTTAATTCTTCTGTTTCATCTTTCTCAGCAACTGCATCATGTATTTCCAAAATTATATTAGCCTGTTCGATAACAGCTGAAATCTCATCTATATCTTTAGTCGATATCCTTAGCTCATTAACTAAATCCGGAATATTCTCCTTGAACCATATGCACTCAGTCCTAGCTGATTCAGCATTGGCAACAAGTAATCTTACATCTCCAAATGAAACGACTCCTCCACGAGTTGCAGCATCCAAGAGTTTTATGATAGAACCACACTCGCTATGCATCTCTGCAAGTTCGTTTACAGATCGTAGAATATCATTGCGCAAAAAAGAATCTGAATTCGCATTAAACGCTAGACCGATCTTACCTAATTCTTCTTCACAAGAATTGATTCTCGCTTCATTCAAAACATCACTAAGTCTTCTTATCTCAGCTAAAAGTTGAATACTACCACAAATATTCTGAATAGATGCGATAACCTCTTCTGAGATATTCGAGTAGGGAAACTGCTCGGCGATATTAAGCGCTCTATCGATTTCAGAGAAAATCTGATCCCAATCAGTATTTATACCGTTATAGTGATTAGGAAATACCGATCGATACCATTCATCGTTTTCGTCAAACCATTTTTCTTCAGATTTGTAAGCTTCAACTTTTTGGAGAATGTCGATTGCTAATGTATTCTCAATTTTGACACCTACGGTCTTTGAGTGAAGCTTAAGGCAATTAATATCTTCTTTGTAGCTGGGTTTCACGAAGCTTAGGATTTTGGTATACTCCGTCTTAAATCTTGCAAGCATACCTGAAGAATCTATATCAAATATGCCAACTTCCCAAGTTTTCAGAACATCAGCCTTGATATCATTAAGAAGTGCTTGATGTTCTTTGGCATCTCGTATCATTGATTCATAGTTTTCTCTATTTCGTACATCAAACCAACGAGACTCCAAGTAACGAGCATCTATCAATAGATTTACAATATGTGAAATCATCAACACAGAGTCGTAACTATCATTTGCTTTAATGCTAAGCATCTCAATAGCTTGATCATAGCCATCCGCCAGCGCTGATAACTCATTAATCAAACCATTGATTCTTGCCATACACTCATCGTTGCAAGCAGCTAGAGACTTAGCTTCTTCCGAACCATCCCATATATCACGATTGCTAAAAGCATCTCCTAGTTTAGCAATCGAAACGTGCAGTTTATTCATATCCCAACTAGAGTTGAGTGTTTTTACTAAATCCGCCAGTTTTTTAGCCCTAGCGTGTTCAGTCTGGTCTATTTTTTCTTCTTTTATCGCCCTTTCTCGAAGCTTTTTTCTAGTCTTTTCTTCTAACCAATCTACTGGAAATAAAGGAAGATCCAACACTTCTTTCATATCATCTACACAACGAAAACTATCAGCCCAAGTTACGGAATTCTTAACACCATATTTTTCATCCAATAATCCCATTGAGGTCTCTAAATGAATTAACTCGTCTAATAATCCATCGGTATTGCTCTCAAATTCACGTCTAAAAATCTGACCGGTCGATGAGGTCGAACTGTAAGCCCACGGATTATCTGACAACTTCCCACTAAAACTATGCAGTGCCTTTTCGAATGCTCTTACAGCTACCAATTGCGCTTGATACTCTTCCATTGAGATTGAAGTAATTCCATCGATCTTAAACTCTACATCTGTAGCTCCCCTGAGCAATTCTAATCTGCCATAACCAGAGTAAATGCTTTCACCAAAAGGCTCACGCTTTAGATGCAAACTGTTAGCGTACTTGTTTAGTTTATTTCTTTCACTAGACAATCTAGCGAGTTCACCTTTAGCCAGTCTATCATCATAATCACTAACTAAATCCAGATTCGCACCAATATTATCTACAATGTCCTTTTTGTTTGCCTTATTACTATGTAACGCTAAACAAAAGTCATCAAGATTGCTCTCCGTTAATCGCTTTAAAACAACCTGCAGTGCAGCTGCCTTTTCAGAAACAAATAATACCTTTTTTCCATCTCCCAATGCTTCAGCTATGATATTCGTAATTGTTTGACTCTTTCCTGTACCGGGAGGTCCTTGCATAACAAAACTAACTCCCTTTTTGGAAAGCATAATTGCTTCTTGCTGACTGGAATCCGAGTCAACCACCTCATACCACTCTGTTGGCTTAGTTTTATCGAAATCAAATTTGCTTGCGTCTTTCGGAAGATCCTTCAAAGCACTTCTATCCCCTGTCATCGCTTTAATAACAGAGTTTTCTTTCAGCTCGTCACGATGCTCGTGAAGATCATGATACATACTGATTTTCAAGAACGATAACAGGCCGAGACTAACCTCTCGGGTCAATTTCCACCCTTTTTTGTCTATTAATTTCTCAACCGTTGAAAAATAGTCATCAAAAGATTTCCTATCTTTAAGACTAAAAGTAGGAAGATCAATACCATAAGATTGGTTATACAAATAATCTAAAGTAGGGTTAACTTCTATCTCATCATCTGCTCTGCGAATAGTATATGGAGCATTTATTGATTTCAGTTCCAGCTGAACCGGCATCATTAATAAAGGTGATTTGATCCACGGCGAAGATTCCTTAGTACTTTCTTTCCAATAAATAAATCCAAAAGACAAATACAAAATATTAGTTCCCTGTTCTTCCTGAGCAAGTTTAGCTTTTGATCTCAGGTTTTTGAGCGTCTTTTCCCTCTCAAGAACTGTTCCATCAGCATCAATATCACCCTTCTGGTATGAAATTTTGCATGACATAGTCTCCAACAAGGACAAAACAGCATACGTCCTTAAATCAGAATCCTTACTCAAGGGCTTCATAAAAGATAATCGTTTCTCGCTAAATGCAAGCTGATTAAACAATTCTTCCGCTTCAGGGGAGAGAATCTTCAACGTTTGTCTCTTAGTCTCTCGATAGTTGATCATCTTATTCTTCTTGCTGGTATCAAGAAGCTCTTTTTCCCAATGATCTATTTTTCTATCCATAAGGGTTATCGTTGAAGCAGCTGCTTCTGCATCACGATAGTTTTTTGAAACAGAAATACCATCCGATTTCTTGCATTCTTTAGCCTTTACTATATCCGAAGTTTCAACCAATGAAGATTCATTCGAGGTAGAAGTAATTACAGAATCCGGCTTAAATTCTTCTTTATCCGAATTAGATATATCAACCCTTGGGTTGGTCTCAACGTTTGTATTTATCTCTTCATCAATTCTATTTTCAGCAGCAACTTTTTGATTGTACTTTTCCTTAACCACAGAATTGTATGTGTCGGAATCCATACTGTACTGTGAAAATGCATATCCCCATGCTTCAGCACCATAAGAATTGCACTTTTTATATGTCTCTCGGCATATCGGACAAGTATGTGGCTGTCGGAATTGATTATTTACTCCCTGTTGAAAAGGAGCATCAAGTATTTGACGACTAATTCTGGAACATTTTGGGCACAGCACAGTAGCTGCTTTCGACCCCATATCACACTTAACAACTATCATATCCGACATAATTACAATGTCTCCCAACAATCGTATAGATTTGTTCCTTCATAGACCATCAAATCAGTCGGAAATCAGATTAATGCGCAACCTTAATCAAAACAGGTAATCCATCAATGTCAGCCATCCATTACAATTGATTTGACAAAACAATTTATGAATTACTTTCATTATAGTTTCTATTATTTGCGATTTCTATTAAGCGAATCAAAGTTAACGTTATATTAACAAAATTAACGCTTCATACACCTGTATTCAAATGATATTTGCAAGTCAGTTATTTATTGTTTCCAGATACTCAATCACTCTATCTTGTTGAACTATTCTTCCTCTATCAGCAGCATAGGTTGAAACAAAATCATTTTCTTCCAAGAATTTGATTATTTCAGATGCCTCTGCAAAACCAATATTCAGTTTCTTCTGTATCAGGAATACATTTATAGTACTCATTTCTGATACAGCTTCTAATATGCGCCTTGTATATTCAGTGTCACCAGAGAAATTAATCTCAATTTTAGTCAAATCCCCTGCTCGTTGAACTGATTCATTAGCGTCGGAAATCTGTGCGACAATCGCTTTCACTTCAGCTTCTGTTACATATGGTGCCTGAACATGATATACAGAACTACCTGAACCAACATCCAACAACATATCGCCATTGCCGAGGAGCTTTTGAGCACCCGTTCTGTCTATAATCGCTTTAGACTCGTGCCAATCAATGACAGAAAAAGCAGCCCTACAAGGAAGATTAGCCTTTAGTGAATTGCTTACACCTTCAGATCTAGCCGTTTGCGAATTTATAACCAAATGGATTCCTGCTGCACGTCCTTTACATGCAATCTCATTAAGACAATCTTCAAAGCTTTTAGGAATCTCTGTAGTCAATTCCAAATACTTATCGATGATCACTACTATTCTTGGGAGCTTCGACTGAGCTTTTTCGTTATATGATTCAATGTTTTTAACACGCTTACCTGCAAACTGATCAAATCTAGAAGCCATTAAATTATTAAGCTGATTAACTACTTCAACGGCATTCGTCTTATCAGTCACCACAGGAAACAATAAATGTGGCAATCTGTCATAAAGGATAAAATCCTTACCTTCAGGATCGATCAACACCATTCTGACATCATCAGGCGATGACTTAAAAAGTATACTTAGAATAATATCGTCGAGAAAAACAGTCTTTCCTGCACCAGTTGTCCCAGATATTAACATATGGGGTGCATCTGCAAGATCAAAACAAATACTTCTATCCCGTTCGTCGATTCCTGCACATATAGCTATCTTGGCGTTAGACTTTTGAAACTCTTCGCTCGCGAGTATTTGCGACAAGGCTATATAGTTCCTCTTTTCCTTGATTACAGCTACCGAAAACTCGTTTCGCACTTCATCGCGCGGAAAAATCTTTGCTAAATTACCTACCGCCACAGATATCTCCGAGGTTAAATTCTGTATACTCTTGAAAGCTACACCACTGGGTATACTATAGTCAAATATCATGTTAATTGCAGAGGCTCTATAGCCCGCCGAATCAACTGATATTCCGTGTGAACAAAAGCATTCAATAATGCTATCGTTGCAGCTCTCTAAAACATCCATTTCATTGGCTTCAGCATTATTAGGCGAAGTCAAGAGATTTATATCAGGCTTAATATATGTCATAGATCCACCTCACACTCAAATAATCGCAAATCACACAAATTCACTTACAGAATCAATCGCTCTTAGAGCCAGTTCGAAGTTCTCTATATATGATTCCTGCCAGTGCATTCATGATTGCGTTATACTTCGTCTTATCCTCAAACAGTGCAGAATAACTGTCTTGAGACTCCATATAACTTGTCATAGCAGCATCGCCAAATGCAGCCGGGAAAATACTCTCAGTAAAGATTACTGGATCTGTAGTCTTGGCCGAACTTGCAAGTTTTTCATTTCCGACAAGCTTATCGTGTAGAGCATTAAGCATAACTCTATCACCCTCGGTAAACTCTCCCTTGTATTTTTCATTGATTTTTTCAAGTATTTCATCAAGCGTACTCTTCTGTTGTTTTCCTTGAGGACTCTTTTTATCAACAGGTACATACTGTCCGTCAACATTCTCCAGCTGAATAGCACCTTCAAAAGTTTTCTGCAACTTGTAGTATTCCAATTTGAGCTTTCCATCAAGATCTACAGGTTCTTCCTTCTCAGCTGGAAGCAAATCAATCAAATAACTCAAGAACAAATACTCTTTGTGCATATCCTTATCAAACATGCGTACAACCTGTGTCAAATAGCTATACCATCTGATAAGCTTTCTGCACAACCTTCTAAACTGATAGCGTTCCTCCGGATTTTTGAGATTGTATCTATCGGCAACAGGCTTCAAAACACTTGTCATCTTGCCCATTGCTGTAGCATCCTGTCTTCCAGGTTTATTCCAAATATTGATGAACGCAAGAATATCATTCTCATTATATATGGCATAATCCAACAATTCTCTTTCAGTCTGATAGATAAGATCTACATTTACTTCTTGTTCAAGACTTGTCTCCTGGTAGAAAGGCTGGAATGCATCGAGGATATCTTCCTTCTTATTTGCAAAATCCAATACAAATGTATCAACCTTTCCTGGGCAAGTTCTGTTTAGACGAGACAGTGTCTGTACAGCCTTAACATTCTTAAGCTTCTTATCAACGATCATGGTATGGAGAAGCGGTTCGTCAAAGCCGGTCTGATACTTTTCTGCTACTACCAACACATTGAAGTTATCGTGGAATTCAGCCTTAGTCTGACTCTCAGAAATATGACTTCCGTCTTTTCTGATATTCAAGCTGGATTCTGTATAATCTTCCTCTCCATCAACGACAGTACCGGAGAAAGCGGTCAATACATCCATATCGGTATAATTCTGTTCCTCAATATACCGTTTAATCTCTTTGAAATAACGAATTGCTGCTAAACGAGAATCGGTTACAACCATCATCTTGCCACGACCACCGATCTTATATCTCGTAGTCTCTCTAAATGTTTCAACTATAATCTGAGACTTTTGACTTATGTTATAAGGATGAAGTTTCTCGTACTTCTTTATAACTTTAGTCGCACGGCTCTCGGGTAGTTCAGGATTCTCTTCTGTATTCTTAGCAATCTTGAAACAAGTATCGTATGTCATATAGTTCTGAAGAACATCAAGAATGAAGCCTTCTTCAATAGCCTGACGCATACTGTATATATGGAAAGGATGGAAAGAACCATCCGGGTACGGTATACCAAACATTTCCAGAGTAGCTGCCTTAGGAGTAGCAGTAAATGCGAAGAAAGAAAGGTTAGGATGTCTACCATGAGTTATCATCTCTTGGACAAGCTTATCATTTCTATCAATCTCGTCCTCAGCTTTACCTTCAATCTCTGCGTATTCTCGGAGCGCTTCTTCAGTATCTGCGAGAGCCGCCTTAAGCTTCATAGCTGAGCTACCAGTCTGTGATGAATGTGCTTCATCAACGATAATCGCGAAGTTCCTTCCGGAGACATTATCTACTTCCTGGTAAATAACTGGAAACTTCTGCAAAGTGGTAACTATGATCCTTGCTCCATTGTTAATTGCATCACGAAGATCCTTAGAATTCTTATCTTCACCAATCGTCTCAACAGAACCGAGAGTATGGTCAAACCCGGATATCGTTTCCTGAAGCTGAGCATCAAGCACTGTACGATCTGTAACTACTATTACACTGCTGAAAATAGACTTATTATCATCATCGTGCAAAGATGCTAACCGATAAGCTGTCCATGCAATGGAATTAGACTTACCTGAACCGGCACTATGCTGAATGAGATAATTAACGCCTGCTCCGTTCTCGGAAACATCAACAATTAACTTTCTTACAACATCAAGTTGATGGTACCTAGGGAACACAAGTGTTTTCTTCTTTATGATCTTTTCTGAGCCGTCTGACAGAAGTTTCTTATCTTCTTTCACCTGAAGGTGAATAAACTTCTGTAAGATATCCATCATACTATCCTTCTGGAATACATATTCCCAAAGATAAGATGTAGGATAGCCGTTAGGATTAGCGGGATTTCCTTTACCACCGTCATTACCGGCTCCGTTAGATCCCTGGTTAAATGGAAGGAAGAAAGTATCCTTGCCATCAAGTTTGGTAGTCATCCAGACTTCAAGTTGATCCACGCAGAAGTAACCAAGTATTCTCTTATTGAACTGGAAGCAGATTTCTCGAGGGTCTCTATCATACATCCACTGACGTTTAGCATTATCAACATTCTGACCTGTATACTGATTCTTCAGTTCAAAAGCAAACACAGGAATACCATTTACGGCAATAACCATATCCACAGAATTCTTCGAATCGGCGGAGTAAAACCACTGTCGATTACAAGTGATCTCATTCTGTCTATAAAGATTCAATGCTGTCTGATTCAAAGTGGATTCGGGCTTAAAAAAGCACACCTTAAAGGAAATGCCCCTATGCTTAAATCCGTGACGCATAACAGATATCAGACCATCCATATCACAGGCAGTATTGAATGCAACACAGAACTTTCTTTCCGGATCAGCAGCATTTTGCATCTCGAAACGCTTCCATTCCTTAGGTTGCGTCGCCTTGATAAATCTGATCAGAGTGTCAGGATACAATCCGAGCTTAGGATCGTAAGCGTCATTATTATGCGCATATCCGCCATTGTGCGATAAGAAGAATGTCTCAATATCAGATTCAAAGCGTTTTTCAGTTGTAACATCTATACTCATGTGGAAGGCACCTCCTTCTTACCGGTAACATACTCATAGACCATACTTTTTTTGTATGCTTCTAGCCCTAAACATAAGGTTTCTTTCTTTGTTATCAATTCATCTATCTCAGCACATTTATTGTCAAGAAATTCTACTATCTCAAGCTGTTCTTCCTTACTTGGTATTGCATGTATTATTTTTGATACAGATTTAACGCTTGTGTGTGTTAATGCAGAACCAATTTTCATAAGTTCAAACTGTGTTTTCCCAATTGTAGAGTTTAGACTGTATGTGACATAGTGTGGATCAACTCCACCTATACAAGTAACAATTATCAAAGACACAACATTAGCGCCTTCGTATTTTTCAGGAACTACACAAGACACTCCTATGCTACCATCGCGTACTATCAAAATATCTCCTGTATGAATAATGGATTTGCTATTCATTTGATTGGATTCTTCGGAAATATATTCCATTGGCTCTGAATTAATCGTATATTCCTTGATATTAATTCCACGCAAGAACGGAATTGTACCATTCTCATCAAAATAATCAGCGGGTTTAATTACCACTCCGACCACTATTCTTTCTGCTATTGTTTTTGTTTTCTCAATGTTCCAATCTACAGGTATTTTTCCTAGCCACTCGATCCCACTTTCCTTCATTGGTCTATCTTCTTGCACACCTTTGGTAACGGCGCGTGTGATTATAGCCTGCTTAAGCTTTTTGTATTCTTCGATAGATGCCTTAGTCTTTTCAATGATAAAATCAATGAGGATGCATTTGTTGTCTAGGTAATCTGCTATAACTCTTTGTTCATCTAGGGAAGGAATAGGAATAGTAATCTTCTTCATGTCTGACCAATTAGTAGTCCACAAATCATCTACTATTCCATGCCCCCATTTATAAAACTCGTCAGAAAACATGGAAGAGTGAAAAAGCCAATTATAGTATTGAGGATTCATATTATTTCTCGGTGTAAGAATTGAATTAATTAAAGATACAGAACCATCATATGATGATATACCACATGAACCCCGTCTATCAGAACGACTATTGATTGCAAAATCCCCTTTGCGAACTAGTTTCCTGTCATCATGTGCATCTGTTTTTGCGGCCGTACTCAACTGAGGAAGAATTCCATTCATAGTGACGGACAAAGGTTCATACTCTCTATCGCTGACCTTTTCTTTTCGTTCAGTATACAGATGTCCAATTTGTCCATTTTTCCATGTTTCAGGGATTTCACCAATCCACTCAACACCGCTGTCTTTCATCTGCCTCATGAGTTTTCACCACCGAACAGAGCATTCAGGCTATCCTGAATATCCTTTTCAAGATCGTGAATGCGAACCATAATATCTTCTACTTTCTCCGGGACCTGATACTCATAGAAGTAGCGAGTCATAGGGATCTCATATCCGACCTTGGTCTTCTTGGTGTCGATCCACGCATCAGGTGCATATGGTAATACTTCACGAGCAAAGTATTCGTCAGTATCTTCCATAAGGGGAACATTCTCGGTATCTCTTCGCGAAGAATCTGCAACAGGCTTACCTTTCTTTAGAATAGGATTGCCATCTTCGGCAAGAGCAGGTCGCTCTACAACAATCTTCTTATATCCAAACTCTTCGTTGGTAAAGATCTTGCTCTGACAATATACGCCTTCCTTATCACCATAGACAGCGTCATTCTTGAATTCACCATAAGCCTTAGCTATCAACTCACGGCACATATCTGTTACGTCATAGCGCTTATAACCAATTGACTTACGCCTTTGCTCAGCACAATGTGATGCATCTATAAGCTGAACTTTACCAACACGATGTACTGGCTTGTTTTTGTTAAGAACCCAGATATATGTACTGATACCGGTATTCATGAACATATCTGTGGATAACTGTATGATCGCATCAAGATAATCGTTCTCGAGCATGTATCTTCTTATCTCAGAAGGACCACTTCCGGCATCGCCTGAGAAGAGCGGAGAACCATTCTGAATGATAGTCATCTTTCCGTCTTTGGCAAGCTTGGATAAACCGTTAAGAACAAAGAGCTGCTGACCGTCAGAGATCTTAGGCAATCCGGGAGCAAAGCGTCCGAGTTCACCCTTCTTTGCCTCTGCTTCAACCTCTTTTTGTTCTCTCTTCCAATCGATACCGAACGGAGGATTGGATATGATGTACTTGAACTTATATCCACTGAACTGATCATCCGAGAGAGTATCACCATAACGCATGTTATTAGGATCTCCGCCTCTGATCATCATGTCAGCTTTTGCTATAGCAAATGTAGAGGGATTAAATTCCTGACCAAAGCACGTTACATCCATATCCTTATTGAGATCATGGATTCTTTCCTCCATACAGGAGAGCATCTGGGATGTACCCATTGCCATATCATAAACAGTTACATTGCCGTTTTTACTGAGGTCAGCATCGCTGAGAAGAATATCAGTCATGAGATAGATAACATCACGACTGGTAAAGTGAGCTCCGGCTTCTTCGCCAAATGACTCAGAGAATCTCCTAACAAGATCCTCAAAGATGTAACCGCAATCTACAGCACTTATCTTATCGGGGCCTAAATAACCTTTCTGAGAATTAAACTCCTTGATAACAAGATAAAGCGTATTACTATCAACAAGTCTCTTAATGATATTCTCGAAGTCAAACTTGGCAAGGACATCCTGAACATTGGCAGAGAAGCCGTTAAGGTAGTCTCTGAAGTTGGCTTCTATATTCTCTGAGTCAGTAACGAGAGAATCAAATGTAAATTTGCTCGTATTATAGAACTGATAACCGGATGCTTTAGTCAGGAATCCATCCTTTACGTCGAAGTTCTTAACCTTCTCATACTGAGCAAGTACAGCATCGTGTGTCGGTAATAAGCAGTCATGGAATCGCTTAACAACCGTCATAGGAAGAATAACAAGTCCATACTCATGAGGCTTAAATGGACCTCTAAGCATATCTGCGACATTCCATATTACAGTTGCCTTTTCAGAAATATTAATTCCTACTACACTTATTCTGTCATTAGAATTCTGATTCTCACTCATCATTTAGTCTCGCTTTATATATTTATGTTTCAATTATAACCTTATTTTTCTTACTCACGCCTCATTCTTCACATACATTCTCTCTTTGGAGGTTTCCACTCATCCACATACCCGTTCACCTTCGCCCAATCGTAGATCCTAATCAATTTGTTAGCCTGGTAATTCTTCATCTCAGGTTTATGGATATCTATTAGTAACGACTTATTCCTATCCACTATCTTGGTAAGAAAATCTGGATTGGGAAGCTTATCATTTTTCTTCAGATTGCAAGTTGGACAGGATAAAACGAGATTCCACAGATTATCGTCTTTGATGAATGACCAAGGTATAAAGTGATCTACATGGATCTTCTCTTCATCAAGCTTCTTACCACAGTAGAAACAAGTCTTGTTCTCGAATTCTTCGTAGAGAATATGTCTGTACATCGAGAGATCATTTCTCTTAGAACTCTCATCGATCTTGTTCAGTAGTTTCGTAGTTATAGACTCCTCATTAACCTTCTCTAAGAACTTAGCCCACTCGTAGTAATTGAGTTTCTCGATAAGAACTTTATGTTTGCAAACAAAAGAATACATCTGCGGATTTATCTGTATCCATTCACCTTTCTTAGAGAAGGAATAGAACAACCTTCTGGTATCAGCATAAAGCGCTCCTACTACGTTTTCTTTGCACTTCATTTTGATCCTGTGAGATATGTCGACCATCATGTCTGGAGAAAGACTCTCATATGGAATAGGAGGTGTAATTGCGTACTTATCTACAGCATAGTGCAGTACCCTCTCAAGAGAAGTCTCACGATTATCTTTGCTAGGCTTCTTCTGGCGTAACCCGTACTTCAGAACAAGGTTCCAGTATATCTCGCCGAACTTACTGAAGAGCTGATCAAAAGTAAGCTTTAAGTCTTCATCTACGTTGTAGAGATTATCTATTATCGCCTTCAGAAATCCGAACTTATAGCTGGTGTCGTTTACGGATTTGCTTGTAAAGACAACACTCAAGGCAGACCAAAGTTCATCGTCTGATACGTTACGTTCTTCGTATAGTCCTTCCTTGAGATCAAACCCCGCCATCCTATACCTTCCTGAGTATCACATTAAACCATTCGACATCCCTATCCGGTCTTGCATCCCTGGTTTGCCATTTGTCGATGAGGGTAAACCCTAACTTATCTGTATTTAGTGCAATAAATCTTTCATCATTCATGTCAGTGAAATATCTACCGTCACGCTGACCATCGTGATCACCTAGTTTGAATGACATGTAGAGAACACCATTCTCTTTCAGAGCTCTGTTGATCTTACTGAGAATATCAGGAAGCATCTTGTATTCGACATGAAGCAACGATGCACATGCCCAAATACCATCGTATTCATTTATTGATTCGAGCTGCTCATACAACAGAAATTTCACAGAGACGCCAGCATACGCAGAAGCGAGTCTTACAAGTTCTTCACTACCGTCTATCGCATCAACAATATAACCTCTATCTTTGAAAGCTTTGGTATCTCTCCCTGAACCGCAACCCAAATCAAGGATTGAGCCCTTTGCCGGAATATGTTGTAAGAAACGATCATACAGATACGTCATATCCACTTGAACAGTAGATTCAAAGAATGATTCCGAGTTGTTGTTGTAGTATGAACAAGTCTGTTTCACAAGAAGCCTTTCAACGTGCATAAGAATAGTATCAATATTATTTTATCGCCCCTTGCTAGGTCATGTAACTATCTCTTTGTAAATAAAGATAAAACACTAAGAGCCCGATCGTGCGATCAGGCTCCCAGTGCTTTTGGAGGATCTATCATGTATCTTTCATATCTCTCGTATACGCTCTCGTATCATATGACTCATAGATCTCGTCATAATAGGGTCTGTCTGTACACTGTGCTCCGTCTAGTCCCAGGCTCGGGATATCAGGTCGCTTGGGGCCTCCTACTATCTTTGCCGTAACATTTCCCGTCTTGCTGACACTTACCTGCACATATTGCGATTCATCGAACTTCTCGTAGAGTCTTTGAACTATACCCTTGGTGATCAGACACTGGCGAAGGCCGAGGATCCCGCAGGCAATGCGATGAATATCACTGCCTTCGAAACTCTTATCGCAATCAGGTACAACTCCTTCAGAATCGATACAAGCTGTACCGCAAAGCTTCTCTATCAAATGCCGAACCTTGAATCCGGAGAATCTGAAAAAGCTCATCAGACTTACACCGCCGGGACCTGATCTCATATAGCAAGATATGGGATGGTCGGTTAGATCAATACACACCTGATATCCGATCTCACCGTCACACGGATCCTTATATTCAGTAAGATCGTGAAATTCGGATCTATAAGCCTTTACGAATCCCAGGAGATCGTCTGACGAGATAAGAATGTTAAGTGTACGATCGTAGCCGTCGTCGAAGTAACCTCCGAGTACCGGAAATGCTTTTTCAGTCCCGTCAGGCAACTCGATATATTCGTACAGAGTACGATCTTTTTTCAGATCTTCCACTGTCTCATTCTGTATATCTTCTTGGCTATTGTCCTTAGGATCAATCATTTCACCCTCCGTTTAGTCTTCTCCATTCGCCTCAGCGATCAGTTCTCGGATCGTCTTATCCATCCAAGGATCCGTTGATTTTTCATATTTGAACTTACCGTTCTCATCAACCTTGATTAACCCTTCGTCTGTGTATATATCCGCCATGGTGTGAGTACGTCCGCAGTTGGGGCAATTGGCCTCTGCAATATATTCTCCGACAGGTCTGTCATCTATCTCCAGGAAGTCATATGGTATCTCTTCGGTGTACTCGTAATCATTGCACTCGCAACTGATACCATAAAGTATGCTTCCATTGCTTTGAGATATCCTGAATTTAAGTTCAACACCATCGAATGATACCATACTCTCAGTTACCGAACCGTCAGAGGAAGAATCTTGGCTGCCGTATAATCTGAAAGAATGTCCCGGACACTTTTGGATGAGTTCAAAAGCTAACACAAGTACTATAGAAGGATGATTAGCAAGCATCGAGAGAAGATCGTATTTCTCAGTGTATCGCACATCTTCAGGAGATATCTCTACCTTGCCGGGTTCATCCTTCACTCTGACAGGATCCCAAGTATTCCACCAACTCCAATCTTCGTAATTATCGATAAGCAGACTCTTCAACAGATCATTGCACGATTCATCGATCTTAAATACTGTTTTTGCAGGAAACCAACCCATATATCCCTCCGGTCTTTGTAATCAGTCGTCTTCATTCTCAGCTTCTTCCAGAGCTCTTCTAAGCTCTTCCTGTCTCTCTTCTTCCTCCATCATTTCCATGGCAAAGAGCGCGAAGCCGTCATCAAAGAAATTGTTATCACACATAGTAATTTCCTCCTTAATCTTCGAAGAATAATCCGGCAAAGAATGTCTCGGCATCACAGTAGATGCGGTAGCCGTTCTTGTCAGGAATGATATCCAGGTTCTCGAAGGCTCTTTCCAAAGACTCTTCGATATCTACGCAGCCGAGAGGACCATCGTCTTCAGTCTCAAGGATAAATCCCGTCTCATCGTCGTTAACGTAGATCTTGGGTTCAAGATCCTGCCTTATGGCTTCGTTATAGAGCGTAAAGAAGAAATATCCGGACATCTGGTCCTTAACGTCCTTAAGAGCATCTACTACGTTCATGCCGAGCTCAAGGTTCTCGAACTGACAAAGTGCGACTCCGATAACGAATGTGTGAAATGTAGCGAACGAGAAGTCAGGCACTTCATCGATACCGTACTTGTTGCTCTTCATGAGGTCTACGAAATCCATCGCAGTCTCACAATAGTACCGGAGGATCTCGGAATAGGGTGTAGCTCTTCCCTGTTCGTCCTGCTCGAATGCACAGCTGTGCATGAACTGTATCTCGTTGTAATCAATAAGCTTTCTTCTCATCTTCTTATCCTTTCGATTTTACGCAAGCTTAAATTGACACACGCCAACCGAACTCCTTGATCCGGGAGGTAATATTATGTGCTTTATCGCGGCTTAACTGTTACTGGATTCTGTGCCTTAAAAGGCTTGCATATATCAACTCTTCAACTGTTTGAATTATACCACGAAACGCCCTGAAATTCAACGTTTTTGATGGTATTACAGCCCCATTAAAGGGACAGAAAAGGCTGTTGGGAGAGAAAATGAAAAAGCCCGCAAAAACATCTGTCTTTGCGGGCTTATGTAGGGTGCCTTTCGCTGCTACTCATCCTCCAAGCAGTTCCTTGCCTTACCCTGGGAGAGGCCGTCGATGGTGTCGTTGACTATGCCTCTGGTGTAGGGGGTGTTGGTCTTCTTCATTTGGCGGTATTGGAGCATGGCATCAAGTTCAGTGCCGCCTTGTTGTGCTCTGCTCTGATCTGACGTGCGAAGTCTTTTTCTTCTTTGCGCATGGCAGCCTCCTTACTTGATGAAGTTGGTTGCCGTAAAGTCTTCCTTCTTCGGCATTCCGAACTCCTTCTTTCCAAGGTCGATGCTCTTTATGAGGAAGGACATGTTCCTTGCAAGGGTACGCATGGTCTGAAGACCTTCCTCGTCCTCCCTCGCTTCACCCGGCATAAGGCCGTGCACGCTGTTCCAGTACTGGGAGCTGGCTACCGGCATTCCCGATATGGTGAAGTATTTATTCAGCTGATCAAAGGTGGCGGAACATCCTCCCCTTCTTGCGACGGCTACGCTGGCTCCAACCTTTAATGTCTTGTCGAATGCCGTGGAGTAGAACAGACGGTCAAGGCATGCGGTAAGAGTGGAATTGGCGGATGCATAGTAGACGGGAGATGCCACGACCAGGCCGTCAGCCTTCTCGAACTTCTTGGCGATCTCATTGACTACATCATCGAAGATGCACTTACCGTTATTG